>Ga0163144_10006035_pt1 | contig 26830 bp, 26 predicted proteins | sample OliLak19BULKMAT1_FD_123175 | JGI IMG/M metagenome (GOLD analysis project Ga0163144, IMG submission 123175) | Freshwater microbial mat bacterial communities from Lake Vanda, McMurdo Dry Valleys, Antarctica - Oligotrophic Lake LV.19.BULKMAT1 | ecosystem: Environmental > Aquatic > Freshwater >...
GGGGTAGTCCGTGCTCATTTGCCTTTCGTGAAAATATAATCGCTAGTGGAAACACTAATACATCTATAACGGCTAGCACTGTGGCCCATATGTTATAATTTCCACCGCTGCCTCCTACAATAAACGGCCACGCGACAACCAAAAACGCTCCAATAATTGCGAGCGCAATGCCAACAACCGAACGGCTTTTAACACGCTCTCCTGTGAGCGCAATCGAATACAGTATAAATACAATAGGCATCCCCAATGCAATAATTGCCACGTAGCTTGCTTGGCTAAGACTTATAGCTCCTACGTAGCTCAGCGCTGCAACCGTCATGCAAAGGCCCATTAAGAGCGCATACTTCATGTTCTTTTTGGTAAATTTTTTTCGTACATATATGACGTATGGCATCGTCACCAAAGCAATCAATAAAAACCTCAGCGAATTAAACACCAATGGATCAAGTGCGTCACCGCCCAGTTTTACAAAAATACCGTTTGGCGCACTTAAAAGTGCTGCAACTAGGCCAACAGTAAACCACAGTCGGATATGTTTGTTTTTAGTCATGTGCTAATTGATATTGTAGCAGAGAGAAAGTAAATTGTAGTGTACTAGTTAATATCAACGCCTTTGTATTTATCAGGATTAGGCACTTCAAGTTGTTTACCGTTCTGGTCTAGGCCATAGAGTGCTTTTGCTTGCATAGTGGCAAAAACGACATCGTATAAGCCAGCTCGTCTGTTTTCAATATGACCATCGTAGAGACCCGCAGCTTCATCTTGCACAGCCCGTTCGGCATATTGAGGTACAGCTTGATACACGCCATCGGCCCAGGCATTCATTAGCGTACCGCTCGCACTTGCAATAATGCTTTTGGGCAACTTAAGCTCATCGTTTGTAGGACGGATATCTGAAAGTTGCGTTATGGCAGAGCCAATGTGTGGATTGCTTTTCCTACCGTTTCTATTTAATCGCTCAGTAACATACTGATATCCACCCTTATTATCAAGTAGAGTAAATCCTTTTTCGGCATTAGCAAGTGCCAACCATGTCAGTTTATCAACAACATAAGGTAAGGCTGGTCCGTATAATTCTTCAACCCTGCCAGGGTTGTTAAGATAGTGAACAATCTCAGTGCCAACAGAAGCGAGGGAATTACCCGTTCCTTCCCACATTGGGCGCAGTTTACCGTCCGGGCTAGCTTTTTGCTGTGTCTTAAATATCGCGCCAGCACGTTGTGTGTCTAGTCCATATTTCTCGGCATTCACCTCTGCAATTTCAGTAATCGCATTGTGGTCAATCATTCCCTTTTCAGACAGGTCATTCATTCGAAGACGTAAATCATCTTGGACTTCCCATGCAGCTTGAAACGAGCCAACGGCATTCAGCTCCTGTAGCTCCTTAGTAAAAAATGATTGTGTTAGCTCAGTAGATTTTGAACTCATATCCGTATTATAGCATGAAAAGTGTTATATTACAAGTTCTGTACCACCTGCGTTAGTTGGCTTCTGCCCATCTCACAACATTAATCGGTCTACCCGATAAACAAGCCTGCAAATTCAATAGTATTTCCGCTCCTTGCTTATCGTTTATTTCATCAGTGTTATATGCAATGTGCGAAGTAGCTATAACGTTCGGCAGATTGGCAATTAAGATAAGTTCATCATTTGGTTTTCCGTGCAGCGGCTCGCCGTCAAAAACATCAAGTCCCGCTCCGCGAATTCGACCTTCTTTTAAAACTTTAATAAACGCTTTCTGGTTAATAATTGCTCCCCTTCCGACGTTCACCAGTACCACATCTGGACTCAACATACCAAGACGTCGCTCATCTAATAAATTGTACGTGCGCTCGTTCAACGGTGCACAAATAATTATGAAATCAGAGCTCATTACTAATGTATCCAATTCATTAGGGTTTGATTGAGAGTTTACGTACTCAACAATCATTCCAAGTGATAGTGCGATTTTCTCTATTCTTTTTCCAACGTTACCATATCCAATTAATCCAAGTTTCTTACTCGATAATTCACGTCCGACTAAAAGTTGCGGGTTCCAGACACCTTTTCGTAACTGGTCCGAACCAACAACTACATTACGATTCACCGCCATCAACAAACTGATGGCATATTCGGCAACTGCTTGACTGTTAAACGTTGGACAATTCAATGTTGTTATACCTTTTTTTGCAGCATATTCGGTGTTAACCCAATCATACCCAACAGCAGGTACAATAATATATTTTAAATGTGGCGCTGCGTCAATAACATCCGGCGTAATATCGACATAGTTAGCGGTTATAATTTCTGAGTTTTTAATACGATTTTTGAGTTTATCAGAATCCGGCACATCTTCAAAAATAACGGCTCCGAGTTCTTTTATCCTCATTTTATATTTATCAGAAATATTGATTTTATCTGGTAGTACAATTTTCATATTAGTTACTTATTAGCTCATCAATTGTTATTTTCATCTTAACTCCACAACCTTTCTCGACTTTGTAGTCTCGTTTAATCCATTACAAGTCATTTAAATCCTCAAATCACCCATCTTCGTATGGTGGCTCATAGATTTCAAAAAACGTTATGTTTCTATTACCGTTCTTAAGCCTTTTCATAAAAGCCCTCCGCAGGTACAAAACCGACAGGAAATCTCGCTCGGTATCGTTCACGATTTGAAGCATCCTCAAATGATAAACCTTTACCTATTATAAGTTCTCTTAGTAACATTTCCTCGGCTGTCAGCACTATCGAAGAATTACCGCTCGCAACACCCATGTCAGTGATTACTTCTAGGCCTTTATATATTCTTGCATCATAGAGAAATCCCGAATCATCGCTTATTTCGTTACGATTAATCCTCCATAAGTCACAGTAAGGTACATCTTCTTGATTCCATACATAAGCTATTATCATATCTGCGTCTTTACAAAATCCCATATCGCTTTTAATAACAGAGCTGACGTATTTTTGTATAGAATTATGATCAATGCGAGAGAAGGCTCGTTCTAAATAGCCATCGTCTTTCGCCGGGTAAACCACGACCGGTATATTCGAAAATTTGTATGAAATTGGCAGGTACTGCTTTGTTTGCGTACTGCCGTCCGCGGACATAAGAAGATTATCTCCTATGTTCCAAATACTTCGAAACATTTGACGCATAGATTTCGCAAAAGACTCATCAGTAACTTCCATATAGAATACATCTGGCTCCAGCCTGTAGGCCGCTACTGTATTATCAAAAATAATAATTTCATTTCGTATCTCGTAAACTTCAGGCGGAACATACTTTGCCGTTACGTTCTGAGTCAGTTCTAAATTTGATGTCCATGATTTAAATTTTCGAAGATTTGTAATCTGTCTTATGGGTGTGTTGAATTTTACGAATTCTTTACGAATTTTTTCAGCAGCTACTTTTCCAATAAGATTACCTAAGTTGCTAACTTCAAAAATACTTATGCTGCTAGCGCTTGCAGACCGAACACTGATATCAATGATTCTGTCTATGACATCTTCGTGACTCTGTGTGGATTTATCGCCATTCATAAATTGATTATAACAGATATTAAAACTGGTTTTTTTCTTGCCTACAGCCTTAATGTTAGCCTATATCGAATCTTAAATTGGCATAACCCTACGCATCAAATTCTTTTTTGACAGCATAATCAACACTTGAATAGCCACCATCGGCATTAATAACAGTGCCGGTGATAAATGACGATTTATCAGAAATAAGAAATTCAACTACGTTTACAATTTCCTGCGTTGTTGCGTTCCTCCCAAGTGGGGTTTGATAGGAAGCATATTCACTCACGTCAGCTTGTGTCGCCATGTCAGTATCAACCCAGCCTGGGGCAATTGCGTTAACGCGAATATTCCGTTTACCCAAAGCAGATGCCATACTCTTGGTGACGTTAATTAAACCAGCCTTGCTTGCTGCATAGCCCAGATCATTAAAAGCCGCATAATTCGCGTCTGTACTTGAGATATTAACAACGCTTGAACCATCATGCAGATTATTTTGTAAGCCCAAAACCAGCAACAACGGCGCTGTCATGTTGACGGCTACACTTTTATCCCAACTGGTAATATCAAAACTATCCCAACTATTATCCAAAAACGCACCTGCGTTGTTTACAATGCCGTCGAGTTTAATACCATCAAAACTATTTATGGTTTGTGCTATTGCGCCTCTGTCGGCTAGGTCACAGCGCAGCATAGTCAGATTTGGCAATTCTTGCTTCAAGGTCTCCGCCAAGTGCTCGTTGTTCGTGTAGCCCTCTGACCATCTGTACACGCCGTATATATGAAAGCCCAGCCCGTGAAAGTGCTGGGCTAGCTTGCGACCAATCCCCTTAGTGACGCCCGTGATAAGAATATTCTTCATTTTACAGCTCGCTTATTAAAACTCGTTTTTGTTCGGTTGAGTCACGTTCGCGGATTGTCACAGAATTATCTTCCAAGCTGTCAAAATCAATCACCACGCAGTACGGAGTACCAATTTCGTCCTGCCTACGGTAGCGTTTGCCGATATTACCGTTGTCGTCCCACATCACATTGCCGTGTTTTTTCTTTAAAATATCATACACTTCACGAGCCTTAGCAACAAGATCTGGCTTGTTTTTCAAAAGCGGTGATACGGCATATCTCACAGGGGAAAGGTGCTCTGGGAGTTTCAAATATATACGCTTTTCGCCGTTCACTTCGTCCTCACGATACGCACTCGAAAGCACAGCCATCAGCGCACGCTCCACACCAAAGCTTGGTTCTATCACATGGGGAACAAATTTTGTGTTCGTTCCTTTGACTGTGTACTCCATATTTTTACCGGTTGCATTCTGGATATTCATTAAATCAAAATCCGTCCGGTACGCAAGGCCAAGTAATTCCTCACGCCCGATTGGGAAGTCAAACTCAAAATCGATCGTGCGCTTACTGTAGTGCGCCCTATCGGCCTCGCCGACTTCAAGCTCATGCACATTCTCGGCAGGTAGCCCAAGGGCATCTGTCCATTGGTGCACTAGTACAACCCACTTTTTAAATTCAGCTTCCCACATACTCGGGTCGATAAAATACTCGATTTCCATTTGTTCAAATTCACGTGATCGAAATATAAAATCACGTGGGCTAATCTCGTTACGAAATGCCTTACCTTGCTGCGCAATACCAAACGGTAAATCGGGGTAAAAACTATCGACGACGTTGCGATAATTTGTAAAGATTCCCTGTGCGGTTTCCGGGCGCAAGTAACTAATCGATGCGTCATCGGCAACAGGTCCAACAGTGGTACTAAACATCATGTTAAACGTACGAACTTCAGATAGTTGGTTACCGTTCGGGCTTTTTACATCGTTGTCTTTTAAAAGCTTAGTCATATCGTCTACCGACAATCCATCTACTGAATACCCAGCATCTTTCAGCAAGTGATCCGCGCGAAATCGTTGCTTCGTTTCTAAATCTTCAACCAACGGGTCAGTAAACGTATCAACATGCCCGCTCGCCTGCCATACTTTTTGGTTCATAAGTATCGCCGCATCAACACCATACATATCTTCACGGTCTTCCACAAACATCTTCCACCACAGCAGCATAATATTGCGCTTTAATGTCACGCCCAGAGGCCCAAAATCCCACGTCCCGCTTAATCCCCCGTACACATCGCTACCGGGGTAAATAAACCCACGGCGCTTTGCCAAGCTGACAATTGCTTCCATCTTTTCGTTTTTCGTGTTTTTGTCGCTCATAACTGCCCGTTATTATAGCATATACCCTCGTACACATTGGCGTTGTTACACTGCGGCGTGTTGTCGAGCGAGGAGCAAGCAGTCTGATAATATAGCATCTAATCCACCAATTTGCGCAAGCGATTTTAACGGCTTGGTTGCAACAAGTCGTAAAAATTTAATATGCTCACTCGTTATTTCACCTCGCGCAACTTCTCGTAGCCCTTGATCAGTCTCATCGTAGCGATAGGTCGTATCAACCGCCAATTTCACACCACTCATGTCGTGATACAGGCTCAGCTCATGACCGAGCAACCCAGCGTAGCGCAGATAAAACCATGTTTGTACGAGCCTTAGATCAATTAAAAGCGCATCAAGCCCCATCAGTACTTCCGATAGCACCTCATACCACTCAGGCTCATTCAGCTGGTCGCTTGCCTTGCCGATGAGTTTTATAGCTGTGTACGCAAACTGCATCCGGTCGTAATCTTGCATAATTTTTCCATAAAATTGCACCAACCGTGCTGAAGTTAATATCCCTAGATCACCTTTACCCTCGCCTATCACAACGTCGCATATGGCAAATAGCTCAATACCGCCAGCCAAACGAGATTTTTCACGCCGGACCCCTTTGGCCATGACAGCTCGTCTTCCTTCGGGTGTCAGCAGCTGCACTACCCTATCTGCCTCGCCGTAGTTCGTGCGCCGAAGCACAATAGCATTCGTACGAACCGTTTTCATGTGAGCACGCTCTTAATCGCTGCTACCACGTCGTCTGGCTGCATAGTTGTTTTATCTAGAATGCGCTTCACACCGTAAGGTGCAACATCATTCAATGTTATATCAGCTGCTAAGTTCGTACACAGCACCACTGGTATATTACCGGTGTCTCCATGAGATTGTAATTCATGCAAAAATGTAAACGCCGTCGTTGCAGTCAGAAGCACATCAAGCAATATGACATCTGGGTGTACTGTGTCAATTGCATCCATACCATCTATTGCATGTAGTGTCACGGTTACGTCATACCCAGACTTTTTTAACACTCTTGCCTGTTGTTCGGCGAGCCATGCATCATCTTCTACGATAAGTACATGCGCGGCTTTCATAGTAAGCTCAGTTGTTCAGATAGCTGTAAATCGACATAAAATGTTGCGCCGTCGCGGTGTCGTATCGCACCAATGCGGCCGCCCATGGCCGCTGCGAATTGGCTAGCGATATACAGACCCAGGCCACTACTTTGTGGCCGAGCATGAACTGACTGTGGTGCTTGTGATAGTTTTGACCGCAAGCTCCGCCACATATCAGTCGATAGCGCAGGGCCAAAGTCTCGCACACCAACACGGATTACCTGTGCCGTCTTTAACGCGTTAATCTGTATGCGGACCGTTTCGTGGGCATCGCCGTAATGCAGCGCATTATCACTGAAATTTATTATTATACGACGTAAAAGATCACGATTAGCGACCAATAAAAGTGGATGTTTACGAGACACCAATTGAAGTTGTTTGCCGTGAGCAGCGAATAGTGGCTTTAACTCGTGGACAATATCTTCACATAACTGCGATGGGTTTATTGGCTCAAGCTCAAACAGTGCATCGTCCAGACGTGATACTCGTGTCAAATCACTCGTGAGACGCAGCGCACGCTCACTTGTGAGCGTAATCTGTCGGAGCATTCTTTCGCGCTCGTTATCACTTACATCACCTGTTTCAATCATCAACGACAATTGACGCACAAGAGCGAGCGGTGATTTTAGCTCATTAGCTGCAGCAACAAGAGACGGAATTCCGTCCCCCAGCACACCCCCCACCAGCTGTTCGTGCTTCTGATATTTCGCACTCATACTATACTTAGTGTAGCACGACTTGAGTCACTAATTTATTGGTTAAACTTGATTGTTGTTATTAACGCATCAAAGTCAGTTTTGAACGTATCGGCATCTGTCCGTAGAGTAATTGTCTTATCTCTTAGTTTAAATACCACGGCCGAACCACGAATATTTTTACTAAAGTTACCATCTAATCGCGTGCCAGCTGAGCCGTTGGCGTTTACTGCGCTCGATTTTAGATCACCCTTTTTCACTAAACTACTGTAGCTTGAAATAACTTTATCGTAATCAGTTTGCTCGATTTTTACTCTTAGTGAATATTGTTGAGCGTCACTAACGGCTGGGACACTTACCGGATTAAGGTATGCTTCATAGTTACCACCTTCGCTCACATCTTTTGCTACATAGACACTCCACGTTTTCGGATAGTTAAATGTTAATCGTCCATAATCTTCCGGACCGACAAATTCACGATTTGGCTCTTTGTCACGAGCTGCAAATTTTGCTTCAAGATCATCGGCCTGTGTTTTCTTGGCGTCTGCGACTGCAACACTCACCTTACCGTCAACATCTGTTTTTTGTTCGTTGTAGTTCATAAACGCCCATATCGCAAATATAATCACACCAACAAGTAACAATCCGAGCGCAACCGACAAGATAAGTAGCGTGTGTCCATGCCGTGGACTCTGGGGGAATTGTGTTGGTGCTTGAGGATTCTGCGGATACATACTTTTGCTATTATACTTATGCTTTCGGCTACTGTAAAGGATAGAAGTGATACAAGCTATGCGCGCCAACTTCGTTATCTTGCTGCATATTAGCCAGCTTATGTCCGTAAATGACAAGCGCTATTGGATGCGATAACCTGTTGGCTTCGTATTGAAGCTTTTTGGCAAGCTTACGGAGATCACGCGATACGGTAAACACATACACCACCGTCGTATCGCTTGGGAGGGAGCTGAGCCACAAATCAGCTAAGCGCACTTCAACTTTTTTATCACCACGCGATATCAATTTCGATAAAATTACTAGGATTGGGTTTAGTTCGTACCCAATTGCGCGTGCACCGTAGCGGCTGGCTGCTCGTAGCACCACACCATCGCCACTTCCCATGTCTACAAGCACGTCAGATGGCGAAAGTGGATAGAGTTCAGTGAACGCCCGCGTTAGTTGCGTTCGGTGCGTCGGTACATAGGGCGCCCCACGAAACGCCACCCAGCCAAATACTAGCACTACTGCACCAATAACTACCCATAGTTCCATAAGTTAGCCTTCGCTATCGAATTTTTTCTTCACAATTTGAATATCGTTTTTGAGTGCCATGAGATCTTTTTCTATACCTTCAGCGAGTACTTCAGCTTCTTTAAATCTATCTAACGCTGTCTCAAGCGTAAACTCATCGCTATCAAACCACGCCACCAGCTCATCTAGCTTGGAAATCTTTGCCTGTATTGTATCGTCATTTTTTGTCATATCGTTCTACCTTTGCTTCTATTATAGCCTGTTGTGTCTCAACTGTTATACGTGAGCCGACTTCCTGATTTCCGCGGAGGAGCGCATAGCCACGTGCCAACACGACGTCGGGGTTGAGCTGCGCTAATACCTGACACAGGCTGGTATAGCAATCCGTTAACCGTTGGTGCTGCTCGTTAATCTTGTCAAATACCCTGCTGAGTGACACACGCGCGCGCTCACGCATACCATCAACAGCCTGCGACATGCGTGTTGCTGCCGAGCTTACTCTGTAGCGCACAGCACGGATTACTTCTTGCTTGTCTGGTACAAGCAGCTGTGCTGCATTACTTGGTGTGGCCGCACGAACATCTGCAGCCATGTCGGCAAGGCTCACGTCTATTTCGTGTCCCACCCCGACTAAAGTTGGGATACGACTAGCAGCAATTGCACGTACCAGCCGCTCGTCGTTAAACGCCGACAAATCATCGGCACTGCCGCCTCCACGAATAATCACCAGTACTTCAGGCAGTTCATCGCGCGTATTAAAGTACTCAATTGCTCGTATCATTTGATCGGGTGCAGCGTCACCCTGAACTTGCACATGTGCCACGTCGACATGCAAGCCGCCCCATCGATCATTCAAAATTTTTATAAAATCGGCGTAACCCGCAGACTGCGTGCTGCTAATAAGACCTATATGCGACGGCACTCCCGGCAGTGCGCGTTTACGATTGGTCGCAAACATACCTTCTGTTTCTAGCTTTAACTTCAGTAATTCAAAGCTTTTCTTTAACGCACCTTCACCACTCGGACGAACGGCGCGAACTGTCAGACTAAATTTTCCCCATTGAGTCAGCTTTGGGGTCGCGACGACAATGACCTTCATACCGTCTTCTATTGGCACGCGCTGCTGCCACACAGTCATAAAGCAGCCGACACTACCACCAGCATCTTTTATATCAAAGAATACAAATTTTCCTTGATTTACTTTATACGAAGCAACTTCACCCTCTACCTCAACACTCGGGTACGCAAACTCAAGTGTTTGGTTGGTAACAGCGATAAAATCGCTGACACTAAGCCGGATGTTTTCCATATTTGTTGATTGTTAGTTGATAGAAGGCGTAGCCGAATAAAATTGTACCAAGCAGCAATGTTACACGCGCCATGAGCGTGCCTGCAATCGCTACATCTGCTGGTACGCCTGCCGTCGCGAGGAAAGCTATGAAAATCGCTTCATACACACCTGCACCTCCCGGAGTCACCGAAAATACACTAGCGATAGACGACAGCCCAAACGCTACAATAAGAATAGCTGGGTTAACAAAGAACCCGAGTGCCCAAAATGCGATAAATAGTAGTGATACGTCGAGCAAATTTGCAACCAGTGCCCAAATAAATGGTACAGTGAGTGTTCTTTTTTGCTTACGAATTTCTAGGTAGTCACCGTGCAAATCATCAAAGAAATGTTCTATGACACCGCTTTTTACCACAGCAGGCTTACGGCCCCGTGTGAAAAATCCTACGAGTTTATTGACTGTTCGAGTCAGCCACGCAGAAAATCGCACCAAGTGGTGCTTAGATTTAATAATATAAATCGTACCGAGTGTTCCACCAATAGCAATGACTGCTAAACCGGCACTCAGTAGAAAAACCGTACGATTAATCTGGTGGTCGACAGTAAGCCATATCACGGAAGCAATAAGCATCAATAAGAACGTGACGAACGTTAGTATAAATCGTACGACCTGCGACATAGTTGCACGGCCGGGGCTAACACCGTGACGGTTGAGTACCCAGGCAAGGTATGAAAAACCCGCCGCTCCCCCACTTGGTAAAATATGATTTACGAAGTTAAGCTCGAGTGAAATACGAGTCATTTTCCAGTGACTAATGTCTTTTAAGTTGCCGCGTGACTTAAGATACGAGAAAATCATACCCCCCGTTGCATAGTAGCTGAGTATCTGCACCGGTATTAGCAAGGAAAGTATCCACAGGTTTGTTTGCCCAACTAAGTTCCACGCCTGTTCTACTTCAGGCCAGCCAAAAAATACTACTATAAGGAGCAGCACTAAACTAATCAACGTAACCCATGCGCGAAATGACATATTACATCTATTATAGCATCCTCATACGGTGTATTTAAGGTATAATAAAAGATATGTACATCGCACTTCTTGGCCGCCAGCCAGCACTTGGCATCGCTGAACTCGAGCGTGTTTTTGGGGGTGGCGCAATCACGCCGCTTTCAAACCTTGCAGCACTCGTACGTTCAGATACGTTTGAAGTGCAAGATCTTGGCGGCACACTTAAAGCAGGCCGTGTTTTACTCGACCTCCCCAGTACCGACTGGCGAGCAGCGAGTCAAAAAATTGTTCACCAACTTGCAAAAGACTGGGCCAGTTTTGATGGTAAAATTACCCTCGGCATAAGCGCCTACGACTTTACCATAAGCCCGCGCGACGTCCAAAAAGTAGGTATCACCTTAAAGCAAGTCCTCAAAAAATCTGGCGTCAGTATGCGCCTAGTGCCAAATGTCGACAATGCCCTATCTACCGCCACGAGCCACCACAACAAGCTAGGCCTAAGTGATAATAAAAAAGAACTGCTGATTGTTCGTAGTAAGAATGGCCGTGTTATCGTAGCCGAGAGCACGGGTGCGCAAAATATTACCGCCTACGCCAGGCGTGATCAAGAACGCCCAAAACGAGATGCATTTGTCGGTATGCTCCCGCCTAAGCTAGCACAGATTATGATTAATCTAGCAGGTACAATTACTGCCTCACCGGGTGAGTCTCAGGCGCGCATTCTAGACCCATTTTGCGGAACGGGTGTTATTTTGCAAGAAGCCTGGCTTAAACACTATGCCGTTTACGGCACCGACCTATCAGAAAAAATGATCCGCTACAGTCGAGATAACCTCAATTGGCTTCAGGAAAAAGAACATATTCACAGCGACTGGTATCTCCACGAAGGTGATGCCATGGATACCAAGTGGCAGTCGCCTATTAACGCCGTTGTTGCCGAGACATACTTAGGGCAGCCATTTAGCGCACCTCCATCACCCGCCAAGCTCGAAGATGTACGAAAGGTCTGTAACCATATTATTACCGACTTTCTTAAAAACATTGGCTTACAAATAGAATCCGGTACACCCGTTGTCATAGCCGTACCCGCGTGGCGCCGAACAGACGGCAGCTTTGTTCATCTGCCGCTCATTACTACCATTGCAAATCTAGGTTACAAACCACATGAATTTCACAATGTGTCACAAAATGAACTACTGTACTACCGTGAAGATCAAATAGTCGCTCGTGAACTTTTAGTACTCATGAAGACATAACCCTTGACTCTCACCTCTTATTTTGGTACAATTACTTAGATTTTGTTATAAAAGTTAAGGAGCATATCCATGTCACACGTTAAAGCAGGTGGTTCAAGCAAGAATAACCGCAACAACGCCGGTAAGCGCCTCGGTGTTAAGCGCTTCGGCGGCCAAACTGTTCGTACCGGTGAAGTACTTGTACGTCAGACTGGTTCTACTAAAATTGCCGGCCCTGGTACGTTTATCAGCCGCGACTACACTATTCACGCCGCTATCGACGGTGTTGTAAACTTTACGAAGGTTCGCAAAAGCCGCTTTACCGGCAAAACCGTGCCACGCACACAAGTTATTGTAAGTTAGTAAATGGACATTTAAAATAAGCTCCTAGGGAGCTTATTTTAAATAGTTAGTACGTTATTTATGACCAGCACGGTAAAAATGAGCTGCAGTTTGAATCTGGTCACTTTGACGACCTATGCTGTCACGGGCTTGCCAATCACGTAAGCTTTTTTCTTCTTCTGTTTCTACAGGATACATAGCAGCAGCTTCAACACTACCTTCAGTCTCGCCTCTTACAAGTGCACCGTACTTATCGCTATCAATTTCTAACGCTGCAACTTCTTGGCGCATATCGACAGAGTGTGTGTCGGCTTGATCTGTTGCAGGACCTTCTACCGGTTCGACCTGGCGAGGCGCCCGCCTTTGCTCGCGGGTCAAAAATACCATACTTTCGTTTACTTCAGTTACAACTTCTGGTGCGTGAGGGTTATTTATTTGTACTGTTGCCAACACGTCACCCCCAAATTCTTGGGTTTTAAAATCAGTACGCAGATGTTCTTGAATTTCTGGCGTAAAGGCCAATAAGTCAGCGCGTATTCTTTTTCCATCAAGGCCTTCAACAATGGCGACTTGCTTTTCATTTTCATCCAAGAAAAAGCCAGCAAGCGTTGCTTCCGTTAATCTACCATTAATTTTTGCAATTATTACTTCTCCGACCTGAGGGAGCTCGGCTGTCTGTTGGTTTGATTCAATGCCTGTTACGGCTTCCGAACTTTTAGGAGCTTCAAAATCATCAGCACGCACAGTAAACCTCTGGTGAAAGATATCTGGGTCACCACCGGCAACCCTCTCGGCAAATTCAGCTGCCGTAAGTGAGATGGCTTTTTGTTTAATACTTGGTTTTTCAGATTTAAGTACTTCTTGCATATGTTTGTTTTATTAACCTTTACAATAACTATAGCATAAGCTTTACAAAAAAGCAACCCCTTGATATAGGGGCTGACTTTAATAATAATTAATTACTACACGGTAGGTGATTCTAGCATACCAAGATGGAATTTGACTCGTTCGACCACATCACCAATGACTACCTGTGATTTCACTAAGTAATCATCGACACCAAGCGCTTCGGCACGCTCCTTGTCCTTTGGCTGGCTGAGTGCTGTTAGCATGATAATACGCACTCCAGCGGTTTCAGGCGTGTTACGCAATATATCGAGTACATCGAAGCCGCTAATCTTTGGCATCATAGCGTCGAGCAATATAAGATCTGGCTTATATGCAACAGCTGCAGATAGTGCTTCCTCACCGTTGCCTACCTCTTTGACATCAAAGCCCTCTAGTTCCATACGTGACTTGTATACTGCCGACAGTGCAACGTCGTCTTCCACAAGAAGGAGTTTCTTTTTTGTTTGCATATTACATCTTATACTACTACACACCCGTGCGTAAGCACAAGTGTTTCAGCTACAGGCCGAGCTGCTTCTTAGCTGCATCGAGTTGCGGATCTTTATTTGCATTTAAGTCTTCCTGACCAGTACTAACAGTAATATCAGGGCTTATGCCGTCACTTGTGATATTTTTACCGTCAGGCGTAAACCAGCGAGCAATTGTCACTTTGAGCTGTGCACCGTCGGGCAAATCTATTAATCGCTGTACGCTTCCTTTTCCAAACGTCCGCTCACCGACGAGCGTCGCAACTCCGTAATCTTGGAGTGCGCCCGATACAATTTCACTTGCACTGGCTGTTCCTCTATTCACTAGTACGACTGTTGGGATGTCGGTGAGAATTGGGTTTTTACCCGAACGAAGTTCTTCTATCACTTTTCCACCAGCACGCTCAGTGACGATTATTTTGTTATCTAGCCATATTCCAGTCACGTCTTGCGCCGCGTCGACATAACCACCACCATTACCACGAAGGTCAAGAATAACCGCCGTTACCCCCGCACTCTTTAGTTGCTGTGCAGCTGCACGGGCAAGGTTACCCGTTTCGCTATCGAAACGACTTATTGTTATTGTGCCAAGCTTGCCGTTAACCGTTGAGTCAACACTTGGGTTGTTTATGATGGCGCGCGTTACGGTAAATTCTTTGAGTTGGGTACCCCTCAAAACTTCAATCTTTACAGTTGTTCCCACTTCACCGCGAATTCTCGATACCACTTGATCTACTGTTTTACCGTCTACCGACTCATCGTTAACCCGTACGATTGTATCTCCAGCCAGCAACCCCGCTTTAATGGCTGGATTATCCTTAAGTACACGAATAATTGTCGGCTTATCGTTACGAATACTAATTTCGGCACCGACACCGCCACCGATATTCCCCGTTAGCTCATTATCAAAAGTTGCTGCTTCGTCTTTGTTCAGAAATACAGTATATGTATCACCAATTGCAGATACCATACCCCTATTAGCTCCCTCTATAAGCGTAGCGTCGTCGATGTTGCCGTCGTAGTTGGCCTTAAGTGTGCGAAATGTCTTTTCGACACTGCTTAAATCTATTGGTGCTGTGTAAACTTTCTGGCCAAATAGCGGTGGGATAAGACCCAGTAATTGATCGCTTCGATTACCGACTGCAAAGCCAACAATAGCTGTAACCGCGATAACAAGTAGCCACATACCGCTGCTAAATGGTTTTTTTACTTTTACTGTTGCTGGCTCTGCTAGAGCGTGTGTCGCTCGACGTTTTCTTAATACCATACTATCCCCTGTTTACCCAACTTTTGTACTCATATAAGTATAGCGCACTCCTAGGTGAGCGCGCTATAGGTGATTATGCTTTATTATCGGTCTCTAAAGTGGACGTAGACTGCGCTGGTGACTTTTAAGTCCATTGTGCTGTATTCACCAGTACCAGCAAAGTTGTACTGGCTAATACGAATCCATCCGTCGCCGTATACTTCTTCAACCATCATGGTGTGGCCGAACGGTGTAAAGCTGGTGCGCGGCGTGACAGCGACAGATCCAACACGTGGTGTGTTGTCCACATTTGCACCCATCAACGCTGAAGCAGTGCTTGGCCATTGATACGCATGGCCACTTCCAGAAAAGCTGGTGACTCGTTTGTTAAAGCGTACTTGCGCCGCCCAGGCGGTATAGCTAACACATTGACGCGCATACAAACTCCAGCTATCCACGACGTAGTCTTCCACGCGCACGTTACACAAACTCGAAGGATACCCACCTCCACAGGCACCCTGGTTGCCACTGTAGTTACGGTACTGGAATGTTCCGACAGACCCTGCCGTGTTGCTACCGTTGTTTGTCAGCGCAGCTATGGCAGCACGCTGTTGAGCCTGTACCGCTTCCAATTCGGCACTTCGTTGCGCCGAAAGTTGCTGGTATGCAGATTCTTGGCCCCGTGTTTGTGCAAGTAGTTGCTGTTGCTCGGCTTCTTTCTTAGCTAAAATATCTCGTTGACCTTTTTTGTCGACTAAGACTCGCTCAGCTTCAACCTTTTGCGTATCTAGCTGTACTTTAAGATCTTTAATGTCTGAAATTGTTGCGGTAAGTTGGTCGCGGATTGAACTACGGTACGCCTCTTTATCTAAAAAGTCACCTATATTCTGGCTACTTGCCAGCATTTCAAGCGGAGATATGCTGCCATCGACGTACAAATCTGCGATTGTCGCACCAAGTGCATCTTGGTTATCTTTAATTTTCTTCTCGGTATTTGCAATGTCGACCACGAGCTTATCGAAAGTTGCCTGCGACAAGTCAACCTGAGCCTGAATAGTTGCCTTTTCGTTTGATAAGCGTGCAACTTCGGTCTGCAGCGTTTGCGCTTGGCCTGAAAGTCGCGTGGCCTCTGTCTGGTATTTAGCAATTTCTTCATTAAGTGCATTTATTTGGTCACTAAATCTGTTAGCGTATGCTTGGCCCGCTATTTGAATGGGTACAGCAAGAGCCATAACAACGACTAGAGCGACAAGAAGTGACTTCTTGCGAAACGAAAGCGAAGCTGGTGTGGTGGAACGCAGTTTCATATGGTCTTAGTCTAGCACAAGCATAACCGACATGTCAACCCCCGTTACTGTACCTAAAGTTTCAAGTAGCGGCGCGTCGCAAGGAGCGCTGACACAATACCTATAAAAGCACCTGCGAGTATCATGGCCATAAGAACAAATCCGGCGTAAAACGTCACAAAATCAATAATAGGCTGAACAGCAATATCATACTCTCTGAGTGGCCCGGCCGATGCGTATAATAGTGCGAAACCTATGGCAGTGGCAAGAATTGCCGCAATAAATCCGTATACAATTGCCTCTACAACAAATGGCCCACGAATAAATGACTGGTCAGCACCAATAAGTTTCATCATCTGAATTTCTTCTTTGCGATTAAAAATGGCCATACGAATCGTGTTGAATATAATAAGTGATGATATAGCTACAAATACAGCACTAGCAATTATGCCTACTCTTTCAGCAAACGCCACAGCGCTCCCAATGCGTTCTATTGTGGCTTTTTTAGGCCCAGCAAAAGACGGCTCGCGGTCAGGGTCTATATGTTTCTTCAAAGGCTCGTTTGTTGCCACAAATTCAGCTAATTGTGTGGTGTCATTTATATCCTCTACCGTAATACGCAGCACTCCAGGGTTCTTATTGGTAGCTTCTTTGTGTGCTTCGAGATATTGGATATCATTTTTATTTGCTTGTGCTATTGCTTCTTTGGCCTCGGCCGCGTTTATATATGTCACTGAACGCACACTACTAAGTGTGCGTAGTTCGTTGGCAATACTATTTGCATCTTCATCACTTGTTTCTGTCTTTAGGTATATAGACATATCTACTTTGTCACGTAGCTGACCGACGGTTTCTGCAAGAACTGAGCGCGCTGCCACTGTAGTAAATATGATCAGTAGAGTGATGGTCATAACGGCAGTTGCCGCAATTGTGAGCCAGGCATTACGCGAAAAGTTGTTCACGCCGTAGCGGCACATCCGTACAAACGTAATCCACTTGCGACGTGCACGTTTTTGCTTGTGAATTGCCTTGGCTGATTGTTGTTTCTTTGCCATTATTGCCTATAGCTCCCGACGGATTGGTCGCCAGTTATCTTACCGTACTCGAGAGTAATAACTCGTTTTTTGAGCTTGTTAACAATATCTGCATTGTGCGTTGTAAGCAGTACGGTCGTGCCGTATTTGTTGATTTTCTCGAGTAAGCGTACAATATCCCAGCTGTGCTTAGGGTCTAAGTTGCCAGTTGGCTCATCGGCGATTAAAATTTTGGGCTGACGTACAACGGCGCGCGCGATTGCAACACGTTGACGTTCACCACCGGATAACTGATGTGGAAATTGTTTTTCTTTACCCGTTAAGCCGACAAGTTCAATCACTTTTGGAACGGTATTTTTAATCTCGCGGCCAGTCATACCGGCGATTTCTAGGGCAAAAGCCACGTTCTCAAACACAGTTCGTTGAGGAAGTAACTTAAAGTCCTGGAACACGACACCAATTTTACGACGCAGCAGAGGTATGTCACGATCCTTCAGTGTATCGTAGTCGATACCGCCGACTACAATCTTGCCACTCGTTGGTTTTTCTTCACGCGTGAGTAGTTTTAAAAGCGTCGACTTACCCGCTCCGCTGGTACCGACTAAAATCACAAATTCTTTCGGTTCAATAAAAAGACTCAGGCGGTTTATTGCCGGCTCCATGTCTTTACCATACGATTTTGTAACCCTATCAAGCAGTATCATTCTTATGCCTATTATATCATAGCCTGGATACCGTTATAGCTTTAGATACGAACCAATAGTACCTTGGATGAGCCCGAGAGAGTATGTGTGGGCACACTCTCTCGGGGGAACTCGGTCCTCGTCAACAACAGATGAGCGAGTAGCTTTTTCATTTTTCGCGCCAGTCGATGACGTCTGTTTCAGGGTCACCGTCACCCATGTTGTACACAACCGACATGCCGAGCAGCTAGATCAGCCGTTGTCGAAGAAGATCCAAACCCCCAACTACTAATTTGCTGAGGATTTGAGTTGCGACCGACTCGCTGTCATCAATGATGGCGAGCAAAATATGCTCAGGATTAATGTAGTTGTCGTTAGCCATGTTTGCCACACGAGCTGCGACATCGAGCACGTCTTTGGCCTTTGGAGTAAAAGGCAAAGAGCCCTTTGAAAAGCTCTCGCCGCGCCCAATGATATCCACGATGCTTGTGTGGATAGCTACGTGCGATACTCCAAGGGACGCAAGTTCAGCCGCCGCAACCGTTTGGCTACGGCCTTTTTCGATAGTGGAAAGGGAGACCAAAATATGCTCGGTACCTATGTAACCATGCCCGAGTTGTTTTGCTTCTTCCTGCGCCAATACAAACACTCGTCGGGCTTGATCGGTAAAACGTTCAAACATTTTGCCTCCTCAGGCAGCTTGTTGCGAGAGAACCACGTTCTCCGAGGTATACAACCTCGTATCTATAGCTATCAATTATGAATGTGCATTACCACCATCAATAAATATATTATATACTATTAAATTTTTTATATCAATAAACTAGCTTTAACTCGTTCACTTCTAAATGATAACTACCTGAGTTTAGCTTACACATGACGGACCGCAGTAAGTGAATTTATATGTTTTAATATATATACGCATAATTCGTGTTATTTATACGTAATAATTCTGTAATTAGGATGGTACGTCAAGTGAAGATAGGTAGTTATCTATAAAGCCGTCGAGTTTACCGTCTAATACACCCTGCGTATCTCGATCTTCGTACTTTGTCCGAGTATCTTTAACCAATGTGTACGGATGAAGCACGTAGTTGCGAATTTGCGATCCCCAGTTAGCAGACTCCCCTGCTTGTAGTTCGGAGATGTCAGCAGTTTGTTGCTCAAGTTGGAGCTGTGCGAGCTTGCTGCGAAGAATTTTCATAGCTGTTTCGCGATTTTGAAGCTGCGAGCGTTCATTCTGAATTGCGACAACAATACCAGTAGGTATATGTGTAATACGAACTGCGCTATCTGTCGTATTTACAGACTGGCCACCGTGGCCGCCTGCACGATACACGTCTATTTTGAGATCTTTTTCATCAATGGCAACCTTATCTGGTGTGTCAATTTGCGGCAACACTTCGACGAGCGCAAAACTGGTTTGACGTAAGTTATCGCTATTAAACGGGCTGAGTCGAACCAGCCTGTGAACGCCGTGTTCACTTTTTAATTTGCCGTAGGCGTATGGCCCCGCAACTTCTATAACACTTGATTTTATACCGGCTTGTTCACCTGTGGATCGCTCGACGATAGCTGTTTGCATGCCGGCTTTTTCGGTAAAGCGCAGATACATACGTTCTAACATCTCGGTCCAATCCTGAGCGTCAGTACCACCAACGCCAGCGCTCAGTCGTAAAATTGCATTATGATTGTCGTATTCGCCCTGAAAAAGTAGCTCTTTGCGACGCGCCTCAAACTCGGCTTCAAGTGCGCTCACTTGGACATCAAATTCAAGAAGGAGACTTTCATCACCCATTTCTATTAATTCTGACATATCGCTTGCTTGCGCTTGGAGTGTGAGCCATGGTTCGACAACTGCAGTTAATGCCGCAAGCTGCTTGCTTTTGTCCTGCGCGTACGATGGATTATTCCATAATTCTGGCGAAGCCATTTCTTTTTCAAGAGCAAGAATCGATTGTTGCTTTATCGCTATAGCCAAACGTTCGAAAGCAACGTCAATATGTTTCGTTAGGCGTATAATCCGTTTTATAAGAGGCTGCATATTGTTTCTATTGTAACCGATTCTATAGAGATGCAACAGCACGAGCGAATTGATCACCACGATCAATGTAATTCTTGAATAACCCAAAACTCGCGCTTGCAGGACTGAGAAGCACCGCCCCACCGTCAACCGATAGTGCACGAGCCCTATCTACAATAGCTGGCATGGTGGGTGACGTGTGAATTTCGTAATCTGTAAAACCTACTGACGCACTTGCGGCTGCAATTGTCTCTGCTTCGTCACCAATAAGTATTGCTTTTGCTTTTTGTATGACAAGCTCTTTCGCGAGCTCAGAGAAATCTGAACCTTTAAACGAACCGCCTAGTATAATGACTTTTGGCCCGCTGATAGCCCTAAGCGCTGCAATTGCTGAGCTTGGTGTTGTGGCAATACTGTCATCGTAATAACGCACTCCATACACATTACGCACAAATTGCAAGCGGTGCGGTAAACCCGTAAAGTCATGTAAGCCTTTTTGAATTGCATCTATTGTTATGTGTGGATCATAGGCGCGAACAGCTGTAACCGCAGCGCATGCATTGTCAATATTATGCGCTCCAAGAATCTGCAGTACGTCAGTTGAGCAGATTACTTGTTCGTTCTGATAGAATTTGCCTTCCCGTTCATATACGCCACCATCGTCGTTTACACCATAACGAATTAACTTCCCAATATCACTCGTGCGCGCAGCTTGACTTGAATAAGTATTAATTGGATGATAAATACATATATCGTTTCGTATCTGGTATTGCCTGATGTGTGATTTTGCACCAACGTAATCGTTCATATCTGTGTGAACATTAAGGTGTTCTGGCTCAATATACAAAATAACCGCAATGTGCGGTGAGCGCTCTGCGTCCCAAAGTTGAAAACTAGATATCTCGAATACCACGACATCTTCGGACCCAATATGTTCAAGTGTCTCGAGCGCTGGAACACCAATGTTACCCACAAGCCATACTTTTTTACCGGCTGCCTCTAAAATTGCGGCAATCAAACTTGATGTCGTGCCCTTACCTTTAGTGCCGGTTATACCAATGATTGTTGCCGGACATTTTTCAAAAAACTCATTGGTTGCTGACCATATTTTACCATCGGTTTTAATTTTGTATGGAGAAAGTCCAGCTGTTCGAATCACCGTGTCAAAACCATGTAGCTTATCAAACACTCCTGCTCCAAGCATCGTCTTTACGCCATCGGGTAATGGTCTATCTGGTGTTTCTTTTTCGTCAACAATTGTAATGTCATGCTCGTCTTGCGCAGCCCAGTAATTATAGTTTTCTTCGCCTTCAAGCCCATATCCTGCGATTGCGATTTTCATCATTCTATCCTCCCTTTTTTGAAAATAATTGCGCTAACTGGTCATACAAATCCGTCAGGGCGGGTTCTGTCATACTACCGATACCTCCTAGTGTCCATTCGCCCCGTTCAATAAATTCACGCGCTAAAGCTGTAATCTGTTCAGCTGTCGTACCGTTAATGAGATGAGGCATGTCTTCAAGTTTAGTTATTTTTTCATAGTCGAAATAATCAGTTGAGTACCAGCTGTTAAGCTGTCCGACTGTCTGACCTTTCATTTGGTAATCACCAAGTGCAAATTGTTTTGCTTCACTTAGTTCTTGTTCAGATATATCACCAGCTAATACTTTCTTCAACTCTGAAATAATCAACTTAAATAAACTCGTTGCATTATCGAGACCAACTTGACCATACAATTCCCAGGTAGACGTACCGGCGATATCTGTAAACGAGCTAGAGCGCACCCCGTAACAAAGCCCGCGCTTGCGAGCTTTCCCAAATATCCTTGAGTGGAATGAACCAGTCAGCATACGACGGAGTGCTCCCATAGCAACCATTTCTTTCTCAGTTAATTCTCGATTGAGTATAATTTCAATTCCGAAAATAAGATTCGCAAGGTCTTTGCGGTACAAATATACAGGGCCGCTCGAATGTCTCACGACACTTATAACAGGGAGTCGCTCGCCTTCTGGCAAGGCCCAAGATTCAAACATCTCTATGATCCGTTTCTTATGTTTCGCTAAATCTCCAGCCACACTAAAACGCATATTTTTAGCAGTGTGTGTCAGTGTATGATGTTGTTTAATGTGATTGAGTGTGACTGCATCAACTGTTTTTAGTGCCTCGTCATCAAGTAATGATGGCTCTCCTGTCGCCCTCTGGACATGCGCCCACATCACTCGTTGATGTGAGTTAGCGTAACCAATCATTTCTTCTTTTACGTTTCCTTTTTCAGCATCGAGTGTTTTTTGGAGAAAATTTGGTTCTGCAATAGAAACCGCTTGTAATTCTAAAATACGATCCCATTCCATCACCGCGCCCTCTGCATAGTAACTCATATTGCGCTGCCATGTTGTAGCATTTTGATACGCGCCGTTCTTTGTAAATTCTTGGCTAAATGCTTCAGATGATGAGAATTTTTTGTTTGGACCGAACACCATGTGTTCCATGATGTGTGCTGTTTGTTGAGTTGTTATATCCGTAGCGTAGCCATCGCCAGCGCGAAAATGCATCTCATACGAAAAAACAGTACTATCTGGCACATCGATCAATATACCACGCATACCATTTTTTAATACTATTTCCTCGACGCTATGGCGGAGGGGCATATTACTTGACCTCGAAAAGAGTTGCTAGTTTATCGTTTAGTTCTATAAGTTCTTGTTTCTCGCCGCTACTCACAGCTGCTAGTACCCACGTATTTGCTTTTATAAACTCACATGCGGTTGAAGTCATGCGCTCAAGAGTCACATTATCTATCATCTTAGGTACTGCCTCATAATTTTTAATAAAATCGTCAGCAAAGTAGCGACCAGTATAAAAGCTACTGATTTGAGAGACCGTCTGTGCACCCATTTGGTAGCGGCCGAGTGCATACGATTTTGCAGCATCAATCTCTTTTTGCGTTATCTTACCATCTAAAACATTGCGAATTTCTTTTTGGATGATATCAAATAGCTCGGGCGCAGTATCGTGGTTCACCTGCCCAATAATATCCCAGCTACTATCATGGTATCCAGCACCCACATGGGCACTGACATTATATGCAAGTCCTCGCTGTCGGGCTGCGCCAAAAATACGAGATGACATAGTGCCAGTCAGGATATGATTAAGGTAGTGCATTGCGTCGAGATCTTGATCACTCAGCTCACGCGGGACGACCAGTGACCAGTTAAATGTAAGATTGGTTGCATCTTTACGGCGAATAACCGCCGGGCCGTTACTACTCAGTACATCTCGCGGAATTTCGAAGCGCTCTCCTTCGGGTAATTCAAATGCCTCCATGACACGCTTAATTTCGTTTTTACGGCCTTTGAGTTTGCCTGCAATAACAAATCGCAGGTTGCGAGTTGCGTGTGTACGTTTATGATGTTCGCGAACATCCGAAAGAGTGACATTTCCGATTGTTGGTAACGATTGGCGATACGTGAGCACATCTTCACCAAGCAGCTGTCCAACACGAGGCCATAATATGCGGTGGTGATCATTTAAATAATTTGTCAGCTCGCCTCGTACATTACCTTTTTCGGCTAATAGTTCTACGTCATTAAACCTCGGCTGACAAATCGCAAGTTTTTGGAATGCGAGTATTCGATCCCACTCAAAATCAGCACAGTCGGCTTCGTATACCATAGCCAGGTCGCTCGTGTAGGCATTACGATATGCACCATTTTTAGTAAACTCTGACTCAAACTCATGCTCGGACTTAAACCTTGCATTTGCACCGAACGCCATATGCTCCATGATATGAGCGACCTGTTCAATGTCTTTTGACTTTGCATATCTGTTACCTGCGCGAAACTGGAATTGCATACTCATTACTGTCGCTCCGGGCACGTCAATAAGTAGGCCTCTGGCGCCATTTTTTAATCGGACTTCTTCAACTGTATGGTTCATGTAGTGGTCTTTCTCGGCAATTTATCGACGGTTTTGTTTACGGTTTTGGCGCTGAGATTTCTTTTTCTTCCTGGCATCATTTTTTTTACGTTTTTCTTCGTTTTCTGTTGCTGCTTTTTTGGGTTTAAAGTCTTTATCGCGATTTTTGACACCGCCAGTTACTTCGTTGACACCTTTTTCGACAGCAGACTCAGCTAGTCGAGTCAGCTCTGTTTCGTGATCTTCCTCGCTCCGTGCGGCAACGTCATGTTTATGAACGTGAATAACTGCTCGAATTACTTCGTCGCGTAGTGCTGCCTGTAAACTATCAAATAGTTTAGCCGACTCGCCGCGGTATTCAACAAGCGGGTCACGCTGACCAACACTGCGCCAGTGAATTCCTTCTCGAAGGTGTTGCATATTCTCAAGGTGTTGCATCCATAATGTATCAAGTACTTGTAGATATACTTCACGCTCTACTTTTCGTAGTATTTCAATCTCTAGCTCTTCTTCTTTTGCTTTATATAGCTTGAGTGCTTCTTTTTCGGCAAGCTCAAGTCGCTTCTTGTCATTTTTTTCGTCACCTATTGCTTTGATTCTTTTATCATTTATTGGAAAAAAGGCTTCGAATTGCTGAGCAAATAATTTGTTATTACGAGCAGGCAAAATAACGAGATCGGCTAATTTTTCATGCATGAGTCGCTCGACTTCGGGTTTGATATCAGCACCTTCTAAGATTTTACGGCGAATTGTATATACCACACGACGGTGACGATTTATAACATTATCGTACTGAACAACATTTTTACGAGTATCAAAGTTGTATCCTTCGACACGTTTTTGGGCCGCTTCGAGTGTTTTTGATACGGCTCTATTTTGGATTGGTGTATCTTCGTCAACTCCCAGCCTATCCATAAGTGATGCAATACGCTCACCCTGGAAAATACGCATTAGATCGTCTTCAGTCGATACGTAAAACTGTGTCTCACCCGGATCACCCTGACGTCCACCACGCCCACGTAGCTGATTGTCGATTCGGCGAGATTCGTGTCGCTCAGACCCAATAACGACCAGACCACCGAGTTCTACAACCCCACTGCCAAGCTTGATGTCTGTTCCACGGCCGGCAATGTTAGTTGCAAGCGTAATTGCGCCTTTTTGACCAGCATTTTTAATAATTGCTGCTTCGCGTTCATTATTTTTAGCATTAAGTATTTCGTACGGAATCTTTTCTTTATCTAGATATCCGGCAATAAGTTCGTTCTTTGCAATAGATGCCGACCCGACAAGTACCGGACGACCAACCTTGTGGTATTCCTTTATAGCGCTCGCAACAGCCTTGAGCTTGCCCTTTTCTGATTTAAATATAAGGTCTTGTCTGTCTTCTCGGGCAATCGGACGATTAGACGGTACCTGAATAACGTCCAAGCTATAAATTTGTTGAAATTCTTCAGCTTCGGTAAATGCCGTACCTGTCATACCGGATAATTTTTTGTACAACCGGAAATAATTCTGAAATGATACAGTAGCCAGAGTCATACTTTCCTGCAAAACGGGTACGTTTTCCTTCGCTTCTATTGCTTGGTGAAGCCCTTCGTTATAACGGCGACCCTGCATAAGCCGGCCCGTAAACTCATCTACAATTACCACTTCGCCGTCGCCTGTTACAACATAATCTTTGTCGCGTTTAAATAATGTTTGCGCCCGAAGAGATTGGTCGATATGGTATACCGAACGAACGTATTCCGGGCTGTAAAGGTTCTTCACACCAAGCATTTTTTGAATACGGTCTACGCCATCGTCTGTCAGCGATACTTGTTTTCGTTTCTCATCGAGTACATAATCAGTTTCTATTAATTTTGCTGCAATTTTAGCAAACTGGTAGTAACTATCTGGGTTTTCTGCAGCTGGAGCACTAATAATAAGCGGCGTACGCGCTTCGTCAACAAGAATACTGTCTACTTCGTCCACGATTGCAAAATTGAGATTTCGCTGTCGCAGCAAATTCACTTCGTCTACCATGTTATCGCGCAAGTAGTCAAACCCGAACTCGTTGTTTGTACCATACGTCACATCCGCAGCGTAGGCTTCCTTACGCGTGACAGGCCGGAGGCGGCGCATATTTGGATCTTCATGCGCTTGGTTATCATATGTAGCGTCAAAAATAAAAGATGATTCATTGATGATGACTCCTGTTGAGAGTCCGAGGAAGTGATACAGCACACCCATCTCCGAGCCATCACGCTGCGCTAAATAGTCGTTAACAGTGACAACATGGACGCCTTTTTCTTCGAGAGCGTTTAAGTATACCGGGAGTGTTGCTACTAATGTCTTACCTTCACCGGTTTTCATTTCGGCAACATTACCCTCGTGAAGCGCCATACCACCTATGAGCTGCACATCGAAGTGGCGCATACCTAGCACGCGGTCACTTGCCTCACGTACGAGTGCAAAGGCGTCTGGAAGCAGACTATCGAGTGTGGTTTCTTTTTTTTGTAGTCTTTTCTTTAGGACCTCAGTCTGTTTTTTGAGATCGGCTTTAGAAAATTTCTTATACTTATCGGTAAGGTTGTTTATAGAAACAACTTTTTTTTGTAACGTTTTTAAAAGTTTTA
>Ga0163144_10006036_pt1 | contig 26829 bp, 28 predicted proteins | sample OliLak19BULKMAT1_FD_123175 | JGI IMG/M metagenome (GOLD analysis project Ga0163144, IMG submission 123175) | Freshwater microbial mat bacterial communities from Lake Vanda, McMurdo Dry Valleys, Antarctica - Oligotrophic Lake LV.19.BULKMAT1 | ecosystem: Environmental > Aquatic > Freshwater >...
GGCTTCTGGCCAGACCCGTACACCCTCCAAGGTCTCCGGAGTGACAGTAAGGGAGTCTTTCCAGACTAGATTCCAAACCCTGCGAGTTTTTGCGAGGGTGAGAAGGGAAATCTCCCCATCGGCACCGGAGATGGCGACGAGATATTTATTGCCGTAGCTAGTTACGGCAATGGTTTCAAAGTTTTTTAGTGGAACAGGCGATTGCACTGGCTCCACATCAATTCCCGTCGTCGCATCGGTAGAAATAACCTGGACGTTCTGAGTTTCATCGAACATCAGGAACTTGCCGCTTTCGAGTGCAACGACCTTCACCAGATTCGACTTCGCCTTGAGAACCATGGCGGTGGTTTTTGGTTTGCGCGAATCGTAGAAGGTGACCTTCTGACCACCAACGGTTGCAAAATAGGGGCTGTCTTTGGCTACGACAATATCGGAAGAAGCGTAGTTGTTGTCTCGCCCAACTTTTTGCGCCCCACCTAGCGATGTGTCGTATTCGCCGAGTTTGCCCAAATCAAAAATATGCACGTCGTTATCGTCGTGTTCGAGCGCTCCGACAATGAGCGGAGCTCCTTTAGTGGGAACGAAGGCAGCGGCCAGCGTGCGCGTCTGCACTCCCAATTGCAATTTCACGGTGCGGCCGCCAAACGGCAGTGCAGCGTCTCGGGTTTTGTCCCCGCATCGTGCGCCCGCAAAAGCCGAGCTCGGCATCGTAGAAAGAAGGATAACTGCTGCGAACAAGGACGAAGCTCGAAGGAACGGAACCATGCAATTCATCTCCCGAAGGTTTGGTTTGTAGAGAAAAGCCCAAGGACGCCTGGGAAGTCAAAGGAAGTGGGCGTTTCGGGGGTTTTGAGCGGTGCGCGGGCCGCGAGAGCGCCATAAGTTGATCTAATGTCTAGCCGTAAAAAAGGATAATTTGAGTGATGGCCGTAATTTCGCCAATCTCTGTCTCAAGGAGATACGAAATGAAACTCAATCAAGCTTTTGCAGCAGTCATCGCAGTCACTCTCTCGACCAGCCCCCTGGCGATGGCGGAAGTGAAACCCAACGGCACAGTGTTGGACACCTATTGCGGAGAGAACGAAGCTCCAGCAACTGAACGCAACCGCGAAATCACCGAAGTTTGTTTAGCAGTGGTGCAAGGCTCGAGCGTAGAGCTAGTAGTCATCAAGTCGGAAGACGCCAAAGGCCGACCGATGAAAAAACAAACCCTCCCGATTTTCACGCGCATCAACAAGCGCCAAATCAACAGCGCCAGCCGCGAAGTAACTTTGAATTTAATTAGCAGCGAAACGGCAATGAACGGCAGCTATGAGATGTTGAAGACGGCCAAAGCAACGCTGACGATCGACACCGGCCGCCGCCCAGTTTTAACCCGCGAAATGCCCAAGTCGATCTCCGGATCTGACTTAAACGGCATCTCCTTCGAAGTGAACGAACTAACTCCAGTAGTACATACCGAAAGCCTTGATATTCACTAATCGGCTTTTAACCCAGCATATAAGAGGAGGCGCGCTTGTTGCGTCTCCTCTTTCTATTTTTTGTCTCACTAATGAACATTTCCGCCCGGCGAGACATTGCTCCGGTTTTTACGGCGCTCTCGCGCGGCATCTTCCTCAGCTTTTATGGGTTGGAAATTTGGACCTGCCTTTGAGCCAGATCCAAGTTGGTGGAGGGGTGGTTGATTGTTCTGAACCGCGGCTGAACACTTTGACTTGGCTGTCCAATAGTAATACCTGACTGCAAAGACGTGCGCCTTGAGATTTATGCGGTTTACCTCCATTTCAATATTGTTAGTGTCCTTCATGCCTTTTGTCAGTTTTGCAAAGGACCCAGATGTCATCTTCAAGAATTCCATTAATGGAATCTTGTGGCTCTACAATCATGTGGATGACGGCGTTTCTATGGGAAGTGGCGTACTAATAGATAAGTCCCGAAGCCTTTTTATTACTAACGCTCATGTCGTCAAGGATGAGCAGACTCTTGGAACGTATTTTCCGGCCTGGGATTCCAAAGGCGGGCTTATTGTCGATCGTGCACATTACGAAAGCAGTATTGCGGAGGACGGCAAAAATAACCTGCGCGGGCGCGGGCGTTTGGCTGCCATAAATAAAGTTAAGGATCTCGCAATACTCTACACTAGCAAAATTCCAAAAACGGCCACCGAGATCGAACTTTTGGACGACACCATCAGCAACAAAAACAAGAAGGGCGACAAGATACACATTTTAGGAAATCCTGCGGGAAGGGATCTTTGGCAATGGAGTATGGCCTCCTTTGACCGAATCTTTCAGAACAATGGCCCTGAATATAAATTTAAGGCCGTAGCAACCTATGGCACAGCCTATTTCGGCAACAGCGGCGGAGCGATGTTGGACGACGAGGGAAGGCTTATCGGTATTACCCAGTCAATCAGTGGCGATGGTCTCACTAAAACTTATGGTGTCCATGTAGACGAGATTGGAGCCCTGCTCGCGAGCATCCACATTTATGGTGTGTTCACCATCAAGAACAGCAGTGATGGATTTCTCGATTACACTCTAAAAGACTGTCATCTTGATGATGATGAAGATTCAGATGGCGAGTTTCTCGAGGAGTATAATATCGCGCTTGAAGGTGACTCCGATACCTACGCCTGTGATGGAAGTAATCCTAAAATCGAGTACTCGTTTTCCGTAGGCGGCAAAAGAGTTAATAAGACGTTCGATGTTGGTGTCTCCCCTGTTTATCTAGGAGATGGGGTAGAGGCAGACCCCGCTTACGACGGCTTTCATTACGAATGGAAGAGAGACGAAAATTTCAATCCCAAGATTGTCCGTATCGAGGAGTAATTCAGTTTTCTTCAGGGAGCCTTATGTTTCAGTTAGCGAGGGTTAGAATAGAAATTTTGGTTTCTTTGACCATTTTGGCATTATTCTTTGGGTTCCAGGTTTTTGCTGGGAACCCTTACAAGAAACTTTTGCCGCTAACCGTTTGGATTGTGAATCCCGATGGTACTTCTGGTACGGGATTTGTAATTCGCTGAAATGTCGGAAATGAGCAGTTTCATTTTATCATGACCAACGACCACGTTGTGGCCGATGAAAAGAGCCCCTACTTTCCTGGAGCCCTTGAAATAAATGTCAAGGTCTTCAAACCTAAAAGCTCTGGGGACTGGGGTTGACCCGTTGCCAATTCAGCACACCTATGCGAGCGCCAGCAAAGTGTTTTTTAATGTAGCTTCAAGCGCCGGACACCAGTGGGATAACCGAACTATTATCGACACCTCTAAGGCTGTCGACCGGGTCCACGAGTCCAATTGGGCACCTACAGCTACACTTTTAATTGCGATCGCTAGGACTGAATGGGGACGGGGCCGGCGAGGAGTTTGGGGATTAGCAGTACTTGGAGTTTTTCGCAGCGGTCGCGGATGATTGGGTTTTCGAAATGGCTCGTTACTAAGATCGCTTGTTTGTGGCGGTTTAGATGTAACCAGCGTTTTGCGTTGGGGCCCGTTTTTAAATGCACTAATTTTGTTCCGCTTTAATCGCGGGCCGTTTTGAATCTCTCTGCCCACCCTCCGTGATTCGATTTTGCCATTTCGATCTTTGGGCCGCTGATCGGGAAGGCAAGATAAACCGGCAAGCTGTTCTCGCTTGCCGGCTATCAAATCACCTTCAAAAAAATTCTACTAGTTGCAGATCAACGATCGAGGATTGCACGTGTAATTTTCGCGACAGAAATTACCGTTTTCGTCACTGCAGCAGAATTGACTAGGCAATCCGTGGCCGGACTGACAGGAGCGCTCGACAGGTGCTGGCTCTGGCTCTGGCTCTGGTGCGGGGGCTGGAGCTGGAGCAGGTGCAGCGCCTGCATAGTTCTGAGCGACTTCGGTTTTCGAAGACGTTTCTTTACCGCAAGCGCCCAACGATAAAACTCCAACCAATGCTAAAGCAAAAAACAAACGGGTCATTTAAATCCTCCTTATAAAGTTGCTCTCTAATCGGGAAAGATGAGCTTTAACGTTAGGCGTCAATAATGGAGAGTTCTGCGCAAATTCAGACTAAGAGTGAGCGAAGCGAGTGACCGGCTACGAGGCCAATTTCTTTTAACTTACCTGTCCGGGACAGGTAAGTTGAGGACGCTAGGCTTGGATGGGGACAGAGCCGGCGAGGAGTTTGGGGATTAACGGAACGCTGAGTTTTTCACAGCGGTCGCGGATGACTGGGTTTTCGAAATGGCTCGTTACTAAAACTGCTTTGTCTTCGATTCCTAGTTTCTCGATCCAGTCTAAGCCTGTGTGTTCCGCGCCGATTAATTCATAATCGAAGAGGAAGACCGCTTGTTTGTGGCGGTTTAGATCTAACCAGCGTTTTGCGTCTGGGCCCGTTTTTAAATGCACTAATTTTGTTCCGCTCTGATCGCGGGCTGTTTTGAATCTTTCTGCCCACACTCCGTGCATCGAATCGTCGTCATCTAAGATCACTACGTGATCTGACTTTGCCATATCGATTTTTGGCAGGAACCATCCCGGCATCGCCGCGCGCGGGAGCTCGAGAGTTACCGTCGTGCCGCGGCCGAATTTTGATTCGAATGTCAGCTTTCCCTGCCACTTTTCTGTGCTTTCTAGTGCCCCGTGCAAACCCAATCCTGAGTGGCCGCTTTTTCCAAAGCTGAAACCGCGTTTTCCCAATGCCGGAATTAAATCCGTTGGAATGCCTACACCGTTGTCCTTGATCGCTATGAAGACCGCTTCCTCTGTCGCCGATAAATCCATGCTTACCGTGCCCGGCGTCGCTAGTGCTTCCACCGCGTTGTCGATCAATTCGCCCAACGTGTTTTTCAATTCATTTCCATCCAGCGCCGCAAATGCTCCGTAAGAACTTGCCGATAAGTTGCCGTAGATTTCTACGCCCGATTGGCTTCTGTACTGCGTTCGCTTCGCCGACAGGACCGCCTCAATCAGCGTCGGCATCAGAACCGCGCCGGATGTTGCGCCGCCCTCTGTTCCCGCAGATGGCGCCGAAGGTCGCAGCAAGTCTCCCTGATTCGTCGATAAATCGTTGGTGATGTCGCGGATTCTATTTACTGCCGTCCGCAATAAACTCTTGGTTTCTTCCGGCATTTCTTTTGCCGAGTCTGTGATGACGCTCAGGAGAGTCAGAGGGCTCTTGATATCGTGGGCTACTTGGCGCGCCATTTTTGAAATTGCTGCGCGTTCGCGCTTTGCCGTCTCTTCAATCGTCTGCTTTTCCGCTTCTGCTTCTTTTTCCAGTAAACGCTCCGCTAAGAAGTCGCGGCATTGTTGGCTCGGCCAATACATTGCGTCTGCGTCCGTCGTTAAAAACCGTAAAACTCGTTTCGCTTTACGAAAGCGGTGGATGTTGAAATAGCACAAAGCGCGCAATGCAAATCTTGCCGCCACCCACCAGCAGAACCAGCGCGAATGTTCTTCGCGGAAGACCAAGACCGTTTCTATTCGATCTAATTCTTGCTCATACCACGAGGGCGAACCGTACTCTTTCAACAGCGCTCTACCATCGGACAACGCCTGGCGTGCCGTGCGGAACTCCGCCAAATTTAAATACGTCGCCGCCGCAAATCGTTGGTAAATCAAACTATCCAACGCGTTTGCGTTGCGTTCTGCTACCGATCGCGATTTCTGCAAGAACTCTCTCGCTTCTTCCGGACGGCCTTCCATTGCCAGCAAAGCTGCTTTTGCGCCGTAAATCTGGATGTGATTGCGGCTTTCTTTCAACGCGACCGAGATCGCCAAGCAGCGATCTACTTCGCGATGCGCTTCACTCGGTCCATGCTCCGAAAACGACGCATTTAATCTGCTCGCCGATGAAATAATTTTTAGAAACGGCGGAGCAGTTGGGAAGTATTTTTCAAATCGATCGTACGCTTCAAAACAATCCGATGCCCGCGATGACATCTGCAAGACCACACACCAAAACACATACAGGTCTTGCAACACCAGCGTTTCACCAGCGGCATCGCATTCCTTCATCGTCCGACGCATTGAACTCAGGCCGCAGACCGGGTGTCCTTTGAACGCCAACGAGAAACTTAAAAATCCTTTTGAGCGATAAATTTCTGCCGGCGTCTCGGCTAAGAAATACGTCAGCAAATTGTATCGCAGCGCCAGGTTAATATTGTGCCAGTACAAACCCCACAACGCGCCGTAAGCCGCATCCCACGTCGCCTCCGGCTTGAGAAACCGCAAAGCCACCCGGCGACCCATCGCCCGGAATCCCCGCTCCAAAAATCCCATACCCAGGGCCGAAAGTACGCAAACCACGTAGGCAATTGGCACCGTCAGAAACCGGCTCACCCGCGGGCAGCCGACGTGTTTTTCCATTTCCCGAGCTAATTCATGGGCCTCCTGGTACCGGCTTTGATGGACCAGAAGCAGAATGAGATGGGACCGCAGGGCGATTTCTTCCTTTAATTCACAAGGAATCCGCAGGTGGTAGCGCAGCACTTCCGCAGCGCCCGCGAAGTCGCCGGCCCCTGCTTTATCCTCGATGCTGGTTTTCCAAACCCATTGGCTCATGTTTCAGTCCTGAATCAGTGTCAGAAATGTAATCTTAGAATTGAGACACGGCGCTTCATGGAGTAAGCAATTACTTCATGAAACTCCTTCAAGACGCTCTCACTCAGCCTCGAACAGTCTCCCTATCTCTTCATGAGAGCAATTTCGATGCCTACGGACACGTCAGTGCGCCGGTTTATACGGACCTGGTTCAGACGGCGGTTATCGACGCATTGAGAGCCATTGATCCGGAGTCAAAACCGGGAAAACAGCAGCGGTTTTCCGTCCTTTCTCTCGCCGTCCGCTTTCGGGTTCCCATTCCGATAAACACTCCCTCTGCCGACGTGACTCTGTCACTTGCGCCCGAGCAAAAAAGTGCCGACGCCACCACCATCGAATTCAAAGTCACCGGCCGCCTGCCCTGTGCCATGGGCACAATGACAATTGCTGAACAGCCGCGCCACATTGTCGACACACCGGAGGAACCTCGCCTCACCGTCGAAGGCATGCCCAAAATTTACGCTTGGGATTTGCCGATCTTGCACAACGACCGCAATCCCTTTTGCGAACTCAGTGCGAGTCGCCTGCTCGACAATCTCTTTACCGCTCGCTGGTTTGCTTTGAAAAAAATCGCTAATGAAACGGCGGACGATTGGATCCGACGTGGCTTTGCCTTTTACCTGCTCGATTTCGATGCCGAGTTTTTACAGCCTATTACCCAAGTCGATAACTACCGCTATTCCACTTGGGTCAGAGAAGTCGCAGATGAAGGCCGGCTGCTTGATATTCCCTTTCACGTCACCGACGCGGAGACGGGCAAAACGCTCTTTACTCGGGGCACTTTGCGCTTCGCCATAATGGACATTTCTAACCCCGCGCGACCCCGGCGCGTGCCTATGCCTCCCTACGGCGATGGACACTATTTTCACTCGGGAACAGCACCACAAAACCGGCCTCAAAATCCGCCGATTTAGCCTCAACCACGCCGGAAACCCTTTCGTTGACTTGATTGATGAGTCGGATACTTTAGGCTCTCGCTAGGCCTAGATGGCCTATTGAGAAATCTTCTAGAGGTTTCGTTGTCAGACGGACGGAAAAAAGTTTCCACAACCGTTTACATCACTCAGGAACAGAGCATGCGTCTGAAGGATCTCCACGAGTTAACCCGAGTGCCAGTAGCGGAATATGTTAGGGAAGGCATCGACATGGTGCTCGAACGGTATAAGCACATCGTGCCTGGATACCGACCCAAGCCGTCTGAGGACCGTGAAAATCGTAGGCCCTACCCTCTAGAAGTTAAAGAAGACAATGACGGTTCCGCCGTCCCATCGGAGATTTGATTCCTTTGACCGACCCCTCGAAGATTCGAAATTTCAGCATTATTGCTCATATTGATCACGGCAAATCGACGCTAGCTGATCGGTTGATGCAGGAAACCGGCGCGATCACTCAGCGCGAAATGAAAGAGCAATTTCTCGATCAGCTCTCGATTGAGCGCGAGCGCGGTATCACGATTAAAGCGCAAACTGCGCGACTTAATTTTACTGCGAAAGACGGCAACGATTACGTCCTCAATCTCATCGACACTCCAGGACACGTCGATTTCGTCTACGAAGTTTCGCGCAGCTTACAAGCGTGCGAAGGCGCGATTCTTGTCGTCGACGCCTCTCAAGGCGTTGAAGCGCAGACCTTGGCCAACGTGCATTTGGCTATCGACAACAACTTAGAGCTTGTTCCTGTTTTGAATAAAATCGATTTGCCCGGCGCGGACGTCGAAAAGACGCGCAAAGAAATCGAAGACGTCATCGGCATTCCCGCCGATAAAGCCATTCCTATTAGCGCTAAAGAGGGCATCAATATTCGCGAGGTCCTCGAGGCCATTTGCGCAACTTTGCCGGCGCCCAAGGGCGATCCAAACGGGCCTTTGCAGGGATTAATTTTTGACGCGTGGTTTGACGAATATCAGGGCGTGATCTTCTTGATGCGAATCTTTCACGGCACTGTGAAGAAGGGAAATAAGATCCGCATGATGCACACGCGTACGGAGTACGAAGTGCAACATCTCGGCGTTTTCACGCCGCACGGTACGATGGTCGATTCGCTCTCCGTCGGAGAAGTAGGATACGTCATCGCTAACGTGAAGATCCTTCGCGATATCAAAGTCGGCGACACAGTGACCCTGGCGAGCAACCCTGCTGAAAAAGTTTTGCCTGGCTTTAAAGAAGTAAAGCCGATGGTGTTTAGCGGTATTTATCCAACCGATAGCGCCGAATATGAAAATTTAAAAACAGCGCTCTCGAAACTAAGCTTGAACGATAGCTCGATTACGTGGGAGCCAGAAACTTCCGAAGCACTTGGTTTTGGATTTCGCTGCGGATTCTTAGGATTGCTCCACATGGAGATTATCCAGGAGCGCTTGGAGCGCGAGTTTGAATGCTCGCTCGTTACCACTGCACCGAGCGTAATTTATCAAGTCACGACGACAGCCGGCGAAAAGATGGAGATTTATAATCCCTCCGATCTCCCACCTGCCCAGAACATTGAAATGATCGAAGAGCCGATTGCGCACATCGTAATCCACACTCCCGAAGAGTTTCTCGGTAATTTGATCAAAATTTGCGAAGAACGCCGCGGAAAGCAGACCAATCTGCACTACTATTCGCCCACTCGGATTTTGCTCGAGTACGATATTCCATTTAACGAAATCGTCCTCTCGTTCTACGACAAATTAAAAAGCGTATCTAAGGGATACGCCAGCATGGATTACGACATTGTGCGCTTTGAAGCCGCGGATCTGGTGAAGCTGGATCTGCTGGTGAATGCGCAGCCCGTCGATGCATTGGGTTGGATTGTTCACCGCGACAAAGCTTATTATCGTGGTCGCGATCTCGTCGCTAAAATGAAAGAACTCATCGAGCGCCAAATGTTCGAGATCATTCTTCAGGCAGCGATTGGACAAAAAATTATCGCGCGCGAGCGGATTGCTCCGATGCGCAAAAACGTTCTAGCTAAGTGCTACGGCGGCGATATTTCTCGAAAACGAAAACTCCTCGAAAAACAAAAAGAGGGGAAAAAGCGGATGAAGAGCGTTGGAAACGTGGAAATCCCACAAGAGGCTTTCCTAGCCGCGCTCTCTATTGACTAGAATGTCCTGGAACTTTCGAAAATATACCGGTGTACTGATTGGCTCGACGCTCGTGGCGTTGGCGGTGCGGCTCTTTCTTATCGAAGATTACCGCATCTCGTCGGACTCGATGGTGCCCGCTTTGCTTTCTGGCGACCTAGTTGTCGTTGCTAAACCTACTTTTAATCTCCACCTGCCGTTTTCAAATTTCGAAGTCGTGCGGATTCGCAAGCCAGTGCCTGGTGAAATCGTCGCCTTTGTGTTGCCCGAAGAAGGCATGAAGACTTTCGTCAAACGTGTCGTCGCAGTTGAAGGCGATACGGTGGAACTCAAAGACGGCAAAGTAATCGTGAATGCAAAGGCGCTCGAGTATCAGGAGAAAAACGGCGCGCGTTGGGAGCTACAGCCAAATGGCAGCAGCTACGAACTTGATGGCGATCCAGCTCAAAGCAAACAATTTGGCCCCGTGGATGTTCCCAAAGGCCACTTCTTCGCTCTCGGCGATAATCGCAATTCCAGCATCGATAGCCGTCGCTGGGGACCTGTCCCGCATTCTTGTCTTAAGGGCAAAGTGAAATTGGTTTGGCTCTCGCTCGATCCCAAGCACTCCGTGCGCTGGGCGCGCACTCTATCGAGCGTTCATTAGTTCTTTTCGCACTTCAATCGTAAAGGGCTCGCCGATTTTCTCGGCACGAGAAAATCGCTCTTCAAAAGCCGACATCCAGCCACAGAAGTCTTGCTTGAAATCGAATTTCTCCGGATGGCTCATTTTGTCGACGATTTCGGCTCGGCACTGCAGCTTGGCTACTTTCACCGACTCGTACTCTGATTTCCAATTTAGATTGTTTAGCCACGGCATGACGAAGAAGCAGACCCCAAGGCAAGTAAGCGCACGGCCGATTTTCTCCTTGCGGGCAAATGGGCTATCCATCGCCCAACGAGCGAATAGTACCCAAGTCAGTGGGAAGAGCGGCAACAGCAGGCCTGCGTAGCGCGGGATCTTTGACATGAAGAGGTGCTCGCCTCTCCCAGCCGAAATGCCCAACGCACTCGCGAGAAAAACCGCCAGCAGGCCGAAGAGATAGAGAAAGTCTTTGAGCCGATTTTCCGATTTAAAAACTTTGGGCGATTCCCAGACGATAAAACCGATCAGCGCTAAGAGGAGAATCAGTCCCTGCCAATTGCCCTGGCTTTCATGACTAAAAGGCAGCGAGATCAAGTTGAGATAGAAATTCCAAAAATGCAGCGAGAACGGCGAAATCAGTGCCTGCGCATTGTCCCTCTGCGCGAAGAGGTGCCACAAGGCGCATGCTAATAAACTCGGCATGCCGAGAGCCAAACTGACATAAGCCTTCTTGTGCTGGAAAGGCGTGCGGAATTGGAACAGCGCTAGCGCCGCAGCGGTTGCAGCAAAGACGAGTGCAAACACGGTGCCCGCGGAAGTGGCGAGTGCAGCAATGACTGCTGGAACCGGCGCCCAGTTTCTCCATTTAGATTCCGAGCAAAGCAACGCGAACGCGAGGCAGCTGCCTGCCCAGAAGTGGGTGAAGAATCCCTGATTCGGCCAGGTGTGGACTTCCCAATAAAGCGAACTCGCAAACGCAATCGCGAGCCAACCGGTGGAGACGAAGAAACGTTTTTCTAAGTAGCGCAGGAGCAAAAGCCCGCTCAAGGCGAAGACCAGAAAATTAAATAGCGCGAGATTTACAAACGATCCACCATCGATAGGCAGTTGCAGCCATTTGAAAACTGCATGCAGCACACGTGGGTGATTGTTCTGCGGTGCAAAGATCCAGCGCCAATCAAAAGCTCGGGAAAAATGCCGAGGCTCCAAAAAATCGCCCCATTCATCGGTATGTGGAAATTCTACTAAGCTTTGAGAGAGGAATACGCCGTTAATAAGGAAGACCGCTAACGCTAGGATCCAGCAAATGCTATTAAGCCTTCTTAAGGGCGACACTACTTCTGCACTTCCCAAAAACATCCGGTCGGCGTGTCTTGAACACTGATGCCGAGAGCGGTGAGTTCGTTGCGGAGTCTATCTGATTCAGGGAAATTCTTTTCGGTCCGAGCTTTGATACGCTCGTCGACTTTGCTTTGGATTTCAGAGCGCTTCAAACCCTTCTGATCGAGCAACATATCGTCGAGCAAAATCAAAAACTGTGCGGATGGCTGCTGAAACAGCGCCATCAACTCGCCCTTAGAGCGCATAAATCCGTAGAACGACTGCGCGCGCCCGGCTGTTTTGGCGTCGACTTTTCCGCCGCGGCGAGTTTTTCCATTGAAAGTACGGACTAGTTCGAACAAGTGCGCGATAGATTCCGCCGTGTTGAAATCTTCGTCGTAAGACTTGGTCATCTTGGCGTCGACTTCGCCTAAGTATTTTTCAAAGGCTTCGTCTTCAACAGGCATCGTGGTGTTAGCGACTTCCTCAGCAAGTAAAAGTGCACTGTAGAACCGCGCCAAACCTGAGATGCTTTGCTCAATGGTCTGATCCGAAAAATCGAGCACACTGCGGTAATGGCAAGATAGGATCATGAATTTGAAAATTTCAGCCGGGTACTTTTCCAAAAACGATCGCATCGTGCGGATATTGCCCACGCTCTTGGACATCTTCTGTCCATCAAACGTGATCATGTTGTTATGGATCCAGTATTTGGCAAAAGCCTTACCGCACGCGCCCTCGCTTTGAGCGATTTCGTTTTCATGGTGCGGGAAAATCAAATCCAAGCCGCCGCCGTGGATATCGATTTGCTCGCCAAAGAGCGCGTAATTCATGGCGGAGCATTCGATGTGCCAACCAGGCCGGCCTTTGCCCCATGGCGATTCCCAATATTCTTCGCCGGGTTTAGCGGGCTTCCAAAGGGTAAAATCCATAGGATCGCGCTTCTTCGCATCGACTTCAACGCGCGCGCCAGCCATCAGATCTTCGGTTTTTCTGCCGCTTAGTTTTCCATAGCTAGGAAACGAGCTTACGGAGAAAAACACTTCGCCATCGACGACGTAGGCTTTTTTATTGGCGATCAATTTCTCTACGATTTGGATAATCGCGGGCATGTGCTCGGTGACACGAGGATTGTGCGTGTGCGGACGAAGTTCCAGCGCTAGGTAATCTTTCCAAAACTCGTCGATAAAACGCTCGGCAATTTGGCGTGCCGTGACGCCTTCTTTTTGCGCGCGGTTGAGAATCTTATCGTCGACATCTGTGAAGTTGTAAGCAAACTCCACCGCGTACCCTGACTTCTCCAGCCAATTACGGACGAAATTATAGAGCACTGCTCCGCGGAAATTCCCGATGTGCAGAAAATCGTACACCGTCGGACCGCAGCAATACATCGTCACTTTGCCCGAGTGAATGGGAGCGAAATCTTCTTTTTTGTGAGTGAGAGAATTGTAAATCCGTAGCGGCACTCGCGTAACCTCTAGGAACCGCTCTTATTAATCGGCGATAGATTTACAACAACTTGAGCTGCAATGGCTTTGCGCTCACCAATGGCTCCCAAGCCTTCATACGTTTTTGCTTTCACGCTGACTTGAGAAAGTTCGATACCTAAATTGCGCGCCAACGATTGGCGGATTTCAAAATGAAATGGCGCAAGCTTTGGTTCCTCTAAGAAAATAATGCTGTCGACTTGTTCGACTTGCCAGCCCAGACGAGAAATCTCAGCAACAACGCTGCGAACAAAATGTTCGCTTGGGCGATTTTTGTTTTCTTCTGCGTTATCAGGAAACCATTGGCCGATGTCGCCCATCGCCATTGCGCCTAAGAGTGCGTCGGTTAAAGCGTGCAATAGTACATCTCCATCCGAGTGGGCTCTGACGACAAATTTGCACGGAATGCCGATTCCGCCGATTGGAATTTTAGTCGAGTCAAGACTTGGAACTAAGCGGTGAATGTCAAATCCGATGCCGGTGCGCACGGGGTCTCCTCTGCAGGCAGTTCCATGATCGTTTTCAAGGTCTGCAACTCAAACTGATAAGTCAGCTTTATATTTCTAGGGTCGCCGTCGAAAACGCCGACGGGAATTCCGAAATATTCGCAGATGGAGGCGTCATCCGTAAACAACTGATCGGGCATTTTTGCCACTTCTTCGTGCAGCGATCGAATCACGGGGTATTCAAACGCTTGCGGTGTTTGCACCGTAAAGATCTCGGAGCGATCCAAAGTCGTCGCTACTTGCTGGTTTTCGACCTTTTTCAAGGTTTCGGTCACGGGAACCACTGGGATCCATGCGCCATAAGCGCGATCGAGTAAGTACTTCTTCGTTCGGTCCATGAACTCCTGCGGCAAAAACGGACGGCAGGCGTCATGAATTAAAACGCGCGTCGGATCAGGCGATAGCTCGGACAATGCTTCTAAGGCCAAATGGGTGGAGTCTTGACGACGATTACCACCAGGGACAATGCGGATCACGGTCTTGGTGATGCCGGAGACATGCTGCCCCAGGTATTCCTCGGCCAGACCAATGTACGACTGCGGCATGGTGATCACGACTTGGCGCAAGTCACCCAGCGACAGCAGGCTCTTTAATGAATGGATAAAAACCGGCACTTCGCCGATTAGAGCAAATTGTTTAGGAGGAGATGAACCCCGAGAGCCAGGCCCGCGACTAAATCGATTGCCTGTGCCGCCCCCAAGAAGAACAGCGTCTAGAGTGACCATGCTTTTAGAAAATTTCGTTTCAGGTACCGAAGATCGCTTCTAATTCCTTTTCGACTTCGGATTCAAGAATGTTTTGGGCCAAAGACAACTCTTTGACAAGCAGAGTTTTGGCTTGGTCCAGGAGCTTACGCTCACCAAAAGAAAGATCTTTATCGTGCTTGAGCAAGAACAGCGCTCTCATCACTTCTGCGATTTCTTGAACTTGGCCCGTGTGGATTTTCTCCATGTACTCACGGTAGCGGCGATTCCACGTTTGGTGATCGATGGGCGTGGTCTCGCGACGGCGCAAAATCTTGTAAACTTCTTCGACTTCTTTTTTCTTGATGATTGGGCGCAGGCGCTGCGCAGAGCTATCAATCGGAACGAAAACTTTTTTCGGCGCTCCGTTGTCGTGAATCTCTAAAATGTAGAAAGCTTGCTTGTTACCAGGGCTGAATTCTCGCTCTTCGATACCCTTAACGACCCCAACACCATGGGAGAGGTGAACTGCATTATCGCCAACCTTAAATTGATGCATAGAACTCCCACCCTCTTCTTTCTCTCGAAAAAAACCACATCTCTTGTAAAACAGCTTGGTGCTTATACCACAGAAAGAGTCGGTTTGCATCCCTGTCAGCGTGAACCGTATACCATAACAGCGTGTGAGTGCTTATAAAACACTTTATTTTCAGCGAGTTACGGGCGCAAATAAAAATGCTCTGAAAAATTTGACTCGCGTTAAAAGCCGCGAATAGGATGCCTCGCTGCGAGCTTTCTATTTAAAGTCACCAACCAAAAGGAGCTGCACACCTTTGAAACCCCACGCCGAACACGTTCCCCAAGGCACTAAAACACCCCCTATTTTACTGGCCAGCGAGTCTCCTCGGCGGCGGTTGTTACTAGAGGCAATGGGATTTGAGTTTAAAGTGCAGTCTCCTGTTACAGACGAATTGGATGCGTCCGCTGTGACTGTCGATGACATCGTGGTGGAGAATGCATTGCGCAAAGCGCGTAGCTTGCGCGATCACGCTGCGACCGACACCACGATTATAATCGGCGCGGACACGCTCGTTTTGTGCGACGGGCAAGTCTTGGCAAAACCAACCGACAAAGCCGACGCGCGCACAATGCTTAGCAGGCTCAGCGGTAAGCGCCATGATGTGCTAACGGGTGTTGCTGTGGTTAGTCGCAAACACGGCCAGCAAACCTCGCTTACGAAAAGCGGCGTGTATTTTAGAAAACTTCCCGCAGAAGAGATCGAGCGCTACATCGCAACCAAAGAGCCTTATGACAAATCGGGCGCATATGCGATTCAGGGGTTGGGCGCGATTTTTATCGATCACATTGAAGGTTCGTACACTAACGTGGTGGGACTGCCGGTTGAACAATTGCTGCGAGACATCCAGCGCCTAGTGGGCGTTTCTGTTTTTGAATGGTTTGGAAAATGAGATCAAATGAAGTCAGTTGCTGAAAATTGGAAGGCGATTCAAGAGCAAATTCGCGCGATCACGTCGCAGCGAGTGCGCGTAGTGGCTGTGACCAAAAGTCAGCCGAAAGAAAAAATCGTCGAAGCCATTGCTGCGGGGATTAATGAGTTTGGTGTGAATTACGCGCAGGCCGGCGAAGTGCTGCGCGATAGTTTACAGCTCACTGATGATCAAGCTGCGCTCTACTGGCATTTCATTGGCCATATTCAAAGTCGCAAAGTGCGCGACATTATTAACTACGATTGCGTGCAGAGCATGGATCGCGTGGAGCTCGTCGAAGAATTTAAGAAGCGCACCAAGGGCAGCCCTTATCCGGTTCCGCAAATCCTTGTCGAAGTGAATATTGGCAAAGAGCCGCAAAAGTCAGGCGTGATGCCCGATAAGCTCGAACAGTTTCTCGGTGAGATGGAAAAACTAGAAATTCCGACTGCGGGACTGATGGCTATGCCGCCGCCTTTGGAGCCAGTCGACGAGCGCGCGGTCTATTTCGAACAGCTGCGCAAGCTCTACGATCAGTTTGGTCCGTCGAGAAAATGGGAAATTCTCTCGATGGGCACCAGTGATGATTACCTAGTTGCGATTCGGTGCGGCGCAAACATGGTTCGGTTGGGAACTTGTCTCCTCGGTAAACGCGAGATTCGCGACGCATACGGCCACGTTCGTTAGTTTTTCAACTAAAATTCCATGTGATAAAAATACCCGTGAGGGGGCACACACGCATGGACAAGAAATCGACGCCAGTTCCTATGGCAGTATCGCCGCTAGCAATTAAGCTATCAGGCAGCGATATCCGTAAAAAAGAATTTGAGAAGTCTTTCCGAGGATATTCCACGACGGAAGTCCAAGAATATCTAGAGATGTTGGGTGGCTGCTGGGATCGCATGCTCAAGCAAGAGCGGGATCTTTTATCGGCACTGCAGTCCGTTCATCAGGATTTAGAAACTTGGAAGGCAAAAGAAGGTGAGCTTGCGAAGTTAAAAGAAGAAGCCACCGTAAACGCCGACGAAATTCGTCAGAAGGCAGCGCAAGAAGCTTCGCAAAAAGCGCATGAAGCTGAAGAGTGTGTGACTCGTTTGAGAGAGCGCACAGAAGCTTGGTTGGAAGATGTCATCGCAAAAGTCGAAGAGACTCAGCGTCGCAAATCCAATTTTGTAACTGCTTTCCGCAGTGCTTTAGATAGCCACTATGAATTGCTTCAGCAGGAACAAGGACAGGATGCTCCACTTAGCGAGCAGCTGAGTGCTTTGCTCCGCGGAGAAAGCCTTTCATCTCACTAATGGGGCGGGAAACGTCGCCGGCGGAAATCCACCCGGGAACGGGAGAGGAAACTTGAAGCCGGGAAGAACTTCCGACTTCGTTTAGATTTTCAATATAAGCAACAGTGCCCGCTGGAAGACTCGCCAGCGGGCTTTCTTGTTTATCGGTGGAGTAAATCGGTACATCTTTGCCGTCGTTACCCAAAGATACAAAGTGACCTAGTTGCTGTTGGCTAAAGTGAGCGAACCCGCCCCACGCCAAAGCAACCGTAGCAGTCGCAAACCAAACAAAGCGCGGTACATTCCGCGCGCGGCCCAAACCAATCAGGCCAGCAAAGCAAAGCCATCCCGCTAAGATCAACGCGATAAACGAATGCCCTGCTCCCACGTTGGCCGCAACCAAGAAGGTCGGCGATGTGGTCGCGCTAACGGGCAGCCCCAGTGAATTTTGAAATTTAGAAAGGCCCTGCGTAACGCGGGCGATATGACTGAGCGAAGTGCTTTGTTTTATCGACTGGAGCCAGTGGTAGGAAACGCATTCTGGAAGTTGCAGGTGAACGCAGCACAAGCCTAAGTTCCAGTGCGCGGAGCTCTTCGCGGGCGTTTCATCTCCGGCCGGCTGATTCCCAGACAGAGTGAGGAGCCAGAGACTTGCAGCTTCCTCGTACTTTCCCGCTTGTTGAAGCGAGAAGGCTTTTTCCCATGGAGAATCGTCGGCAAAAACCGGTAGAGAGAAGAGGATAAGAGCGAGAATCCAAATGCGTCGCACAGCGATAGTCTCCCAGAGGGACCGCCGAAAGAAAAGGCGTGCAAACAGAGGGGGGCTAGATGAGCGGCGCTTAGCTAAGTGCATATAGCTAAGACGTAACTCGGCCCTCCTTTGAAGCAGGTGATTTAAATTTTTACGGCAACTAGTAGCGGACTTTGAATTTGTCCTCGAGCACCTTCACCAAATGCTTTAACTCCTGGACACGTTCTTCAAGCTGCTTATTCGACTTTTCTAAGAGGCGAATACGGGCTTCTTTTTCGGTGATTGCATGCTCGAAAGCATCGCTCACCATCGTGACCGCTTTCTCTACCATTTTCTCGGCGTCCAGACTGGCGGAGACCTGCGCAGTTTCCGTTACAAAACCTGCCGAACTGATTTCTCGGAACTTAGCATTCAAGTTCGAGGGATTCAGGCTGGACAGGGGTTGATCCTGCCAACGATGAATATCAGTTGGGATAGGTGGTGGAGCTGGGGTTTCCAAGTGGTCTTTCATACCGGAGTAGAGAATCAAGTAGCGACCCTTATCGAGTCGAAACTGGATGTTATTGCTTTTGATTTTACGACGAATGGTGCTGAGGCTAACTCCGGTTTTGACGGAGTATTCGATTATGGGAAGCCACAGTTCGCTACTCTCGTTGCTCGTTTTGGAAGCGAGCTGCGACAAGAGTTTCTCCTTGATAGGACTCTTATATTGTAATGCATTTTACTTAAAAGGATTGGGATGCCGCGCCAATCAAGGCGTCAGAGCCGCATGAGACTGCGGAAAAGCTTCCAGAAGTATGCTAATATTTTAAGGGAATTCACTCCTAGTCACTTCTCATGACATCGCAAATTTTCTTAGTTTTTATTTTAATCACGGCAAGCTTTGGTCTCGGACAGTGGTCCGCGACTGAAGGATTTACCATCGGTTGGGCATGGCGCGAAACGCGCGATCGTTTGCCGATGGATGAATTAAACAAGTTCGTCCGTCAGGCAGGATTCCAGCCGATGAGCGATTGGATCAAGAAATCCGAAACGCGCAAAGTTTCCAGACCCAAAGCAGTTGCGGCTAAAGCGCTCGAAGAAGACCACCTAATCGACGAGTCGCCCCCTGAGGTTGCGGAGTATGTTCCCAAGGGGCCAGTGGAGCGACCCGCGAGTAAGAACGTTACCGTCGCTAAAGGTCCCAATGGGAAACCAGTTTTAGGTACCGCCAACAAAGAGAAGGATGATGAGGGGCTTTCGCCGACTGATAAGCAGGCCCTCTACCATCTCCTAAAATAAAATGAATAAACCAATGCGCAAGCCACCAGATTTTATCGAACGCCGGAAGCAGCATCGTTTGCCTTACGAAGTGAAAGTTATTTTCACCGACGGTAGGGGCTCTTATACCGGATACGCCTGTAATATCAGTCAGGGTGGAATCTTCATGCAGAGTCTCAGTCCGTTCCCTATCGATACGCGCGGCTATCTCAATTTCATTCTGCCGGCGGAAGCGCAGAGCTTATGCGTGCCGGGAAAAGTAGCGCACGTCGTTTTTGATCGTCAGCGCTGCGAAGTTGATAACGGAATGGGTTTTCAGTTTCAGGATGTGACCGAGGCGCAGCAGCAGATCTTGAATGATCACATGACGAACGACCAGCGTGCGTACCTGGAGCTGCAGCGGATTTTAAAAGAGGAGCGCCCCGACGCGAATGAAATTCGCAGCTGGATTAAGAAGCTCCCGCATTTACGCCATCTCGATTTGTTAGGTCTTCGCTATAAGGTAAATCGCATTTGCACGATTTTTGAGCCTGCACCGGCTGAAAGTGCACTGAGCGCTTAAAACCGCGACAAGTGAAATTCGATCCATTGCTGCATTCCCAATCGACGTATTCTCGTCGAATAGCACGCACAAAAAGTCGGCCCGGTTTATGCCTCTCTATTTATTAGGGAGGTGCTTGTGAAAAGCACTGCGTTTCTCCTTTCAGCTAGCCTGTTGTTTTGTCTCTCTCACCCATCAGCGGCTGAAGGTTTCGGTCTTTCTTGTCTCTCAGGAGAGTCGCCCGCTGATGATGGCTCTGAATCAGTGGGTTATATTTTTGCTAGCAGCGGTTACGACTTTAGTGGGCAAATCGATCCTGATCGATCTGGATGCACCGGCACTCTGATTAGTCCTAGTATCGTAATTACCGCCGCCCACTGTGTAGTGGGACTTCCCGCCAACCGGATTCGTTTTACTCTCGACAAAACGCCTAACGAAAAAGGCACCACGCTTTATGCGCAATCTATCGACGCAGTTGTTCACCCTTACTACGATCCCTCTCGACACAAAAATGACTTAGCCCTGTTGGTACTCGGCTATGGACGTTATGGTCTTGCCCCTCGGCGATTTCCACCACTTGTGAGTACCGATCCGAACTTAATTTCTTACTTAGAAAAGGTACATGGTCAGTACTTCTATGGACTAAGCGCAAATCCTAAACCCAGTTTCGAAGGGAAGTTGCTAGGAGTTGGATTTGGCAGCAATACTTTGGGTATCGCTCCGGCCCAAATGAAGTTTCGCCCGGATGCATTCAATGTGGTCGTTTGCCATGGAGATAGCGGTGGCCCGTTGTTTCAACAGGCAGCTGCGAGCAGGGGAATAACGGGAGTTTTGTCGTCCGCTCTTTTCGGACCCGAAGATCCTCAATGTGGAAGTTCACCGCAGTTTACATTTCTAACGGCGGAGCTCGTGCAGTGGATTCAATATCACCAACAGCGGTTGGAAACTTATCGGGCTTGTCCGAGCTCTGCGGGCATCTCTCCAGGCCGGGAAGTGAGATCCCTGCGGCCGAAGTTTATATCCTCACCTTCTACGAAGGCTGGTGAACGCGGCGTAAAGAACTATCAGAATTAAAATTAGCAGCAGCATAATGCGGAGTAGGAACCACCAGTTCCATTTCCCTTTGCCGCTGGGCGCACCTCCGCCGGGTCTACCACCTGCTGCGCGATTATCCCGAACTGAATCTGCCCCTAGTTTTGGATCGTCCGCCGAATTAACTCGGGCCTTTTGTGCGTGAATGGAGGCTGCAATAGAGTTGGGTTCTATGGATTGACCATCGCCGCCAACTTTTTGAAAGAAAGTTTCTTGCGCAGCTGTTTTTGAATCGGTGGGAGCCCCGGGACTGCGTGGCTCTTGCTTCGCGTCTCCGCTGTCTAAATCGTCTTGAGCATTCGACGTTGAACTTCTCGCATCGCTACTGCTCGTAGATCCATCGCGACTGGGAGCTTTACCTGGCGAATTGGCTCCAGGGCTCGGAAAGTTTGGAACATTTGGTCCGTCTGCGGGGCTTGGCCCGTTTCCAAGAGAAGGCGGGGGTTGCTCCGGAGGGTTTCCACCCGGACTTGCGTCTGGACCCGCGCCGGGTCCGTTTCCAGTTGGAGGTCCGGGCGGTCGGTTGGGCCCACCGCCTTCGCGATCGAACCATTGATTGGGTATGGTTTGCTTACGTTCCTGTGCTACGAGCGAGACCAGTTTTTCGCGGTTACGGCCGAAGGTGCGAAAGAGTTGATCGCCGAAATAATAACGCACGATAGGAATTGCGACGGCGACAATGACGGCAATTACCATCAGGTAGTCCACGATCACGCTGCCGCGCCGACGATCTCTCATTCATCCAATTATATCGGAGCCTCAAATTTACTGACTTCTTTTTAGTCAGTTGCTCACGGGATCGGGCATTAGTTTTTCACCACTTAAGCCCCTGATATCCTGTCGGTATTTGAATCGTGAAATAGTACACTTTGAGTGTACTCCTCACTGTCTGAACGAAATACACCCTTTCCACGCTCACACCCTCCAAAAACAAAAGACTCTCTAATTCAACACTTACGCATTTCGTAGGAGTTGGCCCTTTCATTGCAAACTTGTTTGGTCAGCCAAGTGTCTTTAATGGGCTTTAGATTTTTTTTATGAGCTTTGCTGTGGAGGAGTCGAACATGAATGCTCGACTAGTGAATGCGATGAAAAAGTGGTGGATCATAGCATTGGTTTTTACTCTCGCTTTATCGTTAACCAGTTGCGCGACTAAACGCGAAACGCAAAACTCTCAGGGTTTTGGTTACTGCGATGGAACGATGGGACAGATCGACGTTTACGTAAAAGTTCGCTCGGGTGATAACACTCGATTCGACTTGGTGCTGGTGCCTTACACTGTCGCAGCGCCTGGCGATATCGTCAGCGTAACCGTCGTCCAAAAGTCTTCGTATCAATACAAAGAGATGGTGAGCCAAGTGGTTCTCAATCCTAGCCAACAAATCCTGGCGGGAACTTTGACCAAAGGCGAACTGGATACTTACGATGTCTTAGCAATTACTTCGTACCAAGCCGGTGTGAACTTCTTGCAAGCTAACCCTGCAAAATCTGCAGTGTGCACGTTGCCTTATCTCGGCGACAACTTAACGAACTAATTTCTTGCTAGTATTAATTTCGGATGCGCGAAACCCGCGCATCCGTCTCCAATTTAAAATCCGATCTGCGGCCTGATGAACTGGAATTCCCAGCGGGCATTGCACCTGGCAGCTGCCCGATTCTGTGCAGCGCAATCCTTCCATCGTAAATAGCTCGCTATCTTGCTGAGAGCGGCCTTCATTTAAAAGCATGCGTTTGGGCAGCAAGTAGCTCGTTAGCGGCGCTTGCCGCACACATTCGCATGACCAAGTGCACAGCGAGCAGCCAATGCAGCTTTCTAGTCTAGGCTGTTGGGTGATGTCTTCCAATCCAATCGGTAGAAAGCCTATGGGGAAATACCGAGAGAAAAACCGTTCCCACGAGCGCTTATTGCGAAACCGTGAGAATGGCACCAGTACCCAGGCAAGGGTCCAATTGAAGAACACAAAAGAGAGGGACTTAAGGCCTCGCCATTTTTTTTGCACATTCCCTCCCTAGTAAAGCAAGTAGGCCAAGACCTAGCTTACGCTTGCCGATATCTACACCGCCGATACAACTACCCGTCGCTCGCAAATTGTTCGCAGTCTCCTCGGATGAAAACTTGGGTCGGAAATCCGCAGTGAGCGCGAGCCCCATTTTTTGATAGCCTTCGACTGGCGGGAACGCCGTCTGCCAGATTTTATCGCGCTCGATAAAAAGCGGTAACCCGGAAGCCGATGCGCCCCAACGTTTTCCATTGATATTAAAACCACGCGAAGAAAATCTGCCCGTCGTCAGCACGTACTGATCTGCAGTAGCCGTGCGCAATTGGCGTGCGGAATCTAGGAACTCTAGCTTGTCGATATTCCCGCCACTCCAACGCAGTTTGCATTGCTCAGTATTAAAAACAGCAATTCCCATTTTTTGCAGAGACGAAGCGATGGCGCGTTCTAGACGAACTCCTGCCGTTGTCTCTCGCGAACACAGGGGCTCGCAAATCGGCTTGCCTAACGCCTTTTCCAATTCATGGACCCAAACCTCGGTGAGTGACAGGGGCGGCAAAAGCAGTGCATCGCACTTGCTCGCGTCCAGCCGAAGAGTGTCGATGAAACGCACGCGCTCTGTCTCCGTGCGCTCGAGACTTACGGCGACTGCTTCTAAATTTAAATGAGTCGCGGAAAACGTAATCGTGATGGGAACAAACTCGGCCGAAAAACCCATCTTCTCTGCAAGTGAGTTCCAGCGTTCGCACAGCTGCAAGTGGGGATACGACCAATGTGGATCGCCGACAACGCCGTAGACCACTTTCTCTACTTTGCGAATATTGGCCTTGGCCTGAACCGCTTGCGCGGCATAGAGCGATCGAAACGTGCCTTGAGTCGACGGCAAAAGCATGGCCTGATCTTCGCTAACGTTTACTGGCAAACTATCCCACAACGCTTTTTGCACTTGGTGCAACGACCTGACAAAGCTGTCGTCAGAAGGCACGTCTTCCCAGTCGAGAAAAAGTTCGCGCAAAACTTCTGTGCCGTATTGCCGGTAAGCCGCGCGCAGCGGGATACTTTCAGAAACCATTGCGGGTGTCGGAACGGGGCCAATGTCCCATCCGCCGGATGAAAGCGAAGTGGCGCCGGGCCCAGTGCTAAAGACTTCGACTTTCCAGCCACGGGTATGCAAATCCAAAGCGGTGCTGAAGCCAGAAATGCCGGTGCCCAAAACCGCAGCGGTAGGAGAGCTACCGGGCGTCATGTCGGATCTCCAAATCCAGCCAGCATCTCTGCATATTCTCGCGCTGCCAATTGAGACGCGTGCACCGGGCGAAAGGGTTCAGTGGCCGCGACACTCTTATCGCCAATCAGCAATCGGGCCCATGGCAGACAGCGGCAGCCGTCACAATTACCGCGACCTAATCCCGTACGCAGCGATACCGCAGCAGCCGTGGTGGCCCATTCGTTGCGATGGCTGTGGAGAACTTCGGCTGCAGTGACTTGCTCGCATTCGCAAACGACCGCTCCAAGCTCCGGATGCTTCTGCACGAGATCTACAATTCCATAGGCATGGTGTCCGTATCGACGAATGAGGCGCGTGAGGGAAAGCGTGTCCCAGGCTTGGGTGCCCTGAGAGATCTCACCAGGGGCGAGTTCGGATACAGAGCCCGAGAGCATTTCCAAATGGGTGCGGCAGACATCTTTGTGTCTTAAGAAAACCGCAATGCGATTGGTGATTTGCTCGGCAACCAATCGGCTTTCTAGAACGGGGTGCGCTAATACTGAAATCAGACCCTCTACTTTTTCTGATCCATGATCGAAGTATCGATTCTCCGAGCTAGCGTGCGGCTGCCAGCAAACAGCGCTGCGATGATTGAGAATCCGGTGCTGCGCGATTGCGGGATAAAAAGGTGTGAGTATTTCCAGCGCTTTTTCTAACGCCGTCTGAGGAAGCGTCGCTGGAATATCGGCGCTGGGCAGATCAAATTGCAGCGGCCCAAGAGCGTGGTGAAGCCCCGCGGGGAGGAAAGTTTCTTCCGTGCGTCTCGCATCGCTGCTCGTGATCGACGATAGAGAGACCGCATAGGTTCCCAATCGCCGTTCCCAAAACAGAGTGATTCCCGCTTGGTACTTGCCTTTATGAAGCGCTGAGTGGGGTGGGTAGAAGCGGCGTGCTTCTATTCCCGCCGCATTGACGACTGCACGCGCGCGCACCAAGCGACTTTGATTGCCTAGTTTCACCCAAACGCCAGCGACGCGGCGATTATGAATTTGCAGTTTTTCTGCTGTGGCCATCGCGATGATGGCGCCACAGGACTCAGCGCCTTTTAAAACTTTGCTGCATAGGCGGCCGGGATCAATTCGCCACTCATCCCAAGCCATCACTGAATGCAGCTGTCGATCGAGGCCGGCGTCTAACAACGGCAGATGATGGGATCCCAATTCAGTATGCGGGTGAGAAGCCTTCCAAGAGCGAAACCGATCATAGGTTCGCAGCATTGCCGAAATCTTCACTCGCTCCGCTAAGTGCACATCACGCTGAATCGGATGAAGCACGGGCATGTGTTCTAATAAGTTGGGCGCGGTTTGAAGTAGCACACCCACTTCGGAACAAAGGGCGTGCATCTGATCGCGATCGCGTTGTAGCAGAGAAAGATCGGGCAGAAGAAGGCCAGTGGAAATATCCGTCCAGCCTCCGCCGATTTCGTCCTTTTCGACGACCAATACCGAAAGGCGGCGCATAGCGCAGTCGCGCGCAATACTTGCTCCCGATAATCCTCCTCCAATGACGAGGACATCGAAGACTCGCTCGGTGAGCGCTTTTATAATTTGGGCGGAAGCACTCGTATGTGGAGCTCCTGCAATTGCTTTTCATCCACTTGCGAAGGCGCTTCGCTCATGAGGTCAGCCGCCTTCTGGGTTTTTGGAAAGGCAATCACATCTCGAATGGCATCACAGCCAGACAAAATCATCGCAATTCGATCCACTCCCAATGCGATGCCACCGTGAGGAGGCGTGCCGTATTGGAGGGCATTGAGGAAGAATCCAAACTTCGCTTTGGCGTCTTCTTCGCTAAAGCCCAAAACTTCAAACATGCGCTTTTGCACGTGTGGATCGTAAATCCGCAAGCTACCGCCGCCGATTTCAGAGCCATTGAGTACTAAGTCGTAGGCACGGGCGCGGACCTTCTCCAAATCAGCTTTTGCGCTGCTCTTCATGAACGTCTCGAGATCCGTCGGGTGCGGGCAGGTGAAAGGATGGTGAGCGGCGAAGAACCGCTTGTCGTCTTCGTTGTATTCGAACAACGGGAAATCCGTAATCCATGCAAACTCGTGCCGAGTCTCGTCGGTGTAGCCAAAGCGTTTGCCGAAATCGAGACGGAACGAACCCAAGGTGTTGTTGACGATGTGGGGCGTCGAGCAAACCAAGAGCACCATCGCTTGTTTCTTAAACGGCAGCTTGGCTTCGATCTCGGCCTTTAGCGCCGCATCGAAAAACTTAGCTTGTGGAGACTGCCAGTCACCGGGCGACTTGATGCGAATCCAGGTAATGCCCTTAGCTCCAAAACTTGCGGCCTTCTTAGGCAGTTCATCTAGCTCAGATCGCGAAAGTGTTTCCTTTTCTTCAAAGCACAGCGCTTTTACGATGCCGCCCGAAGAAAGAGCGTTCTGGTAAACCTGGAATGAAGAACGCTTGCCCTCGTCGGTTAAGTCCACGAGCTCTAAGCTATTGCGGAGATCGGGCTTATCGCTACCGTATTTTCGCATCGCTTCGTCGTAAGGCATGCGGCGGAAAGGCGTTTTGATTTCAATGCCGTGTGTATTTTTAAAGACTCGCGCCATTAGCTGTTCGTGCAGCTGGTAAATATCTTCTTCATCGATGAAGGACATCTCGACGTCGACTTGAGTAAACTCTGGTTGGCGATCGGCCCGTAAGTCTTCATCGCGGAAGCAACGAGCGACCTGCATGTACCGATCGAGCCCACCAATCATGCACAATTGCTTGAGCGTTTGGGGCGATTGCGGAAGTGCAAAGAAGTGTCCGGGATGAACGCGGCTAGGAACCAAGTAATCGCGCGCGCCTTCGGGAGTGCTCTTATAGAGAATGGGCGTTTCGATTTCCCAGAAGCCATTCTCGGAATAAAACTCGCGAGCAGTTCTCAAAAACTCATGGCGAA
>Ga0163144_10006037_pt1 | contig 26824 bp, 25 predicted proteins | sample OliLak19BULKMAT1_FD_123175 | JGI IMG/M metagenome (GOLD analysis project Ga0163144, IMG submission 123175) | Freshwater microbial mat bacterial communities from Lake Vanda, McMurdo Dry Valleys, Antarctica - Oligotrophic Lake LV.19.BULKMAT1 | ecosystem: Environmental > Aquatic > Freshwater >...
CACGCCAGCGGCGGACGCGTGGATTTGTCGTCTGTATGAAGCTGATCCACGATCACATTAGCGCGCGCCTCGATGCCGGCTTTGAGGATGTCCTTCTGCTTCGCGTAGTCGTGGCAGCAGCCCCCGGTTACGAGCAGAACCTTAAGAGGCTTGGGTGCCGCGGCCGCCAGCGCCGAACTCGCCAGGGCGGAACAAAGCAATAACAGGAGTGAAGATCGAAGTAAGGAAGACATGAGCTTGGGATGAAAGACGGCTATAGAGAACGAAGGGGTAACACGAACGACCATAAATCCAAAACCGCGCAGAACGGAAGCGAAAGACAGCGCGATCTTCATGTCGGCCGCTCGCTCGATATTCCCCCGGGGCGATCAGGCTCCGGCCCCCCGGCCCCCAGACCGGGGGACGCGGAGGTCGTCTTCCACGTTTGCACCGCAGGACCAAACACCCCAGCGTGTTGGAGCCTCAAACCCGAATCGCTCCCTTTCGCGTCTTCATGCTCTCCCTCGATTCCACCCACCACCCCCTTCCGACCCGCCGCAGTTTCCTAAAAACCGGTGCCCTGCTCGCCGGCAGCATCGGATTGACCGGCGCGCCAGCCGCCGCCGCCCAGAGCACGGATAGCGGCTCAGCGCCGCTTCGAGTGGTTATCATTGGACTCACGCACGGGCACGTGAACGGGATGCTGCGCGGCGACCGCACGGCCATGGACATCGTCGGCATCTACGAGCCGAATGGGGCCGTCGCCACCAAATACCGGGAGCGCTTCCAACTGCCGGCTGACCGCTTTTTTTCGGACCTCCCAGCCATGCTCGATGCAGTCCGTCCGCAGGCCGCCTGGGTCTTTACCGACACCTTCGGCCACTTGGCCGCCGTCGAGGCCTGTGCTCCGCGCGGCATTCACGTGATGGTGGAAAAACCCCTCGCGGTCAGCGTAGCGCATGCCAGGCGGATGGCCGGGCTCGCCCAGCAACACCGGATCCACCTCCTCACCAATCTGGAGACGACGTGGTATCCGAGTTTTCATGACGCCTATCGCCTGGCCGTGACGGAAGGAGCGCTGGGTCCGATTACGCGCATTGTCGGGCACTTCGGCCATCCTGGGCCGGCTGAGATCAACGTTCCACCCGAGTTCCTCGCCTGGCTGACGGATCCGGAGCGCAACGGTGGCGGAGCCTCCGCGGATTTCGGCTGCTACGGTGCGAACCTCGCGACCTGGCTTCTGGGTAATCGCCGGCCCGTGGCCGTGACGGCGGTGTTCCAGACGAATAAACCGACGACGTACAGTCGCGTCGATGATCAGGCGACGCTCATCCTGGAATATCCGGGCACCCAGGTGATTGTCCAAGCGTCGTGGGACTGGACCTTTGCCCGCAAGGATCTGGAAATCTACGGGCGCAAAGGCGTGATTCGCACGCGAGACACCGTTGTCTACGATCTGCAAACCGAGCGACGCTCCCGACCGACGGTTCAGCGCGGAGCGGAGTTGCCGGCGCCCTTGCGTGATTCGATCGAATACTTCACGGCGGTCATTCGCGGCACCCACACGCCGGGCCCCGACCTGTCGTCCTTGGAAAACAACACCATCGCAACCGAGATTCTCGAAGCGGCTCGCACCTCCGCGCGTGACGGCCGGAGAGTGACCTTACCCGCGGCCGAATAAGCGATCGCGCGAGGCACGTCGCCGCGACGGCCCGAGGCACCCGCGCGGCCAGGGCGAACCCGGCCCGCGGCGTGATCCCCGTTAGCCTCACACCGACGTTTCCAACCAGTTCGCGCGGGCAACGCGCAGGGCATTTCCCCCGAGGATCTTCTGGATGGTGTCATCACTGTGGCCGCGCTGGACCATCCCAACCGTGAATAACGGCCAGTTGGTCCACGCGATTGATTGAACCGCTTGCGGCTTCGGCAGGAAATCATCCACCGGCCAGAGATGCTCCCAACGCGGCCCCCACCCGGAAAGAGGCGAGCGACCATCGGAGCGTGCGCGCACCTTTGCCCGCTCCGCGGAATCATGACGCGAGCTATAGCTGATGTCGGGCCCGATCGCCACGTGGTCCGCCCCAAACTTCTTTACCGCATAATCAATATGATCGAGGAAGGCGCGCAAATCGCCATTTCCACCGAGAAAACGCGGAATACAACAAATGCCGATCAAGCCTCCGGTATCACAAATCGCGCGGATCACATCATCGGGCTTGCTCCGAAAGTGTTTATAGAGTCCGCCGCACGTGCTGTGACTCGCGACCATGGGCCGCTTCGAGGCCTTGGCGGCTTCGAGGCTGGTGCGCCAGCCCGAGTGCGACACGTCGACCATCACCCCGAGGCGGTTCATCTCCGCGACGACGGTGTGACCAAAATCACTCAGGCCACCGTCGTTTGGCTCCCCGACTCCATCGCCAATCGGATTCCGGCGATTGTAGGTCAGGTGCATCATGCGAGCCCCGAGCTCCTGAAAGATTCGAATATACTGCAGTTCGTCCCGCACATTGTCCCAGAGCTGGCGGAGTGGCACTCCGTTGGTCGTGAAATACAGGCAAAATCTTCCCGCGCGGTGAGCCGCCACTATATCATCGGGTTTCGCCGCTTTGGCACAGACCGCCGGCGCGAGATCGGTCGCATAGGTAAACCGCGCGAGGCGTTTCATCAGACGCAAGGGATCACTGCCTTCTTCGCCGGTATTTTGAAAAATACAGGTCACTCCCGCGGCTCGAACCGCCCCCAAAAACTCGTCCCGCTCGCGGACGTTGGTCGCCCAGCGGGTCATCGACATCTCCTCCCGCAAATCCACCAACTCCCTTTCAGACGCGCCTGAGTCCACCCGCTCCTGATACGCCGCTCCGTCGAGCGCAGCGCGAGGCGCAAAGCCATACGATTCGAACACCAACGACGCCGCATGCAGCCTCAACCCATGTTCGAGTTGCTGCGGTGTGGGTTGCAGCAAGGCCAGCGCCGCTTCGCGGTCGCGATTGATCGCGGGGTTGTCACCGGGGACCGTTCCCGGACGCACCGCGGCACGGAGGTTAAGATTGAGTGATGCCAAGGCGCCGAGCACCGGTAAACTCGCGATCGTCTTCACGAAGGTGCGACGAGAGGGGTAGCTTCTCATGCGCGGATCGTGAAAACCCCCGGGCACCCTGTCAACCCGGTGCAATTCCTCGCGGAGCCTGTATATATATCCGTAATGAAACGCTCGACCGCCGCCGCGACCGCGCTTGCCCGCCCGCACCGAATGCGGATGGGCCCACGCCGCGGCTTACGCGAACGTTTGCTTAAGATACTCGAGGCTCTTGCTCGCGATGACTTCCGGCCCTTCCTCGAACTTGAAGACCTCCACCGACACCATGCCGTCATAACCCACTTCGCGGAGGACCGCCGCGATGGGACGAAAATCAACGTCTCCAAAACCGGGACCCTTGAGATTGAAATCGTTCGCGTGCACGTAAGCAAACTCGCCCCGGCTCTCCCGGATGATCTGCGGAATCGGCTTCGTCTCGTGGCTCATCGCGCGAACATCAAGGATGACCTTGAAGTTCGGGGACGAAAGCTCGCGGGTGAAACGAACCGCGTCCTCCGCCGTGTTGATGAAGTCGGTGTCCTCCGCGGGCAACGGCTCGAAACAGATCGTAACCCCACGCCTCGCCGCGAGCGCCACCGCCGGTCGGAAGACCTCCAACGCCCACGGCCACGCCTGCTCCGTCGAAACCCCCGGCAACAGGCTGCGTTGCTTGGGCGAGCCCACGACAATGACCTTGCCGCCCAAGTCGGCGCAACAATCGGTCAGCTGGCAAAAATAGTCCGCGGTACGCTCCCGCGTAGCCTCATCCGGCGAGGTGAGGTACATGCCCTCCGCCTGCACCAGCACCCAATGCAGACCAGAGATCGCGATACCGGCCCGCTGGGCCGCCTCGCGGATGCGCGTGCGTTCGGCGGCGGAGAGGTCGGCCACGGATTTGACCAGGGTAAAGGGCGCGATTTCCACGGCGTCATAGCCGAGCTGTGCGCAATAAGTGAATACGTCGTCGATCTTCCAGTCTTTGAAGATCTCGTTGCAGATGCCGAATTTCATGCGTGAGGGGATGCAGAACTGTGCGATCAGAACGTCCGGAAGGAAGCTTAATGCCCAAACGACCTCAACTCAGGTTCACTGGATCCACGTCCAGCACCTGCGTGATGTCATCGGGCCAGGCAAACTCAGCGCGGAGGCGGACCAGGTCAGGCACGACTTTGGTTACGTTGTGAGTGAAATACCAGAGCTGCCAGCGGTACTGGTCTTTGATTTTCTCGATCGGTGACGCGGCGGGCCCGCGCAACTCGACCCGGTCACCGAGCGTTCGCTCGATCAGTTTCGCCCATTGCTCCGCAAAGAATTTGAGTTTGTCCGGATTGGGTCCGCGGAAAAGGTGATGAATCAAATGCCGGTACGGCGGATAGTTGAAGGCCTTCCGCATCTTGAGTTCGGACGCGGCGAAGCCGGCAAAATCGGCATGCCGGGAAAACTGGATCGGCTCCGCTTGTGGCGTGAACGTCTGCACGATCACCTCCCCCGCCCGATCGCCGCGACCGGCGCGGCCGGCCACCTGCACAAGTAACTGAAAGGTGCGTTCATTCGCGCGGAAGTCGGGAATGTGCATGGAGATATCCGCGTCGACCAGGCCGACCAGGGTGACATTGGGGAAATCGAGTCCTTTGCCGATCATCTGCGTGCCCACCAGCACATCGATCTTGCCCGCGCGGAATTGCGAAAGCACTTCGCGGAAGCGGTTTTTCTTCGCCATCGTATCCGTATCCATTCGCTCGATGCAGGCACGTGGCAGGACGCGACGGACCGCTTCCTCAATCCGTTGCGTGCCGAGTCCCCGCCACCGAATGTCGGGCGCAGCGCACTTCGGGCAGCGCGCCGGCGCGGGCTTTTGGTCGCCGCAGAGATGACAGCGCAGCATCTCGTCGGACCGGTGGTAGGTGAGCGTGATGCTGCAATGCGTGCACTCTTCCACATGACCGCACTTGGTACACAGCATTGAGGACGAGTACCCGCGGCGGTTGATAAAGAGAATCGTCTGTTCGCGTTTCTCAAACCGGTCCTGCATCGCACGCACGAGCCGGCCGGACAACGCCGGCAGGCTGCGTTGCTTCATCGCTTCGATCCGCAGATCAACCACATCGATGAAGGGCAACTTGCGCGCATCGACGCGCTGGGTGAGCTGGAGTAACCCATATTTCCCTGACTCCACGTTGGTGAAGCTTTCCAGCGACGGCGTGGCGGAGCCGAGCAGGCAAACCGCGCCGGTAATCTTTGCCCGCATCACGGCAACATCGCGGCCGTGATAGCGTGGTGTCTCGTCCTGTTTGTAAGCCGGTTCGTGCTCCTCATCGACCACGATGAGCCGCAAATCACGGACCGGCGCGAAAATCGCCGAACGCGCTCCGACCACGACCCGCGCCTCGCCCGTCGCGAGCGCGAGCCAGCCATCGAGGCGTTCGCCTTCACTCAGATGGCTGTGCCAGACCACGCAGCGCTGGCCTTGCGCGATGGTTTCGAGTCGCGAGCGGAGGCGCGCCACCGTTTGCGGCGTGAGCGCGACTTCGGGCACCAAAAACGCCACCCCACCGCCGCTCTGCAATGCGAGATCGATGGCACGCAAGTAGACCTCGGTCTTCCCGGAGCCAGTGACGCCATGCAGTAAGGTGACACTGAACTTCGCCTCCGCCACGCGGAGCGCCACCGCATCCACCGCCGCTTGCTGCTCCGCATTGAGAGCATGCGGTTGCGCCGCCACGAGTTCACCTGCCGAATGTTCGTCGGCGTAGGCCACCCGCTCGATCCGGCACGTCTCCTCGCGGATGACACCGCGTTTAATGAGCGCCGCCGCGACCCCGGCGGTCTGCCCGAGGCGCGTGAGGACCAGACCTTTGCGAAGCGGGCGAAATTGTTGATCGAGGAAGCGGTAGAGTTTCGCCTGGGCGGGCGCGCGTTTCTCGAGGGTAGCGAGTTCCTCAGCCGTGAGCTTGGTCCCCATCGAAAGCTGTTTTTCCTGTTTGAGTCCCGCGCCGTTGCGCACGGGCGCGGGAATCATCGTTTCGATGATACTATCGAGCCCGCAGGCATAGTAACGAGACATCCAGTGCGCCAGTTCCAGCAAATCGGGCGGCACCGCCGGAAAAGGATACACGACCTGGGCGACGCGCTTCAGGCGATCGAGCGGAAAATCTTTAGGTTCGCTGATTTCGCCTACGACGGCGAGTCGCAAAGCGTTAACGATCGGTACGCGCACTAATGACCCAACGCCCACGGAGTCACGCAACGTTTCGGGGACGATATAGTGCAGGAGCTTGTCGAACCCAGCAAGCGGGTGAACGCCGACGATCATTGGCCGCATGACGCCGCCCCCGTCGGGCTGGCGCAAATGCAAAGTATCCTCCCCCTTGATCACGGGCGCAGATTATTGGTCAGGGGCGCTTTCGGCAGAATCCTACGGAAAATCAGGGCAATGATCCGGTTGACAGACGGCTCTGACGGAGGACAGTCGAGGAGTGAGCATCCCTGCCGCCCGCGAAAAATTCCGAAACTTTCTGACGCAAAAGGGGCTGCGCGCGACCAATCAGCGGCTGGCGATCTTTGATGCGGCCTTCGCGCAACCGGAGCACTTCACGGCCGAACAGTTGCTGGATTACGCGCGCACGATCGATGATTCAGTTTCGCGGGCGACGGTTTACCGCACGTTGCCGATCATGACGGAAAGCGCCCTCCTGCGGGAAGTGGACATCGGATCCGGCGAGAAATTCTACCGTCCGAATCGCGAAGGCGACAGCACCCAGATCGCCCAAGTGGTGTGCCTCGATTGCGACAAAATTTTTGAGATCAGCGCTCCCTTCATGTCGTGGTACGGCAACACGGTCTCCTCCAAACTCGGCCTGACGCCGGTGACGCAGCGCCTGCAGGTAAGCGCCCAATGCGACGCCTTTCGTCAAACGGGCACCTGCCCGCGCCGTGGCTAGATCCTTTTTTCTGAACGTGAAGGCAAAGCGAGACGACACCGCGTTTGAAATTCGTTTTTTCGAGTCTGTGCTTCGGCGAGCACCGTCATACACCAATGTGGTTGAGATCCTCGCCGGCCTTTATACCCGCCACGGCCAGATCGCCGAAGGTCTGAAGATGGACCGCAAGTTGGTGAAGCTCCAGCCGGCCAACGCCACGGCACGCTACAATCTGGCGTGCAGCCTCGCGCTTTCCAAACGCAAGACGGATGCCCTGCGGCAGCTCCGGCAGGCGATCGAGCTCGGCTATCGTGACTTCGACTGGATGCAACAAGACCCGGATCTGGAGGCGCTCAAGCTGCACCCGGAATTCCAGGTGATGCTTCAGACCCTGAAGCCACAGAGCTGAGTCGCAGTGCCCGCAATGCGCGGAACGTGAAGCGGCGGTTTTGCCGCCGTCTGGAAGAAGGAGACCGAGGCCACGGATCGCCGCTTCTGACCTATCGGCACGTGGTGACCCGCGAAACTGGCGCCGCGTTTACGGAATGCCGAAAAGCTGCTGCAGCACCGTCTGAAGATCGCGCCCCACGGTCCAGCCGCCGCGACGGGAAACCGCGAGGCTTTTGCTGCGCTCGCGGCGGTCGAGCGCTGCATTCACCTCGACGATTTGAGGCTGGTTCAGCTTCATCCCCGTCACCTCCGACACAGTGAGAGGCGTCCAGGAAAACGGCACCCCGGTCCAACCGAAGCGGATCTCCCATCCGGCCACCGGACCGAGCGGCAGCGGCTTCGTGAGCAATGACGGATAACGCGTGACAAAGTCCGGCGTATTGAACGTTGCGATACGCACCGTCGCCACCGTTTCCATGCGCTCGAAAAAATCCTGGACCTGGTTAATCCGGCCCGCGCGCCAGTCATCGAAAAACGCCAGCGGATCAAGCCCGAGCAAATTCATTCCGTTCCAAATCCCATGCGGGTTCCGGCTGCCGAATTTCCTGCGGTTATACCAGGCTTGGAAATCGCGCGTGACGACCACTCCGACCTCAAAATGCAGATGCGCGCGGTCCTTCGGAATCGTGTAACCGCCGGCGCTGTAACCGATCGTGCCCAACACCGCTCCGGCTGCAACCGGGCTCCCGACGCGCAGCGCTGGATCGATCCGCGCCAAATGAGCGTATAAGGTGTAGACCGCCAGCGATGCTCCCGGGTGCTCCAGGACCACGTAGCGTCCATAACTGCTCGCGCCTGACGACATGCTGAGGTGACGCACCACTCCGGCCATGGCCGCGAAAACCGAATCCAACGGTTCGCCCCGGCGATCACGGGCCACGGGTTTAATATCAATGCCTTCGTGAAATTGGGCGCCTGCACTGCGCACACCGCCGTAATTCCCTGATTGGGGATCACCGGAACCGGCATGTTGCAGCCATTGCTCTGCGGGCCGCCCTTCCGCCCAGGCCGGATTCGGAGTCGGCCAAACCAGTTCGAGCCGGTTTGCCGCCGCCACTGGCAAGGCACCGATCAGGAAGACCATCCACCATGGAACCAAGGCGCGAATCCCGGCCGTCCGCGTCCTGGATCGCGCGGCCACGCCGGACGACCGGCACCGCGAAGCGACCGGCGTATTCGTGTTTTGATTACGGTCTTTCGGTCCATCCATGCGCCTCATCCTTTCCGCGCGATTTCGCGCTGATATGCGATCGAACTTTTCTTCAACCGGGCGGCGAGCAGCGGCAGTTCGTCGTCCGGCAGCTCCACAAAAATATACACCACGCCGTCGGCCATCGCCCCGTCAATGCGGCGCGCCCCGACCGCCACATCGTTTACCACCAAAACGAGTCGCCGCCCTTGGTGCGTGCCCGACAGGCGATAAAAATCGCGGGCGGCCGCAGTCGTCAGCTGAAACATCAAACACTTGCCCAAATCAACCTGGACGAGCTCCACATTGACCACATCGCCTTCGGTGATCACCGGCTTGGGGTTCACCGCAATGAGACTCCCACTCTGCGGCAAAGCCAACGTCAGGCCTGCCACGTCCGGCGCGGATTCCAGATGAAACCGCGCCCACACCGTGCCGTCCGAGGTGGCGGGCCGCGTGGACTGGCATCCGCTGCACGCGAGCAGCAGCACGGCCCAAAGGATGGAACCGGCGGGAAACAATCCGCTCCAGCGAGGTGCGAGCAGCGAGCCCGGCCTCATGCGGTCTCCGCAATCGCCGCGAACGCGGTCATGATCTCCGTCCCGACGGAATCCGCCACCAAGCGGCCGCGTTGGGTCAGCCGGACGATTGAGCCCTCGCGAATGAGGATCTCACCCGCGATCAACGTGGCGAGCACGTCCTCGACCGCAGCCCACGGCGCCTCGGGAGCACGTGCTCGCCAGGGCGTGAGATCCACCCCGCCATTCATCCGCAGGCCAAAGATCAGGGCATCTTCGGCAAGCAGTGCCGGGGTGAGCGCTACGCGATCCCCGGTCATTCGTGCTCCACGATCCAAGTGGCCGAGCCACTGTTCGAGATCGGCGATGTTGGCTCCCCGCCAGCCAGCGTGCTGCGACGCCGCCGAAGGCCCGAGGCCGACCCACTCGTGCATGCGCCACGTGTTGAGATTATGAATACACGCGTGCCGTGGACGCGAGAAATTCGAAACTTCGTACTGTTGGTAGCCGAGGCTCACCAACTGCGACCACGTCGCTTCGTAGAGCGCGGCTTCCAGCTCCTGATCGAGTTTCACCCGGCCTTGCGAGAGCTTCAGCCACAACTTCGTGTCCTCCTCGAAGGTGAGACAGTACGTCGAAAGGTGATCCGGCCCGAGCGCCACCGCTTCCCGCACATCGCCGGCCCATTCGGTCGAGGTCTGCCCAGGGAGAGCGAACATCAAATCGATGTTCACGCTGCGAAAACCGACGGCGCGGATGCGGTCATAAGCGCGAAAAATTTGTTCACGCGTATGCTGCCGGCCCAAGCCGTCGAGCAGTTCGGGTTGAAAACTTTGTGCCCCAAGGGAGATCCGGGTGACGCCGACCTCCTTGAGCACTTCGAGGCGCGCGGGGGTGACGGATGCGGGCGCCATCTCAACGGTCCATTCCTGCGGTTCGACTCCGCCCAAACGTTGACGAACAATGCCAGCGAGCCGGGCGAGCTCCGGTGGCGCCAGCAGACCAGGCGTGCCGCCGCCCCAGAAGACCGTGGTGACCGGCCGCGGCCAGGCAATCTGATCGGCTTCCCGCTGGATCCCGTCAAAGTAGCGTCTCAAACCCTCGGCGCTGGGTTTGGTCTGATAGAAGGCGCAAAAGTCGCAGGTCGACGCGCAAAACGGCACATGCACATACAATCCCAACGGCGCCGGATCGGTGTTCACAACCGGTGAGGCCTGCCGAAAGGAGATCAAGGCATCCGTAAGCTCCGGGCGCGTCGCACGATCGCGCGTCCCGACGGACGCGGTGTCAGCTTTGTCTTGCCCTGTAGGTAGCGCGCTCATTACTAACGGAATTCTGTCCGGTTTTTCACTCCAGGATCAAATGCATACCAATCGAATTTCTCCCGCGAGAAAAATCACCCTCTGGCTCGCTGCGCTGGCCTCCTTAACTTTCCTCACGGGTTGCGAAACCGTCACCTTGACGAGCCTTACGCCGTCGTCGATGCCGGAAAACCCGTCGCAGATTTATACTTTTAGTCTGCGCGCCCGGCCTCGGACCAGCACCGTTACCGGGGTGACCCCGAAGCTCATCGTCGATGGCCAGAGCTTCTTGATGAAGCCAAGCCCCCTCGGACAAAATATCTACGATTTCGAGTACCAGGTTCCTGGCGGTCGCGACCAACTCGCGTACTACTATCTCGTCAATTACAACATTGAGGGCAATGGAGGTTCCACCCAGCAGGAGGCCTACACCAACGTGCAGACGGTTCGGATCGTCCGCCGCTACGTGCTGTCGCTCGAGGCAAATCGCGGCCCGGTCGGCTCCCGCATCAGCGTTTTCGGACGCGGATTCACTCCGCAGGATGTGATCAGTTTCAACGGCACGCCGGCGCGCACGGTTTTTGAATCGCCGAATGCACTCAGCTTTTTCGTTCCGGCGGTCGAGGCGAATACCAACTATCGGGTGATGCTCGACAGCGTCTCGGGCAACTCACCCGTCGGCACGTTCCGCGTTGATGCCAGCAGTGTCGTCGTGACGCCCAGTTCACTCTTCCTCGCGCCCCGTCAGCGCCAGACCCTGACGTTCACCTTGCCCAATGCCGCGCCTCCCGGCGGCACGCTCCTCGACATTACCACCGATGTGCCCGAAAGCGTGATCATGCCGGAGGTCATTGTGCCTCAAGGGCAGAACTCCGTAACGATCACCATCGAAGGGGGCAACGCCGGCAACGGCAGCCTCTTCCTGAAGGGCTTCGGCTCGGGTGAGGTGACAATTCCGGTAAGCGTAAGCGGCCGCTAAGGCGCGCTTCTTCCCTTCGCGCGACCTCGCGAAGGGAATCCTTTTCGCCGGCTGGAGCGGAGGGTGGCCCTTCCGAATCCGGATGACCCGTTATCTCGCTGGTTCCGCCAGCACCAGAAACACGGGCCGGTGATCACTGGCCGCCTGCGCCCCCGCCCCGTCGTAAATGACCGCCACCCCTCCGCGGACCTGCGGTTTGAGCGCAGCGGAAACCAGAATGTAATCGGCGCGTGAATACGAATCTTCGCGCCGGTAGGCATGCGTCCACGTGTCGCCGCGCGAATCGGTCGCCGCAAGCAACTCAGCGATTCGCGTTTTCCCGCGATTCTGCAAAGCCACCAACGGACGACTGCGCGGACTATCATTGCAGTCCCCCACGATGATGAAACGGGCCTCGGCGGGGTTCGGAAAACGTTGGAGAATTCGGTCGCGAATCGCCGCCGCTTCGCCCGCTCGCCGCAAGGCCGACAACGGATCGTCGATCCGATCCGTGAAACGGCTCTTGAGATGGACGGCAAAAAGGGTCACGTCGCCCAAGGCGGTTTCAAGGGTCACTTCCAGCAATCCCCGCTTTACGGTTTCGCGCCCCCCGAAGTAAGGAAACGAGAGGTCACGGTGCGTTGTCACATTTCGCAACCGTCGCCGCGAAAGCACCGCAACGTGCCGATCGGCATCGCCTGCGACCGCGAGTGCCGTGAAAGGAAAGTCCACCCCTCCGGTTCGCAAGTCCTGCTGCAACTCATCGAGGAATGGCTGCGGCCCCATCTCCTGCACAACGAGAACATCGGCGTGAAGGTCGCGTATCACCCGGCGCAGAGCGTGCTTTTGAGATTCAGGTTTGGGATACGCCTGGCGATAACCGGACGCGGTGATCCGATCGGCCAGCACGTAATTCTCCACATTGTACGTCGCGATCGTGAGCGTTTCGGCCCCCGCTCCCGACGCACTGAACAGGGCGATGACGACCCGCCACAGCCGCCACGAGCAGCCGAAGAACACGCCCCCTCGCGCACCGGAAACGAGTTCGCCTCGCCGGATCAGCAGGGGCGCGAGCGGCATCACGCTTTAACCAAGGCCGCTTCCCGCTCCACCAGTGTCGGATGCGAATAATGAAACCCGCTGAACCACGGATGGGGAGTGAGGTTGCTCAAGTTTTTTTGCGCCAGTTTTCGCAACGCGCCGATCATGGCGGCCGGCCCGCCCATCGCCTCGCGGGCAAAGGCATCGGCTTCGTATTCGAATTTGCGCGAGAGCACGTTGCTCAACGGCGCAAACCAGAACGTCAAGAGTCCGCTGAGCAGCCCGAAGAGCAGAAATGAGGGCGCGATTTCTCCAAGCGGGAATCCAAAGGCGGAATTGAACCACGGACTCCGCGCCAGCCACGCAATGGCGGCAAAGGCCCCGAACATCATCAGGGCCGACATCGCGATCAGCTTGGGAATGTGGCCACGACGGTAGTGTCCGATCTCGTGCGCCAGAACCGCTTCCAGTTCCTCGGCACTCAACTGCGCGATTAAAGTATCAAACAAAACGATCCGTCGAAAGCGCCCGAACCCGGTGAAGTACGCGTTGGAGTGTCCCGAGCGTTTCGAGCCATCAATGACCTCGATCGTTTTCGCCTCGAAACCGGTCCGATCGCCCAGGGCCAACAGCCGCGCACGCAGCTCACCGTCCGGCAGCGGCGTGAGTTTATTGAATAGCGGCAAAATCACCTTGGGGTAAAGGATCAGCATGAGCAGTTGGAAACCAAACATCAGGGCGAAGCCCCAGATCCACCAAGTGTCACCCGCCCAACCCACCAGCGACAACAACGCCCACAGCAATGGGAAACCGATGACAAACATCAACAGCGTACCCTTGAGCTTGTCCATGACCCAGAGTCCGGGCGTGGCCTTGTTGAAACCGAATTTTCCTTCCAAGCGGAACTGCTCCCACCATTCGAAAGGCAGCGAGGGGACCGAAATCAGAACGGAGGTCAGCAAGATGAAGAGCGCACGCGTCCACATCGCATCCGGCCCCGACCAGCTGACGATGGCGGAGTACAGGACCGGGAGCACTCCGCCGAAGATCACGAGGGCGAGGACCAGGGTATCAAAAACGGTTGTGAGATCCCCAAAGCGCGACCGTGCCAGGGTATATGCCACAGATTTTTGATAAGTCGCAGGATCCATGATTGCCGCCACCCCCGGCGGGGGAGCGCCCGCGTGGCGGCGCACCTCGGCGCGATTCACGGCTGACAACGCCAACTCGGCCGTCATCCGGAGTACCAGAAGGATCGCCGTGATCGTGAAAACCATAAGCATTGAGCCAATCCATGCGAAACCCTCTGCGCCGCCAGCTCAAAGTCATTCGTATCTTGGGGGAGCGGCTCCCGGAGGAGCGGAAATTGCTCATTCCTTCGATCCCGAAAACTTACGAAATTAAAGATGGTTTGAAATGGTCCGGCGCAGGAGCATCGTGACGTACTGTGGACGCATCAGACGCCAAACTCACCTTTGAAGCTGCCTTGGGCCGCCTCGAATCCATCGTCGAATCGATGGAGTCGGGCGAGGTACCTCTGGCCGAACTCCTCGCGAGATTCGAGGAGGGCACCCAGTTGCTCAAGGTCTGCGAAGGGCGTCTGAAAGATGCTGAACTGAAAATCGAGCAGTTGAAGAAACAAAAGGATGGCTCGCTCACTTTCGAAAAATTTGAAACCGCGCGCGAAGACTGACACCGAATCGCCCGCTCCCTCGTACCTGATGAACGACTCCGCTCCCTCGTCCACACCTGCCCTGCTTGCCTCGATTCGAGGGCCGGCCGACGTCAAAGCCCTCACGCCGGCTCAATTGCCCCAACTTGCTCGAGAGATTCGGGAAGAGTTGATCTTGGTTACCGCGAAGAACGGTGGCCACATCGGGCCCAACCTGGGAGTGGTGGAACTAACGATTGCGTTACATCGCGTGTTCACGACGCCCGGGGACCAGTTTGTCTTCGACGTCGCGCATCAAGGCTACGTGCACAAACTGCTCACCGGCCGCGGCGGCGACTTTTTCAAAAAGCTGCGCCAGTCGGACGGCGCGAGCGGATTCCTCTACCGCGGGGAGAGCGTCCACGACTCGTTCGGCGCCGGACACGCGGGCACCGCCCTTTCGGCCGCGCTCGGGATGGCGACAGCGCGCGATCTGCGCGGGACGAGTGAACATGTGGTGGCCCTCTGCGGTGACGCCGCCTTTACCTGCGGCATCACGCTCGAAGCGCTCAACAACGTGGTCAGTTCCACCAAACGCTTGATCGTCGTCCTGAATGACAACGAGTGGTCGATCGCCAAGAATGTCGGAGCGATTTCATCCTATTTGAACCGGATTAGCACGAGCCGGACGTACAACAAGCTGCATCACGACCTGGAAGGCTTTTTCAAGAGTTTCCCCGTCGGCGTGGAAATGAACCGTGTTTACCACAAGTGGAAGCGCGAGACCAAGGACTTCATTGTCGAGTCTTCGCTGTTTGAGAAATTTGGCCTCCGTTACCTCGGCCCGGTTGATGGCCATGACTTCGACGCGCTGACCAAGAATCTCGAATTCGCCAAGCACTGTGACGTCCCGGTATTGATCCATGTGCTCACCAAGAAGGGCAAAGGTCTCGAGGCCGCCCTCGCCCATCCGGAACGTTTCCATGGCGCAGCGCCGTATGATCCCGTCACGGGCGAAAACAAGAAGCCGGCACCGAACGCGGCTCCGACTTACCAGGATGTGTTCGGACGGGCGCTGACGCGATTTGCGCGGGCTAATCCCAACATCATTGGCATCACCGGTGCGATGCCCAGCGGCACCGGCCTTTCGCATTTGGCCGCGGGCGTGCCCCAACAGTTCTTCGACGTCGGCATCGCGGAAGAACACGCTGTCCTCTTCGCTTCCGGACTCGCCACCAAGGGCTTTCGTCCAGTCTGCGCGATTTATTCCACCTTCCTCCAACGCGCCTACGATCAGGTGATCCACGACGTCGCGTTACAGAACTTGCCCGTGACGTTCTGCATGGATCGCGCCGGGCTCTCGCCCAATGACGGACCGACTCATCACGGTCTCTTCGATATTGCCTATCTCCGTTGCGTCCCGAACGCCGTGGTGATGCAGCCCAAGGACGAAGATGAACTCGTCGACATGCTGCACACGAGTTTGCAGCTGAATGGCCCGGGTTTCATCCGCTATCCGCGCGGCGCGGGCACCGGAGCCAGGATTAAAGAGCAACCCGTTACGCTCGCCATCGGCCATGCGGAAGTCCTGCGCGAAGGGTCCAACATCATGATCTGGGCCTTGGGCAACATGGTCCAGGATGCGATCAAACTCGCGGAACGGTTGGCCCGGGAGGAAGGCCTTTCCGTCGGCGTGGTAAACGCCCGGTTTGTGAAACCGCTCGATCGCACGCTCTTGCTGAGTCACGCGGCCTGTATCCCCCTTTTAGTGACGATGGAGGACCACGTGCTCGCGGGTGGTTTCGGCAGCGCCGTCCTGGAGGCCCTGCAGGATGCGGACTGCCCGACGGCGGTGGAACGAATCGGCTGGCCCGACAAGTTCATTGAGCATGGCACCAGTACCGAGGTCCTGCGCGCCGCGTCCGGCTTGGCTCCGGACGATATTCATCGCCGGGTCCTGGCCCGCTGGAGAAATCTCCGTGCCGAGCACGTCGAAGCCGACGTTTAAAGACGGCGGAGGCGAGGTGAGGCAGCGGAGGTGAGGCCCGCTTGCAGGGAGACAGACAGGAATGTCTGTTTCACCTCAGCGGCCGAACGCAAAAAAGCCGCCCATCGGTAAGGATGCGCGGCTCGGACAACTAACGGTCGAACAAAGAATTACTTCTTCGCTTCGACCTTGGCAATCTTGCCTGAACCTTTGCACTTCGTGCAATTGTCGCCGGCCTTGGCCGCTTCGACGCAGCACGGATGGGCACAAGTTTTGCCGTCGGTCGACGCTTTAACGCAGCAGCCAGCGACCTTGCTTTCAACACTGCCAGCAGCGGCGAAAGCATATCCGGCCGCGGAGAGAGAGATCACCGCATAGGCGATAATCGATTTGGAGAACGACTTCATATGGTTTTTTTTGGGGATGGTGCGGGCGGCGGGAGTCGAACCCGCCTCTCATGCTTGGGAAGCACACATAATACCGATATACTACGCCCGCCCACTGAGTGACATCGAAATCCTTGGAGCACCTTAGCCCCGCCCGCAAGTGCGAAGATTTAAGATTCCAGGCAGTTTTACGAAGCAGCGCGGCAGGCTTCCGAAACCCCGGAACCATCACGCCCCCCCTCCTCCATGCGCCCGGCCCAAGCACAATGTCACGCATTACGTGACATTATCGCGGCGGGCCGGGATGATCCGCGCGCTGCTGCGGTGCAATCGGCGCCGCTCGCCAACTGCTCACTGATAGCCGCGCCGACCTTCGAGCGCGCTGCGCAAGGTGACCGCATCCGCGTACAGCACGCCTCCCCCGCTCGGCAGCCCGAAGCCGATTCGGGTGACTTTGATCTGGTGACCAGGCGGAAGGTGCTCGGTCAGATAATGACACGTCGCCTCGCCTTCGACGTCGTTGGGCAAGGCGAGAATCAATTCGGTCACTTCGCTGGCCTCGATCCGGGCGCGAAGCGACTCGAAATTAAGATCTTCGGGACCCACACCGTGAATCGGGGAGAGTTTCCCATGCAGCACATGATAAACTCCGCGAAACGCCGCACTACGTTCCAAGGCCACCAGATCCGGCACATGCTCCACCACGCAGACCACCGAGCGGTCCCGTCGTTCGTCGGCACAGATCGCACACCGTTCGCCCTCGGCTAGATTCCCGCAGCGTTCACACCGGTGGACCACCCGTGCCGCCTCTTGCAGGGCCGCGACGAGCTCGGGGAGCCGCCCCGGTTTTTCCACCAGGAGGTGCAACGCAATCCGTTCAGACGAGCGGAAGCCCAGCCCGGGCAACTGCTTCAAATACTTCTGTAATCGTTCAAATGCCGGGGTCATGTCACACGCCTCCTATAAAGTGCAACAGACATTCCTGTCTGTTCCCCAACCGCCGATCCACCGGCGCACACGCCTGCTTCAGGTGCCCACCTCCGCCCTGCGACGTCGCTCCGAAAAACGTTCCGCGTGACTCCCGCACTCAGAACATTCCTGGAAGCTGAAATGAACCGGTGACCTTCTGCATCTCAGCTTCATTATACTCCTTCGCCTTCGTCGCCGCGTCCTGGAAAGCCGCCAGCACGGTGTCGGCAATCAGCTTTCCGTCCTCCTTCAAGAACTCGGGATCGAGTTCGAGGGACAGGAACTTGCCGGTGCCGTTCACCTTGATCTTGACGGCGCCACCACCGCTGGTGACTTCGATTTCCTTGGCCTCGAGTTGCGTCTGCAACGCTTCGATGCCGCGTTTCATCTTTTCTGCCTGTTTAACGAGTTTGCCGAGACCAGCCATGGTTGGTGAGGTTATGAATTTTTGTCCGCCGGAAGGGCGGGAAAGCGGAGAGTTGAGTAAGGCGGATCCGCTCAACGCGACAACAAACTGCCATACCCTTCGCGAAACGTCGAGTAGCGCGGACGCCAGCCGAGCACTTCCTGGCATCTTGTGTTTGAGATGATCCGGTCCGGGGTGATGACCCGCCGCCCCGCCGGCGGTTCACCCGTAAACGGAGGATTGGGTAGCCCCAATGCACTCGCCAACCAGGCGACAACCTCGCGCTTCGGCGCCGCGCCGTTGTCGGCCACATTGAAAACCTGACTGGCCACCGCCGTTGGAGCTGCAAAACACGCCGCCACCGCCGCCACGGCGTCGTCGCGATGGATCAGGTTGAGGTGATGGTCGCCGTTGCCCGCCACTTCGCCGCGTCGAACTTGTTCGAGCAGATAACTTCGCTCCGGGCCGTAAATCCCCGCAAGCCGCAGGATAAACCAGCGCTGCCAGGCACCCGGGGTGTCGCTCACCGTCGCCTCCGCCTGCCGCAGCAATTGCGGACGCTCGGCCTCGCCGCCGGTCGGTGAAGTTTCGTCGACGATTACTCCCCCATCCTGAGGATAAACAGAGGTGCTTCCGGTGTAGACCAGCGTTCCCACCGGACCCTGCGTTTTCGCCCAAACGACAATCGAATTCATTCCCGCCACATAGCTGCGCCGATACGACTCGACGCCTCCGCCGCCCGAACTCACGCAGTTGAGCACGAAGTCCGGCTGCGCCGGGACTCGGGAGTGCCAGTCATCGTTCGCCAGGTCCGCGACCACCGGCTTCACTCCGAGCCCGGCCAGATGATCCGCAGTAACCGGGTTGCGAGTCAGCGCGCTCACCTGCAAGCCCGCCTTCAACGCCCATTGCGCGACGGCGGTACCGAGATAACCACAGCCGAAAATGACGAGTCGTTTGCCAGCGAATGAAACCATGGAGGGTGCAAATAGTGGCATGCTCAACCAAGGATCGCAGGTAAAAAAGGATGTGCATCGGGCGATTTCGTGATTCCATTCGGTTCATGCCCAACGTCCTTGTTCTCCTTGCCGAAGGCTTCGAAGAGATCGAGACGATTACGCCGATCGACATTCTCCGTCGCGCCGGAGTGGAGGTCATCGTGGCCGCCCTGGTCGACGGCATCCATGTGAGCGGGCGCTCAGGGATCACGTTGCATACCGACACGACGGTTTCGTCGATCGAAACGCGGCTCTTTGACGCGATCTTCCTGCCGGGTGGTCCCGGCGTAAAGCATCTCCGAGCTGATCCGCGCGTTCGCGGTCTTCTGGAGCGACACGCCGCTGCCGAACGCTGGATTACCGCGATCTGCGCGGCGCCGACCGTGTTGCATGATGCGGGCCTGCTTCAGGGCCGCCGCTACACGGCGCATCCTTCGGTCGCGAACGAACTCGCCGACATCGTTGCCACCGAACGCGTCGTAATCGACGGACTGCTGATCACCTCGCGCGGGGCGGGGACCGCGCTCGATTTCGCCCTCCAACTGGTGGAACAACTCGTCTCGCGCGAAAAGGCCGCGGAGGTCGCGGCCTCGATTTGCGCATGAGCGGCGCGGCGCAAACGCGCGCTCGCTCGTCGATCTGCCGGCCTGACCGCAATCGGGGCCAGAACCGTCGCTTCGCCCACTTTCCGTCCTCTTCCTTTTCACGCTGAATGAAACACTACGACTTTGTCGCCATCGGCGGAGGCAGCGCCGGATTTAACGCCGCGCGTCTCGCCGCTTCCCTCGGACTCGAATCGGCCATTGTCGAGGGTGCCACGGAGCTCGGCGGACTATGTATTCTGCGCGGCTGCATGCCGTCGAAGACCTTGCTCTACATGGCTGACGTGCTGCATCTGGCGCAGAAGGGATCGGTCTTCGGCCTTAAAATTCCATCCGCTCGCGCCGACATGGCCGCGATCCATGCACGCAAGAAAAAGATTATCGGGGAGTTCGCCGACTACCGGAAGCAAGCACTGGAATCCGGCAAGTTCGATCTCATCCGAGCCTACGCGCGTTTCCTCGATCCGCACACCTTGGAACTCTCCAATGGCGAGCGGATCCGCGCGCGCCACATTCTCGTTAGCACCGGCTCCAAAGTGAGCGTGCCTCCCGTGCCGGGGCTGGCGGATGTCTCGAGTTGGAACAGCGATGAGGTGCTCGACCTCGATTTCATTCCGAAAAGCGTGATCGTCCTCGGCGGCGGCATCGTCGCCACCGAGCTCGCTCAATTTCTGAACCGCATTGGGACCAAAGTGATTCTGGTGCAACGCAGCCCGAATATTCTGCGTGATCATTCCGAAGACGCGTCGGCGGTGGTGCAAAAGGCCTTGGTCGACGAAGGCATCGAACTCTTTGCCGGGACCCAGCTGCAAAACGTCACCCAGGACCCGCGCGGCTACTCCGTCGAATTCCTGCATGATGGTCAGACGATCACCCGGCGCGCCGCGCATTTGTTCAACGCCTTGGGCCGCGAACCGAATACCGCGCCGTTGAATTTGGCGGCCGCCGGGGTCAAGACCCGGGCCAATGGCCAGATCATCACTAACCGCTGGCAACAGTCGAATGTGTCGCACATCTACGCCGCCGGAGACTGCGCCGGACCGGCAGAGATCGTCCACATCGCGATTCAACAGGGCGAGCTCGCCACGCGCCATCTCGCCGGAGTGAAAAAGCTCAAACCCATCGATTATTCACTCCTGCTGAATGTCGTTTTTACCGATCCGCAACTCGCCACCATCGGATTGCTCGAACAACAGCTGGATGCCGCCGGCGTCCGTTATCTAAGCGCCAGCTATCCCTTCAACGACCACGGAAAATCCATCCTCATGGATGCAAATTATGGCTACGTCAAAGTCGTGGCCGAGCCCGAAACGGGACGCCTTCTCGGCGCCGAGATCGTCGGCAAGGATGCCGGGGAGTTGATCCACATTTTCAGTGCTCCGCTGGCGATGCGCGCCACCGTCTTCGACTTGCTCCGCGCCCCCTGGTACCATCCCACGCTGGCGGAAATCGTCACCTACCCGCTGGAAGAAATTGCGGATAAAATTACTGAAGCCGCCGCGATCAAGCGCCCGCCGCGCCGACGGAAGCACGCCGGCAAGCGCGCGTAAGCGAAAGGAGCCGGCGTGCGCCCGGCGGTCCTCCTCGATCCGCCGGCGCGAGTACCTGGCTAGCCGCGAGTCAGCGCCAGCAAATCAGGCAACTCCACGCGTTTCTCGTAGAGCGCCTTGCCGACAATCACGCCATCCAGATTCGCAAACTCGCGACCGAGTTCCAGAAGCTTGATCACGTCGTCGCGGCGACTCACGCCACCGCTCGCAATTACGCGGAACGCGCCCGCCTCGAGCATGGCGCGCTGCGCGGCAAAATTCGGCCCGGTCAGCATGCCGTCCGTACCAATGTCCGTATGAATCAGCGTGCGCACGCCCAGCGCATCCATCCGGCGGGCGAGCGTGATCGCGCTCATGTCGGCGGTGGCCACCCAGCCCTTCACCGCCACCTGTCCATTCTTCGCGTCGATGCCGACGGCGACTTTTTCCCCGAAAGCCTGCACGAGTTCACCGACAAACGACTCGCTCTCAGCCGCGCGGGTTCCGATCACGACGCGACTCACGCCCAAGCCCAGCGCGCGTTCGACCGACGCACGAGTCCGCAGACCGCCGCCCAGTTGAACGTTCATCCCGATTTTCGCGATGGCTTGAACGGCTTCGAGATTTTGCGGCTCACCGGAGAACGCTCCATCCAGATCGACGACGTGCACCCAGGTGCTGCCCGCCGCCAGGAACTGCGCGGCCACATCCGCCGGGTTCTCCGCATAGATCGTTTCCTGATCAGCGCGGCCTTGAGTCAGCCGCACACAGCGGCCACCTTTGATATCAATCGCGGGATAGATGGTCATGGATGACCGAGCGAAACCACGAACGGCGCGAAACACACGAAAAATGTCTGCGCGCCCTGTCCCGGCGATCCTTTCCACCGCCTTGTCATTGTCACGTTTCCTCCCATGGTGGCGTCCCGATGTCGACTTACAAGGTCCCTGCGTTTCTCGCTGAACTGCTCCATGCGCGCTCTCCGTCCGGATACGAGACGGAAGCGCAAGCGGTGTTTGACCACCATGTGAAACCCGCCGCGGACGCCTACGCGAACGACGCGCTCGGCAATCGCATTGCCACATTAAATCCGAGCGGCGATCCCGTGCTGATGCTCGCCGGTCACATGGATGAACTCGGACTCATCATCACTTATATCAATAAGGAGGGTTTTCTTTATTTCGACACGATCGGCGGACACGATCTAAGCGTCATCTCGGGGCGCCGTATCATCATCCAAACCGCGAATGGCCCCGTCAAGGGCGTCACCGGAAAGCGGGCGATCCATCTCATGGAGGAGGAGGAACGGAAGAAGGTGCCCAAGAAGCATGAGATCTGGATCGACATCGGAGCCCAGTCGAAAGCCGAAGCGCTGGAGCGCGTCGGGATCGGCGATGTCGCGACCTACGACCACGGGCTGGAAATGATCAAAGGGAGCATCGGCACCGCTCGCGCCTTTGATAACAAGGTGGGCGCCTATATTGTCGGGGAGACCCTCATTCGGCTGGCGAAAGAGAAGAAGCTGACCGCCAAAATTGTAAGCGTCGCGACTGCCCAGGAGGAGATTGGGGTCCGGGGCGCCACGACCTCGGCGTATTCAGTAAACCCGCACATCGCCGTTGCGGTTGATGTTGGTCACGCGACCGATCACCCGGATTGCGACAACCGGAAGTTTGGTGAAACCAAACTCGGCGGCGGCCCGATCCTGTGCCGCGGCGCGAACATCAATCCCAAGGTTTACGACCGGCTGCTCAAAGCGGCGAAGAAGCTGAAGATTCCGTATCAAATCGAAGCGGATCCGCGGCCCACCGGCACGGATGCGCGGGCGATTCAGATGGGACGCGGTGGCGTCGCGACGGGCCTGATCAGCGTCCCGCTTCGCTATATGCACACGCCGAGTGAGCTGGTCGATCTGGAGGATGTGGAGCGCTGCGTGCAACTGCTCGTCGAGTTCGCCAAGGGCCTGCAAAAAGGCGATCACGCGCATTGGTGAGGGCGGGGACGCTGAGCGCCCATTCCCGCCAACTGCCACTGACGAACGTAAAAAGTCCGAGGTGACACAGACCTTCCTGTCTGTTCCTTCTGTTCCCGTCTTGCGCCCGAAGCAAGATGCCCAGGCTCAAAAGCCGGGCGACAGGGCTTCGATCTTGAGGCAACGGAGACTTAATCTTCGGACGCCAGACTCGATCTTCGGAACAGACAGGAATGGCTGTATCACTTTGTAACCACTGACCTGATACCGACGGCCGCCCGCTTAGGCGGCGTCCTGCTTCGGTTCGGCTTTGGGCGCCCGCCGCAGGGTTGGTTTACGGCGACCCGCCACTACGGCGGCATCGATCACCACCTCGGTGACATCGTCCCGCTGGGGGAGCTCGTACATCACCTCGAGCATGATGTTCTCCATGATGGCACGAAGGGCGCGGGCACCCGTTTTCAGTTCAATGGCTTTGGCCGCGATCGCCTTTACGGCATCGGGTGTCAGCTTCAAGCGGACCCCATCCATCGCGAAGAGCTTTGAGTACTGCTTGACCATCGCATTCTTGGTTCGCAGCAGAATCTTTTCGAGATCGGCGGTCCCCAGCTGATCCAGAACGGACACCACCGGAAGCCGCCCAATGAACTCTGGAATCATTCCGAAACGGATCATGTCCTCGGGCGCCAGATCCTTCATCATCTGCTCCGGAGCGAGCGCCCGCGCGTGTTGGTTCGCGATCGACGAAAACCCGAGGCTGTGCGAGCCCAGGCGTCGCTGTACGATCGAATCGAGCCCCACAAACGCGCCACCGCAGATGAACAGAATATTGGACGTGTTGATCTGGATATATTCCTGATTCGGGTGCTTCCGGCCGCCCTGCGGAGGAACATTACACGTCGTGCCTTCAAGAATCTTCAGGAGGGCCTGTTGCACGCCCTCACCCGAGACATCGCGCGTGATCGAGACGTTCTCCGTCTTGCGGCCAATCTTATCGATCTCGTCGATATAGATGATGCCACACTCGGCCTTCTTCACGTCGTAATTCGCAGACTGCAGTAGCCGAAGTACAACGTTCTCGACATCCTCGCCGACATAGCCGGCCTCGGTCAGCGTCGTGGCATCGGAAATCGCAAACGGCACATCCAGGATGCGGGCGAGGGTGCGGGCGAGCAGGGTTTTCCCGGACCCGGTGGGGCCCACCAGCAGGATGTTGCTCTTCTCGACCTCGACATCATTAAATTCCGGAGAGATGGCGGCCGAATCCTTCGACTGACCGGAGTCGAACATGAGGCGCTTGTAGTGATTATAGACCGCGACCGAGAGCACCTTTTTCGCGTGATCCTGACCGATCACATAATCATCGAGCAACTTCTTCAGGTCGGAGGGCTTGACGAGCCGAAAGGCCGGCTTCGCGTCAATGGAAGGAGTCTTCACTTCGCGATCGATGATCGTCTTGCAGACGTTCACGCAGGAGTCGCAAATATAAACACCCGGGCCGGCGATGATCTTTTTTACCTCCGCCTGCGATTTTCCGCAGAAGGAACAGAGGGTCATACGCGCGGATTTGGCCATGGTGGTAAAGGAGAGGAGACGGAGGACGGTGTCGAGCTGCGAGTAGGCTTGAGCAAGGGGCTGGAAGTCGCCCCGATGCGATCGAAGATGAAAGGACGTCGGACCCGCGCTAAAATGCAAACCCGATCCAAGGTCCGCCGACGGGTGCCAGCGTGGCGGGCCCGCAGGCCCGCATGATGGAGCGAAAACCTCAGGCCGCGGCCGTCTGCACGACGGATTGCGCCTCGCGCGTGGAAGCGACCACATGATCGACGATCCCGTAGTCCTTCGCCTCGAGCGCGCTCAGGTAGTAATCGCGATCGGAGTCCTTTTCGATTTGCTCCGCCGGACGGCCGGTGTGCTTTGAAATGGCTTCGTTGAGGGTCTGACGCCAACGCAGGATCTCACGCGCCGCAATGGCAAAGTCGGTGGCCTGGCCACCGGCGCCACCGCTTGGCTGGTGAATCATCACGCGACTGTTGGGCAGTGCGAAACGCTTTCCCTTCGTGCCGGCAGCGAGGAGCACCGTGCTCATGCTGGCCGCCATGCCGATGCAGTAAGTGACAATGTCACACTGCAGGAAATTCATGGTGTCATAGATCGCCATGCCGCCCGTCACGACGCCACCCGGCGAGTTGATGTAAAGATGGATATCTTTCTTGGAATCTTCCATCTGCAGATAGAGCAGCTGCGCGATCACGAGATTCGCGACCACATCGTCAATCGGCGTGCCGATGAAAATGATCCGATCTTTCAGCAGGCGCGAATAGATGTCCATCGACCGCTCGCCGCGGCCGGTGTTTTCCAGGACAATAGGGACGTAGTAGCTCACGTGGTGTGTAGGGTTGGACCGTTCAAGCCTTTGGCTCGACCGTAGTGACCTTAGCTTTGGACACCAGAAAATCAACCGCCTTGTCGAAAATGATGCCCTGCTGCACGGAGCGAAGCTGCTCGCGATCGCTGCCCAGCGCCTTCGCCAATTTATCCGGTTTCTGGCCTGAACGCATCGATTCCCGGTACAAATATTTGTTGAGGTCATCATTCGTGACCTCGATTTTCTCGGCTTCCGCAATCTTCGCGATAATGAGTTGTAGTTTCACGCGCGAGTGAGCCGCCTTCCTGGCGCCTTCAAAGAGCGCCTTCTTGTCCTTCTCGAACTGTTCGGCAGGCACACCACGACGCATGTTTTCCTCAATGAACTGGCGCAGCACGCCTTGCGTCTCGGCTTCCACCAAGGAATCCGGCACCGGGAAATCAACCGCGGCCGAGAGCGCTTCCGTGATTTGAAGGCGCTGCGCGGTGCGATTCTGATATTCTTTCTCCATCTTCAGGTTGTTACGGACCTTCGCCTGCAAACCGGCGAGGTCGTCAACTTGCTGCCCTTTGAAGAACACCTCGTTAAGCTCCGGCAGGACGCGCTCGCGGATCTCCTGCACATCAACCGAATAGATCGCGGTCTTGCCCGCCAGTGCGGGAACTGGAGCAAACTCGGCCGGGAACGTGATGGTGACGTCCTTTTTATCGCCGGACTTCAAGCCCGCGAGTTCCTTGCTGAGGCCAGGGATGACCCCTTCGTTGGCCCCTTCCACTTCTTCCCAGGTTTGAGGAACGCTGCCGTAAAGCTGCTTCTCCGGCGCGAGGTCGGCAATCGGCTGACCGTCAACTTTGCCTTCGTACGCGAGCTTGATGTAATCACCTTTCACCGACGGACGATCCGCGGCTTTAAAATCAGCCCGCTCGGCCCGCAGGCTCTCGATCACCTTGGCGACGTCATCATCAGTCGCATCGGTGGGAGCCAATTCGGTCGTGAGATTGCTGTAATCCGGCAGCGCAAATTCCGGACGGACATCCAAAGTGATCGTAATCGTAGCGGGTGAGCCCGCTGCGATTTCACCTTCTTCAAGCTTCACCACGTTCAGAACGTCGAGCTTCTCCTGGTCGAGACCAGTCCGGTAAGCCTTGGCCACGACCTTCTGCTTAAAATCTTCCGTGATCTCTTTGCTGAAGCGCTTGACGATCATCGCGGCAGGCACCTTGCCGGGACGAAACCCGGGAAGGCGCGCATACTTGGCGACCTCACCGACCGAAGCTTGGTGTTCGGCATCGACTTCGCTCGGATCGAGCGTGACGACAAGATTCTTACGGGTGGCGGAGACGCTATTCAGTTGGACGTTCACGGCAAAAATGCGGACGGGTTTTGTGTTAAAAGAATTGTCCACGGTAGGGTTCGAGGGGTGCCGGTCAATGATGGATTCACAGGCCTGCGGCGAGTGGGTGCATCTCCGAGTTGACGCCAGGACTAATTCCAAAGGAAGCGTGCGGACTGATTTTTGAATAG
>Ga0163144_10006039_pt1 | contig 26822 bp, 27 predicted proteins | sample OliLak19BULKMAT1_FD_123175 | JGI IMG/M metagenome (GOLD analysis project Ga0163144, IMG submission 123175) | Freshwater microbial mat bacterial communities from Lake Vanda, McMurdo Dry Valleys, Antarctica - Oligotrophic Lake LV.19.BULKMAT1 | ecosystem: Environmental > Aquatic > Freshwater >...
CGCGTCGTCGTCGGCGAAGCGCACGTTGTATGTCGCCTCGCGGCGCTCGCGCTCTTGCTCGCCGGGCGCGAGTCCGACGGCTAGATGGACGCGCTCGGCGCTCGGCCAGCGCGCTGTGCAGTCGGCGCCCGACTCGCGCAACACGCGATCTTCGGCCCACTCCCACTGCTTGAACGCGAACCACTCGGCGAAGCGCGGCTCGGCGCGATAGCGCGGCTCTTCGCGGGTGCGTGGCTCGTCGCGATAGCGCGGCACCTGGCGCGTGCGCGTCTCCGAGCAATAGCGCGTCGTGCAGCTCTGCCCGCCGCCTGAACACACGTTGTGGCAAGAGGCGAAGCCGTTGTCGTCGCTGCTGCACTCTTCGTGGCAAGACTCCGGCGACGTCGTGCAGTCCTGACCACACGAGACCTGCTCGGTGTAGCTCTCCGAGTCGTAGCCGTCTTGGACGCGCTCGGTGAAGTGGACGGTCTCGTTGTGATCGAACACCTGCTCGTCGTGATGATGTCGCTGACCGAGCGGACGCATGTCGAACGCGGTCGCGTTCTGCGCCTCCGTGAAGCCTTCGCGATCGAAGACCCGGTAGCGATCGACGTGAACGACTTGCTCCCAGCGAGTCGCTGCGACCTGCACGTCGCGTGGCCGATTGCTCCACCACGCGGCGATCCCGCCGAGCGCGACGCAGCCGAGCGCGCAGCTCAGCAGCGCGGCGGAGATCGCGCCGATGAACGCGCCCAGGCGCAGGCCAAACGGATACGGCGAGCGGCGCCCGCGCTGCGGAGCTGCGGCGGCGGTCGGGGTAGCGAACGGCCGCACGGCGAAGGAGGACGACGCTGGCAGCGGCGGGGCGACGGCGACTCCCTGCGGCGTCGGCGCCGCGCCGTCGCGCACCTCAGCGCCGTCGGCTGACTCGGCGCCGCACTCTGCGCAGCGATGATCGAGCCGCATCTGATCGCTGCCGCAATATTTGCAGCGCCAATCGCGACCGGCGCTCGCTTGGCGCAGCAGCTTCGCATCGGTCACCGACGCGACGCTGCGGGTCTCGCCCGGCATCTCGTATTTCTCGCTGCTGTCCTTCGGGTTACCGCACGTCTGACACGCCTTGTGGCGTCCGAGGTTGCGGAAGTCGCACGAGGAGCAGACCCAGGTCATCTCGATCTTGCGCGACATCGACTTTCTCAGGAGCGGAGCATAGCCGCACCGACATCACGCGCGCGAGCGCTGCGCGATTCACGCAGCGCGCGCCGCGCGTGCGTTCAGCGCTACGAGACGTCGATCGATGAACTCCGCCGCACGCAGCGCCATCGCCATGATCGTCAGCTGCGGGTTGACGCCGAGCGAGCCTGGCACCGCCGAGCCGTCGCAGACGAACAGGTTGTGTACGTCGTGGGTCTCGTGCGTCTCATCGACGACCGATGTCAGCGCGTCGTGGCCCATTCGGCAGGTGCCGAGCGGGTGATACGCGGTGATGTCGATGTGACGCGCGGCGATGTCGGAGCGCTCGAGCGCATCGACGTCGGCGAGGCTCGCGAGTCGCTCGTGGAAGGCGACGGACGGGTACACGGCCTTCGCGCCCGCGGCGAAGAACACCCGCGCGAGGATGCCGAAGCCGCGCTTCATCTGCGCGAGATCGTGGCGACCAAGCCAATAGCTGAGCTGCGGTTCGCCACCCGCGCCGAGGCTCACGCGACCACGCGAGCGGTCCTTGACCATGAAGCCAAAGCCGACCGTGCGTCGGTATTGCTCCATCAGGCTGGTGAACTGGGGGCCATAGGCTGTCACCGTCGCCGCGGTGACGTCGAGCGGTCCGTGCGCGCCCTCGAACATCAGCCCTTCATCGCGGAATTCGTCGATCGCGTAGCCCTGAGGCACGCTCTTCCAGCCGTCGAGATCCGCGCCGAACACGCCGATCGCCGACGACGCAGGATGGATTGACAGGTTGCGCCCGAGCTCGCCGGACGCGTTCGCCAAACCGCTCTTCAGCAGCAAGAGCGGCGTGTAAAACGTGCCGCACGCGAGCACCACGACACGCGCGCGCACGTTGACGCGCACCGGGCCATTCGGCCCCTTCGCGACGCCGACGACTCCGACGGCGGTCTCCGCTTCGGTGAGCACGCTCTCGACTTTGATGCCGGTGAGCAGCTGCGCGCCCGCGCTCAGCGCCGCCGGCACCCACGAGATGTTCGCCGACTTCTTCGCATCCGTCGGGCAGCCGAAGTTGCACAGTCCTTGGCCATCGCAGCCGGGCGCGTTGCGCAGCAGCGCGTGATGCGAATAGCCGAGCACGTCGCAGCCCTTCGCGATCATCTCCGCCGGTCGACCGAGCGCGGCCTTCGACGACGGGCCAACCTCGAGAAAGCGCTCTACGGTCTCGTAGTACGGAGCGAGCGACTCCGACGTCAGCTCGGTGACGCCGAATTTCTCGTGCCACTCGGTGAGCGTCGCTTCGGGGACGCGGAAGCAGGTGCCGCCGTTGATCAGCGTAGTGCCGCCGACACCGATGCCGACCGGGATCGGGATCGCGGTGTTGCCATACGCGACGGTCAGGCCGCTCTTGCGATAGGCCTTCTTCATCATCGCCAGCGGGCGACCATCGAAGTCGAGGCGCGTGAGGTGCTGCCCCTCTTCGAGCACGAGCACCGCGTGACCGCGCTCCGCGAGCGTGCGCGCGACGGGCGAGCCGCCAGCCCCACTGCCGACGACCACGACATCGCACTCGAGCGTCTCGCCATCTTCGAGCGCGCTCGCGTCCGAGATTTGCTCGCGCCAGCGCGCGCGCTCGAGCTTCGCCGGCACCTCGACCTCGTAGCGACAGCCGATGGCGGCGTAGACCTGCGGATCGTCGAAGTGCGCCATCTTCAGCGGGATCAGCAGGCCGCGCAGCGGCAGCCGCATCGTCTCGGAGTGATTCCACGCGTCGAGCACCGCGAGCCGCCGCTCGCCCGACAGCGCCGTGAAGCGCGAGCCGGTGCTCAGAAGTGTGCGCAGCTCGAGCGTCCACAGCAGGGTGCGGTAGCCCCGCGTCACAGCCGGCGCGAGTCCGTCGAAGAAGCGCTCCATGCGCCGGTAGGTTCCGTCTCGCGGCGCGGTGAGGACCTGCCCGGCGGGCAGCGCGGTCTCGCCGAGCGCGCGCAGGATCGTGAGCTCGCTGTCGGTGAATTTCATCGATGCCTCAAGTGCCGCGAAGGAGCGCGCGAACGACCGCGCGACGACGCACGTCGAGCCGCTTCTGCTGCGTCTTGATCAGCGGCAGCCACGACGCGAGGAACGGCAAGATCTCGCGCAGATCGAACGTCATCTCTCCGCGGGCGATCACCTCGCCGCTCGGGTCGCGCAGCGTGACCGGCATCAGCGTCATCGACCGCCGCGGCGCGAGAAACGAGAAGCGCTTCTGCGCATCGAGCAGCAGCTCTTCCCCCGCCTCCGATCGAAAGCGCACCGCGTACGTGATGGTGCGCTCGCGCGGCGCGATGGTCAGCGTACCGCGGGCGGCGGCCTCGCGCGCCCAGTGCGGAGCGTGCGCCAGCCCACGCAGCGCGAAGTGACCATCACCGCTGTTGCCCATCGCGTTCACGTCGAACGCGATCGAATGAACCTCGCCGTGCAGGTCGCGCACGGTGCCCCGCATGGTCTCGACGAATGACAAGCGCATGGTCCCTCCCTCTCACTCGACAGCTCTTCAGACGACGCTGAGCCGCGAGTCCGGCTCGCGACGCAGCAGCTCGAGCGCACCCCCGTGCGCCGAGCGACATGTGAACGGCGCCGCATCGCGCGGCGTCACCTCGAGCAACACCTCGGCGAGCTTGCTGTTGAAGCAATACGCGAGCGAGTGATCAGGGCTCTCGTAGCCGAGGCACGCGAACGGGCGCGTCGTCGCGTCCATCCGGAGCCGCATCGTCGCGTCCGGGCCAGTGAGGCGCAGCGTCCAGCGCGTCGACGTGACGTGCGCCTCCTGTCGCCAGAAGTCGAAGACGCGGTCGAAGCGATATTCGCGCGCGCCACGGCGCACGACAGCGGCGGACATCTGCGGCGACGTCCGGCCGCCCACCTTCACACGGCCGGAGAAGCCCTCGACCATCGTCTCGGGCGCGCCGCTCAATGCGGGAAAGAGGCATTGTCCCCAGGCATATTCGAACGCGTGTTCTTTGCCCCAGTTGTGCCCTTGCATCCCCGCCCAGCCATCGAGCGAGATCGTCTCGCGCGCCGTCGTTCCATCGAGCGCAGCGTCGCTCGGCGCACTGACGCGCGGCACGGTGACGCTCCCAGAGAACGTCAGCCATGGGCTCGGCGTGAGCAGCTTCGACTTCGGGAACGCGCCCTCGCGCAGCACGCGCCACGGATAGATCGACAGCGGCTGCGCCACGGCCGACTCCGAGCGCACGAACCGCAGATCGAACGACGCGGTCTGCTCGCCGGAGCGCACGCTGCCCTTAACTGCGCCACGCGCGGCGATGGTCAGTGCCCAGTCGCCGAGTTGCAGCGCCGCGCCATCGCCCGTCGCGCGAAACATCTGCGCGTCGAACGGCAGCGTCTGCTTGCACGCGAAAGCGCGATTCGCGTCTCCGTCGAACCAGATGAACCAAGTCTCCGCGACGGCGGGGCCATCGAGCGGCGCGAGGATCGTCGCCTTCAGCCACAGCGCGCGCGGCCGAGACGGATCATTGGCGCGTAAGAAATAGCTCTCGACGTGACCCGGCGCGCCGCGAAAGCGCGGCGTGTTCGGCGCGAGCTCGGCGCGGAAGAGGCTCGCCATCAGCTGCCCCCGACGGTGCGCAGCGCGGTCTGCGCATGCGCGCGCATCGCGTCGCCCGCGGTCACTGGATCGCGCCGACGGATCGCGTCGACGACCTGCTGATGATGCGCGGCGTCGAACACGCCGGGCGCGTAGATCGCCGCGAAGCGATCTTGGCCCATCTCGTAGATGCGCCGTACGAAGCTCGAGAAGAGCATCAGCAGGCGGTTGCCGCTGATCGCGACGAGCTCTTGGAAGAAGTCGTAGTCGAGCTCTTGCAGCCGCGCCGCGTGGCCCGTCTCTTCCGCGAGGCGGCGGGCAAGCTCATCGAGCCGCGCGATCGACGATGGGTCCGCTTGAAGCGCCGCGCGCTCCGCGGCCCAGCCGAGCAGCAGCGCGCGCAGCTCGTGTAGGTCGCGCAGGGTGCCGGGGTCGACGTCCGCGCCGACCTCGAAGAGGTGCGGCACCATATCGAGCCCGGCGGAGACGAAGAAGTCGGAGACGCGCGTCGCGCTGCCCTGGCGAATCTTTACGAGGCCCCAGGTCTCGAGCCGGCGAATCGCCTCGCGGATCGAGCTGCGATTCACGTCGTATTCGTCCGCGAGCTCGCGCTCCGACGGCAGCGCGTCGCCCGGTCGCAGCTGCCCCGCGACGATCGCTCGGCGCAGCGTCGTTGCGATTCGGTCGGCGATCTTCGGCTGCGTCGCGATGCTCATAACTGGTCCAACCAGTAGCACGCGCATTCCGCATGGTGCAAGTGGTGCCCATCAAATATAGGATAAATGGGCGATCCACTGGTTGCCCAGATCGCGGCCACTCACGACACGACCGGTGGAGACCGCACGTCCGACGCAGTGACGCAGCGCCGGGTCGCCGCTGCGCTGCGCCGTCAACGGCGCGACAGCACGGACGCTTGGACCTACGCTCGCGTCCAGCGTGTCCCTGCTCGACGTCGATCCCGCGTGTCTCGCAGCGGCCGAGGGAGAGGCCGCACAGGGCGAGCCGCGTGACCGCGTTCCGCTCTTCCGGCGACCACTCGTCGATCGACTGATGACGCGCACGCCGCCGTGGCTGCCGGCGCTCGTCTACACGCCAATGATCATCGCGCTGCTGGCCGCGCACGCCGACGGCGCTCCGTGGCTGCTCGTGAGCGCGACGCTGTTCGGTATGCTGCTCTGGTCGCTGATCGAATACGTGCTGCATCGCTTCGGGCTGCACTTGCCGCAGCACTCGCGCGCGTGGCGCGTCGCGTACTTTCTCGTCCACGGCCATCATCACGCGCAGCCGCGCGACGCCGAGCGGCTGGTCGCGACCCTGCCGCAGAGCGCGCTCCTGCTCGCGCTCGTCTACGCGCTCGCCTCGCTCGCGTCCGCGCTGTTCGGGCTCGACCGCCGCTACGGCAGCGCGCCCGTCGCGGCGCTCATCGCCGGCACGACGCTCGGCTATCTGCTCTACGAGGGCGCGCACTACGCGATCCATCACGCGCGCTCACGCGGCGGGCCTCTGCGCGTGGTCGCGCGCCATCACCTCGCGCACCACGCCGATCCGACGAGCCGCTTCGGCATCAGCACGCCGCTCTGGGACCACGTGTTTCGCACGCTGCCGCAACGCGCGCCGTCAGCTGCGCAGTCGGCCGCGACGCGCACGCCACCAAGCACCTAGCCGCGTCCGCGCCGCGAGCACCGTCGGCAAGACGACGACGGCCGCGAGCGTGCACGACACCTCGCCGGACATCGCGATGCGTCCGAACGAGCGCAGCGCGAGGTTGTCGGCGAACAGCAGCGAGGCGTAGCCGAGGATCGTGGTGAGCGAGCACAGCGCGACCACACCGCCGACCGAGCGCACGCCCTCGGCGACATCGGCCGCGCTGATGTCCGTCGCGGTGGTGCCGCGCCGCTCCCGCGCTGAGTGCTGAATGCGCTCGTACACGTTGATCGAATATTCGACGCCGAGGCCAAACGTGAGGGGCAGCGCGACGAAGTTCAGGAAGTTGAGGCGCACATCGAGCCACGCGGCGCCGCCGATCATGAACAGCACGCCGCAGCTGAGCGCCACGATGATCGAGACGACGGTCGAGATCCGCCGCGAGACGATGAACGTGACGAGCACGACGACGAGGAACGCAATGAGCGTCACGCGCGGGCTGTCGCGCTCCATCGAGCGCACCATCTCCGCGAAAATCGCCGCGCGGCTCGCGTTGGGAGCGGGCTGACCATCGCTGCCGCGAACGCCCTCGAGCACGTCGCTTATCTTGAGCAGGTTCTCGCCGCGGCTCTGCGAGAGCGTGCGCTCGAGGTAGACGAAGACGGCGGTGCCATCGCGCCCATCGAGCTCGCGGAAGCGCGTGCGCACTAGCGCTGGCAAATCCGACGGCTGCAGCGCACGCAGATATTCCGGCGGCCGCCACCGCTGCGCGGCCTCGAGCTCTTCGCCTTCGAGGCGCGGGATGACGCGGTCGAGGTGCGCGCGGATCTCGCCGAGCAGCTCGAGCTTCTTGGCGACGTCGGCCGGCGTTCCGCCGAGCACGTCCCAGATGGTCTCGACGCGCTCGACGAAGGTGCCGCCGGTGACGCGCTGGTCGCTCGCGAACACGGCGCGTCCCATCGCGTCGACCTCGGAGATGTCGTTCGCGAGCAGCAGCTGCGGCGAGCCGCGCACCTGCAACACCTCGTTCGAGCGCTTGCTCCAACGACCTGCGCCGCGCTGCGTGCTCGACACCGATCGGAGCTTGGAGAAGTCGTACTCCCACGGGTCTTCGAGGTAGCGCGCGAGCGGCCACGCGGCGGTGACCACCAGCGCGATTACGCCGAGCGCGACGAGCGCCGTGTGCTTGGTCGCGAGCGTGCCGACGAGCGTCGCGATCGGCGCGCGCACCGGCGCCGCGGTCGCGGCCCGTGTCGCGCCGCCACGGCCGAAGCGCGCGACGAGCTTGTCGATCATCGTGATCGACGCGGGCATCACCGCGAAGCTGACGAGCCACGACGACAACATGCCGACGCCGCCGATCAGGCCGAACTCGCTGAAGCCGCGGAACGACGTCGCGAGGAGCGCCGCATACGCTCCGCTCGCGGCGAGCGAGGCGAGCCATGTGCCCGAGCGCGACGTCTCGGCGGCGTCGAGCAGCGCGGCTTCGAGCGCGTCCCCGGCGGCGCGCCTCTCGCGGTAGCGCGCGAGATAGACCATTCCGTAGTTGATGCCGTTGCCGGCGATCAGCGAGCCGAGAAAGCTCGTCGCAGCGTTGAGGTGTCCGTACGCGCCCATCGCGACGGCGAACGCGACGCCGCTGCCGAGCGCCGCGACCCCACCGAGGTGCACGAGCACGAACGGCGAGCGGAAGAACACGACGAGCACGAGGACGATCAGCACGAGCGCGGCGATCGACACGGCGACGATGTCCGCGACGAGACCGGTGCGCTCTGCGATCGCGTTCGGGATGTCGCCGGCGTAGCCGAGCTCGACGCCGGAAAAGCGTGCGAGCTCTTCGGCCCCGATGCGCGTGACCGCCTCGTGCAGGCGATCACCGCGCGCATCGCCGAAGCCGCCGCTCGGCGAGCGCACCACGAGAACGAAAGTGTGACCGTCGGCGGACTCGAAATAGCCGCTCGGAAAGCGATCGAGCCGGGCGATCTCGGCGCGCGCACGTCGGTCGAAGGTGAGGATCGCGGACTCGCCCGCGACCGCGGCGGGAGGCGCAGGGGCGACGTCGTCGGTCGGCGCGGCGGCTGCCACCAACGCGGCGCGCTCTCGATCGCGCGTGTCGCGCGCGGCGCGTAGATCGGCGCACGGGTCATCGAGCTCGAAGAAGCCGGGCAGCGCGCGGGCCCGCGCACGCTCGAGTTCACACGAGACCAGCTCGAGGTCGAGCGGATCGGCGAAGATCCACCGCCATCGCTCGTAAAAGCGGCGCGTCTCGGTGGGCCCGTGCTCGATCAGCGAGACCAGCTCGCCCGGCAGGCGACGGACGCGCGTCTCGATCGCATCCACCAGCGCCTTGTTCTTCGTCGCATCGGGCGACTCGACGACGACGATCAGCGTCGACGACGCACCGCCGCGGCGATCGACCGTGCTGCGGAAGCGCTTTGCCGCGGGGCTCGCGGTCGGCAGCAGCTCGATGAAGTCGCCGCGGATCGACAGCTGACTCGCATAGCCCCAGCAGGCGGCGGTGAGCGCGAGCGCGATGGCGAGCACGACCGCGGGGCGGGCGACCCCGAAGCGCGTGACGGCGGCGACGAGCCGCGCGAAGGCAGATGGGGGCATGCTCAGAGTGCGTCCTCGAGGTCGGCGATGAGCTCGTGCACCTGCTCGATCCCGACGGAGAAACGCAACAGATCGTCTGGCACGGGTGACGTCGGTCCTTCGACGCTTTTGCGGTGCTCGACGAGGCTCTCGGTGCCGCCGAGGCTGGTTGCGCGCTTCCACAAGCGCAGCTCGCCGATCGTGCGCAGCGCGGCCGACGCGCCACCGACGACGCGCAGCGAGAGCATGCTGCCAAAGCCACCGGACATCTGTCGCGCCGCGAGCGCGTGCCCCGCGAAGCTCGGCAGGCCCGGATAGAGCACCTCGGCGATGCGTCGATCGGCCGCGAAGTGCTCGGCGATCGACAGCGCGCTCGCGCTCGCGGCGCGGACCCGCAGCGGCAGCGTGCGCATCCCGCGCAGCAGCAAGAACGCCTCGAACGGGCCGAGCACCGCGCCTTCGAGCGCGCGCACCTCGAGCACGCGTACGAAGAGCGCATCGTCGGCGCGCGCTGCGGTGACGCTCCCGGCGAGCACGTCGCTGTGTCCGTTGAGCGCTTTGGTCGCGGCGTGAACGACGAGATCCGCGCCGTGCTCGATCGGGCGCGTGAGCACCGGCGTCGCGACGGTGGAATCTACGGCGACCTGCGCACCCGCTGCGTGCGCGAGCCGCGCGGCGGCGGCGATGTCGGTGACGGTCCACTGCGGATTGGCCGGAGTCTCCAGCCAGACGAGCTTCGTCACGCCGGGACGGAGCGCGGCCTCGAGCGCGGCGAGATCGTGCATGTCGACGAGCTCCACCTCGAGACCCCAGCGCGTCGCGACCGTCATCAGCCAGTGACGCAGCGCCCAATACATCAGCCGCGGCGCGAGCACGTGATCGCCAGGCGACAGCGCGCGAAACACCGCTGTGCAGGCCGCCATGCCGGAGGCGAACAGCGCCGTCCGCGCGCCGCCTTCGAGCGCTGTGAGGAGACGCTCCGCGGGCTCGAAGGTCGGGTTGTGATCGCGCGCGTAGGTCCGGCCTGCCGCTATCGGCGCGTTGGCTTCATCGCGCGCGTAGGTCGTCGACGTGTGGATCGCCGGGACGAGCGCGCCAGTCGCGGGATCGATGTCGCCGAGCGCCTGCGCGCATAGCGTATCGATGGAGAGCACTCGGCGCGCAATCGACATTTGTAGGCGACGCTAGCGCGAACGTCCGATGGGCGCGACGGGCAACCGACCGAAGCGTCCTCGGGCGGCATCCCCGAAGGAAACGATCGGCCGTTGCCAGGCACGCGGAGTGCTCTTATAAAGGGCCTCCGCTGGTCTCACGTACGGCCCGTCGGGCGGACGGAGACGCGGCACAGCGCAACGAAATCTCTACGGAGGATCTCATGCTCACCGTCGGCGACAAGCTCCCATCGTTCAAGGTCACCGCAGTCGTCAGCCTCGAGAAGGGCAAGGAGTTCAAGGAGGTCTCGGACAAGGACTTCGCCGGCAAGTGGTTGGTGCTCTACTTCTATCCGAAGGACTTCACGTTCGTCTGTCCGACCGAGATCGTCGACTTCGACAAGGCGGCGAAGGACTTCAAGGATCGCGACGCGGTCGTCGTCGGCGGCAGCACGGACAACGAGTTCTCGCACCTCGCCTGGCGCAACAGCCACGCGGATCTGAAGCTCATCAACCACCCGCTGATCCACCTCACGCCGAAGCTCGCGGCGGAGCTCGGCGTCATTCATCCGGACGCCGGCGTGGCGCTGCGCGTGACGTTCATCATCGACCCGAACGGCATCATCCGCTCGGTCTCGGCGTACGATCTCTCGGTTGGCCGCAACGTGAAGGAAGTACTGCGCACGCTCGACGCGCTGCAGACCGACGAGCTCTGCCCGTGCGGCTGGGAGAAGGGCGAAAAGACGCTCAGCGTCTGAAGAGCCGCTATTTCGGGCTCGGAATCGTTCGTCAACACAGAGGAGATCCGTATGACGCAGGCCATCGACGCGCTCCGCGAGACGCTGCCCGACGCAGCCCGCGATCTGAAGATCAACCTCAGCACGATGCTCGCGCTCGAGTCGCTGACGCCGGCGCAGCGCTGGGGCGCAGCGATCGCTTGCGCGATCACCGCCGGCCATCATGGCCTGCGTGACGCGATCGTCGCCGACGCGCGCGCCGCCGGCATGACCGACGAGCTGGTCGACGACGGGCGTGCGGCGGCGGCGCTGATGGCGATGAACAACGTCATCTACCGCTCGCGTCACATGCTCGGCGAGACCTACGAAGCAAAGCCCATTCGCCTGCGCATGCAGCGCATCGGCGCGGTGAAGACCAACAAGCTCGACTTCGAGCTGATGTGCCTCGCGGCGAGCGCGATCGGCGGCTGCGAGGTGTGCTTACTCGCGCACGAAAAGGTCGTCCGCGAGGGTGGCGTCTCGGACGACGTCGTGTTCGACGCGGTGCGCCTGGCCGCGGTGATCAAGGGCGTCGCTGTCGGCCTCGAGCTCGGCGCGTGAATGACTGGCGCTTGACGTCCGCAAGCCCGCGTGGGATCCACGCGGCATCGAGGAGCGTGTCGTGAGCAAGACCTACGTGAACGTCGAGACGGACCAAGCTGGCGAAGAGCGCATCCAGGCCGAAGAGCAGAGCTGGACCAGCATGAAGCTGGTCGTGCTCGGCCTGATCGTCCTGCCGATCTGCCTCGCGATCCTCTACGCGCTGGCGAACCTCACGACCTGGCTCGGCGTCAACCAGCCCTGAGTCGCGGTCACGCGCTCCGTGTCGGACGAATCGGCGAGCGGTCCGGTCACGCTGCCGGTCACGACGGTCGTGCACCGTCGAATCCGCGCGGGCCTCGAGCGCGAGTTCGAGACCTGGCTCGGCGGCGTCATCCGCGCAGCGAGCCTGTTGCCAGGCCATGAGGGCGCCGTCGTGCTGCGCCCTGCGCCGCGCGAGGTGATGCTCGTGTTCCGCTACGCGACGCAGCGGCACCTCGAAGCGTGGTTCGCGTCGCCGGAGCGCGCCGATTGGCTCGCGCGTGGCGCAGAGCTCACCGATGGCGCGCCAGTCGTGCAGTCGCAGAGCGGGCTCGAGACCTGGTTCACGCTGCCCGGTGAGCCTGCGCCGCCGCCGCCCCCACGCTGGAAGATGGCGCTGCTCACGTGGATGGCGCTCTCGCCGGTGATCCTCGTCGTGTCGGCGGTAGCGGATCCGCTGATCGGCGGCTGGCCCGAAGTGCTGCGCGTGCTCGCGGGCGCAGGCCTCTCGGTGCTGATGATGACGTGGATGGTGATGCCGCTGGTGACGCGCGCTGCGTGGCGGTGGCTGTATCCGCCGCGTAGCTAGCAGCCGCGCGCAGCCCGTTCTAGTGGCGTGTCTGGACCAATCGCAACGCGCGTCCGCGCTCAGTCCACCGCGACGCCGTGTTGACGCGCCTGCGCCTCGAGCGCCGCCGTGTACGGTCGCGCGCGGCGCTCGGCGAAGCCGTCGATGAGCAAGCCGAGCGCGCCTGCGAGCACCAGCGCCGGACCGACGCCTTGCGCCCAGTCCGCCTTCACGCCGAAGCGCAGCCCCATCCCGACGACGACGAACACGGCCCACACGGCGACGAGGATCGGCCAATTGCCGTTCACTTTGCGCATGCGCGGCAGCTCCTTGCCCAGCATCGTGCGCGGCGACGTCGCGAGCTCTGCTTCGAGCGCCGCGACCTGCGCGCTCGTTCGCAGTCCGATGCCGAGGCCCACGCCGCCGGAGAACAGCCCGAACACGACGAGCGGCACGGCGATGCCGACGCCGAACACGCCGCCCTCCGATTTCATCGCCGCGCCGGCGAGCACGAACAGGAAGACGCCCACCGGGACCATGAACGCGAGCGCTGCGATCCGCTCGCCTTGAAAGTAATGCTGCAGCTGCTCGAGGAAGGTCATCGCAGGCTCCTTGTTCTCGCCGGCGGCACGACGCGCATCCCGATCACGTACACGGCGACGGCGATGCCGAAGCCGACGAACCATGCGGCCTCGTAGACGCTGTCGAGCGGCGTGTGCGCGAGCGTCGCTCCGTCAGCGCGCTGCAGCGCGCGCAAGAAGCCCGGCACTGACGGGATCACGCCGAGCGCGAGCGCGATCATCGCGCGCGGATTGACGCCGCGGTTGTAGCGATAGACACCGTCGGCGCGATAGAGCTGCGGCACGTCGAGCACGCCGCGGCGAATGATGAAGTAGTCAGCGATCATGATTCCGGCGATCGGCCCGAGCAGCGCGGAGTAGCCGAGGAGCCAGGTAAATGTGTAACTCGCGGAAGTCTCGAGCAGCTTCCACGGCATCATCGCGACGCCGATCACGGCGGTGAGGATCCCGCCCGCGCGATAGCTCATGTACTTCGGCGCGACGTTGGCGAAGTCGTTCGCCGGGCCGACGACATTCGCCGCGATGTTGGTGCTCAGCGTCGCGACGGACAGCGCGAGCGTCGCGAAGGCGACGACGATCGGCGAGTCGAAGCGCGCGATGAGGTCGGTCGGGTTCCAGATTGCGCGACCGAAGATCAGCACCGTCGCGCCGGTGACGGCGACGCCGATGAACGCGAGCAAGACCATCGTCGCCGGCAGCGCAACGGCCTGGCCGATCAGCTGATCGCGCTGGCTCTTGGCAAAGCGCGTGAAGTCCGGGATGTTGATCGCCAACGTCGCCCAAAAGCCGACCATCGCCGTGAGGTTCGGCCAGAAGAGCCGCCCAAACGCGCTTGGATCGGGTGTCGTGGGTCGCGTCGCCTCCAACATCGCGCCGATGCCATCGGTGTTCGCGACGCCCCAGCCGAGCAGCGCGAGGCACGCCGCGATCAAGAACGGCGCCGCCCACGTCTCGAGGAATTTGATCCCCTCGGTGCCGCGGATCACGAAGTAAACGTTCACCAGCCAGAAGATCCCAAAGCCGACGAAGTGGCCTGCAACCGTGTGATCGGGGATCGGCGCGCCGCTGAGCGCGAGATAGAGCGCGTAGAGCGAGGAGCCGCCGAGCCACGTCTGAATTCCGAACCAGCCACAGGCGACGACCGCACGCGCGAGCGCCGCGACGTTCGCGCCCCACACGCCAAAGCTGGCGCGCGCGAACACCGGAAACGGAACGCCGTATTTCGTGCCCGCGTGCGCGTTCAGCAGGATCGGCAGCAGCACGATCACGTTGCCGAGCAGCACCAGCAGGCACGCCTGCCACCAGTTGAGGCCCTGGTCGATCATGCTGCTCGCGATCGTGTAGCTCGGCACGCACACGACCATGCCGACCCAGAGCGCAGCGAAGTGTACCCAGCTCCAGGTGCGCTTCTCCGCGCTCACTGGCGCGAGATCTTCGTTCCACAGTCGCGTGTCTTGGCTCATCGCGCCCTCAGCGACACGTCGTCGCTCATCGCGCCCCCAACCATTCACCGAGGCGCAGCATGCCGTCGTCGATCGAGACGCGCGGCGTCCAGCCGAAGTCGCGCGCGCACGGCGTGATGTCGAACCAGTGTGCGGTCGCCAGCTGCTCGGCGACGAAGCGCGTCATCAGCGGCTCGTCCTCGCGCTCGAGCGTGCGATAGACGTACTCGCTCACCGCGCCGATCGCATACGCGATGCGAAACGGGATGTGGCGCGTGACTGGCGGTTCGCCCGCCGCGGCGACGATCTTGTTGATGAGCACGCCGATCGGCAGCGGCTCGCCGTTCGAGATGAAATACGCGTTGCCGCCGAGCGCACCGTCGACGGTGAGCGCCGCGGCCGCGGCGAGGTGCGCGTCGACGGCGTTGTCGATGTACGTGCTGTCGACCTTCGCGTGACCATCACCGACGATGCGCAGGCGGCCCGCCTTGGCGCGCGCGACGATGCGCGGGACGAGATGGTTGTCACCGGGACCCCACACCAGATGCGGCCGCAGCGACACCGTCGCGAGGCGCGCGCCGTTGGCGACCGCACGCCCATTTGCGGCGCGCACCCGCTTTTCCGCGATTGCCTTGGTGCGCGGATAGTCCGCGGCGTACGCGTCTTCCGGCGGATACGGATGGCTCGCGTCGACGCCCTCGAGGTCGCCGCCCGCGTGCGCGACCGACGGCGAGCTGGTGAAGACGAGCTTCGGTACGTTGGCGGCGAGACACGCTGCGATGACGTTGTCCGTACCGAGCACGTTGGTGCGCTCGTAGTCTTCGCGCGCGCCCCACACGCCGGCCTTCGCCGCGACGTGAAACACGACGTCGCAGCCCTCCGCTGCGCGACGCACCGCAGCGGCGTCGCTGAGATCGCCGCGATACACCGTGCAGCCGAGCGCGACCAGCTCCGGATACGCACCACGCGCGAGCGTGCTCACTTCGTCGCCGCGCGCGCGCAGCGCCTCGACGATCGATTTGCCGATGAAGCCGCCTCCGCCCGTGACCAGCGCCCTCATGCGCGTGCTCCCGCGCTGCCAGCCATCGCGCGCTGCGACGCCGCCCACACCGCGAGCTTCTCGCGAAAAATCTTCGAATTGTGCCGAATGTCGACGGGGAACGCGGGGTGTACGAGGAACGTCTCGATAGCGCGTGTGTGCAGGTGCCGTTGCGCGATTAGACGCAGCTCGGCGTGCAGCGAGGCGAGGTCGCGCTGCTTCGCGCTCGGCTCGAGCTCGACGCAGATCACCGGGACGACATCGCCGTCGCGCGGCACGCCGACGAGGGCCGAGCGACGCACGTCGGCGTGCGTGTTGAACGGCGCCTCACACGGATCGGTGAACAGCGTGCCGGCCTTCGTCACCACGCGGTGGCTCTTGCGGCCGCAGAACCAGATCCGCCCCTGTGCGTCACGCCAGCCGAGATCGCCCATGCGGTGCATCGTCTCGCCGGCTGGCCCGCGGATCTTCGCCAGGCGCGTCGCGGCATCGCGACCGAAATACGAGTGCGTCACGTTCGCGCCGCTCACGACGAGCTCGCCGATCGCCTCTCCTTCGACGCGCAGCGCGTCGCTCCACTCCGCGATCGGCGCGTCGGAGATCGTGATGATCTCGAGGCGCACACCCTCGGTGACGCGCCCCACGCAGACGCCCGCGCCGCTCGCCGTGCGCGCCGCCGTCTCGCGCAGGATCTCGTCGTGCGCGATCACCGCGACTGGCAGCGACTCGGTCGCGCCGTACGGCGTGACGATGCGCGCCTCGGGGTCGAGCAGCTTCACGAAGCGCTCGATCACCGTCGTCGGCACCGGCGCGCCAGCCGACATCACGCGGCGCAGCGACGGCATCTTCTCGCCGCGCGGCTCGGCGTAGCGCCCTACCCGATCGAGCAGCGCGGGCGATCCGAACATCGTGCGCACGCCGAACAAGCGGACCGGCTCGAGGATCTCGCGCGGGTCGACTTGGGCTGGCTTGGTAAAGTCCATCTTCGGTAATACCGTGGTCATACCGAGCGCCGGATCGAACAGCGCAAACAGCGGAAACGTCGGCAGATCGAGCTCGCCGGGCTCGATCTGCAGCATCGCGCGCAACATCCGCACCTGCGCCGCGAAGTTGCCGTGCGTGTACACCACGCCCTTCGGGACACCGGTGCTGCCGCTGGTGAAGACGACCGCGGCGAGGTCGTCTTCGCCGATGCTCGGCGCCTTCCAATCACGCGCGGCGTCACCCGCGCGGCGCACCTGATCGAGCGAGTGCCCACCCCAGCCGAGCCGCGGTCCGACCGTCACCGTCGTCTTCACCGTGTCGCGCGCCCAGCGGAACAAGAGCCGCGCCGCGTGCGCCGGCGGAATGCCGATGAACGCCTCCGGTCGCGCCTCGAGCAGGCACGCGCCGAGGCTGCGGAGCCCGATGCCCGGATCGACGATGACCGGGACGACGCCCGCGTGAAAGAGGCCGAACGAGAGCGCGAAGAAGTCCGGGCTCGGCCGCACCATGAGCGCGCAGCGCGTGCCGCGACCGATGCCGATCGACGCGAGCCCAGCGCCGATGCGCTGCGCATCTGCCGCGAGCTCGCGATAGCTGAGCGACTGATAGCGCGCGCGTCCCGCCGAGCGTGGCCCGCGTGGGTAGTAGATCGCCGTCGCGTCGGGCTGCTGCTCGGCCATGCTGAACAACGCGCCCGCGATGTTCGGATCGGTCGCGCTCGACGCCGCGCTCATGCGTGCGGCACGGTCGACGCTGCGCTGCCGGCGAGCGGATGCGCCGCGATGAAGCGCTCGACGCGCGGCACGATGCGCTCGGCCGCATCTTCGAGGACGTAGTGACCGGCGTCGCGGTAATACTCGAGCTCCGCGTGCGGATAGATGCGCTTCCACTCTTCGAGGAAGTGATCGTCGAAGACGAAGTCTTGCGCGCCCCAGCAGATCAGCACTGGCCTATCGGCGAATACGCGCAGCTTGGCGGCGGTGTCGCTCACCACCGCGTACGCGCGATCACTCGGCACCAGCGGGATGTCCTGCACGAAGCGCAGCGTCGCGATGCGGTTCGCCGGCGTGTCGTACGGCGCCGTCAGCGCGCGCGCGACGTCGGCGCTCAGGCGACGCTTCACCGCCATCGTCACCGCGCCGCGGCTGAACGCGTTGAAGCGCTGCACCAAGAACGCGCCGAGCGCGGTATCGCGTGCGAGCTTGAGCGTGCCTGGCAGCGCCTTGCTCTTCGGCAGGTGAAACGCGGCGGTGTTGAGCAGCACGATGCGCGCGATGCGCTCGGGCTTTCGCACCGCCGCGCCCATGCCGATCATGCCGCCCCAGTCGTGCACGATCAGCGTCACGTTCTTCGTCGCGCCGACGGCGTCGAGCCAGCCCTCGAGATCGTCGACGCGCGACTGCAGCGTGTACGTGTAGTGGCTGTCGTCGGGCTTGTCGGAGAAGCCGCAGCCGATGTGATCGGGCACCAGCACGCGATGTGAGCCGCGCAGCGCGCGCACCAGCTCGCGGTAGTAAAACGACCAGCTCGGATTGCCATGCACCATCACGACCGGGCTCGCGTCACGCGGCCCTTCGTCGAGGTAGTGCATCGCGATTCCGCCGCCGCGATCGTGCCAGTGCGACGTGAACGGATAGAGCGACTCCGGCACGTTCTCCGCGCTCGCCGGTCGACGCCGCTCGGCCGCCGCGTCTTCCGCGCGCTGCTTCAAGTCGGCCGCGCTCAGCTGCGCCGTCACCAGACGACCTCCATCATCGAGCAGTTGAGCCCGCTGCCGATGCCCATCAGCGCGATGCGCTGTCCGTCCTTGATGCGCCCCGCGTCGAGGCTCTTCTTCAGCACCGTCGGCACGCCCGCGGGCCCGACGTTGCCGTAGTTCGGATAGATCTTGTAGAAGCGCTCGAGGTCCGCGCCAAACGATTCTGCAAGCTGCGCCGTGTGCACCGCGCTCACCTGATGCACCACGTATTCGTCGATGTTCGCGTTCGTCCAGCCGAGCTCCGCGTGCGCTTGTTGCCACGCCGTATACGCGAGCTCGAGGCCCGCCATCAGCAGCGTCGCGCCGTCGGTGCGCATCTCGTCGTCGTTCCCGACGCACAACATGTTGTGCTCGGACGCGGCGACCGAGACGCCGCCGACCACCCGATGCGACTGCCGCTTCGCCTTGTCGGCGTGGCCGAGCACCATCGCGACGCCGCACGAGCCGAGCGTCAGCGTCGCGTATTGCTCGCGATACTTCTCGCGCGTGATCTCGGGATCCTTGAGCCGCTTCAGCGTCGCCTCGATCGGCGTGCGGCTCTGCTCGCCGTCGACGATGAGCGCGTAGTCGATCTGCCCCTGCTCGATCATGTTGCCGGCGACCTGCATCGCGTTGACGAAGCCAAGGCACGCATTGCGCAGATCGAAGTTGAGGCACGAGCCCGGCATCTTCAGGTTGCCGTGCACGATCGCGGCCGTCGACGGCTCGAGAAAGTCCATGCAGACCGACGTGTTGATGAGCACGCCGATGGCGCTTCGATCGACACCCGAGTCTGCGAGCGCGAGCTCTGCGGCCCGCGTCGCGGCCGTCGACGGCGCGGTGCCCGCCGGCCAGAAACGACGCTCGAGGATCCCGGTCAGCTGCGACAGCATGTTCGGCGGCACGCCGAGCCGCTCCGCCACCGGCCGAAGCTCGTCTTCGATGGCGGCAGAGCTGATCACGTCCGGCGCGTCGACCACGCCGAGACCCTGAATGCTGACGTTGCGGAACTTCATGCGGCGCGACTATGGCGGCGAAGGTCCCACTCGTAAAGCGCCGGTCCGGCGCCGCCCGACGCCTTAAAGCGAACGAGCCCACCGAGGGGGCGACCCCGGTGAGCTCTCAGCCTGCTTTGTCGTGTCAGGCCCACGCCCCACAGCCGCCGGGCGAGGCGGTTTGCAGAGACACACGCCCATCCGGGAGGACGGCACGAGCGTGTATTTTGTCGTCAGCCGAAGTCGAGCTCTTCAGGCTCTTTCTCGAAAGTGTAGTCGTGCTCGGCCTGGAACTTTGCTTCCTCCATCAGGTCGTCGAGCGACCAGCCGAGCTTCTCGCCGGGACGGATCTCTTCGCGCTCGAACTCTTCCAGGGAACCGTAGTGCTTGGGGCCGTTGCGCATTGAGAGAGCTCCTCGAGTTCAAGGTCGTGTCGCCACCCACCAGCGACTACGTTGTCCTACATCTGCAGACACCATACGACCTTGGATCACGTGCTCAAAATTACCTGCGTCGATTCTTGTCTCGGGTGGTCAGAGCGCTCTGCTGTGCCCCGTCCATGCTAAGAACCGCGCCGCAATGAGCACCGTGATCGCCATCGCCAATCAGAAGGGCGGCGTGGGCAAGACCACGACGGCGGTGAACCTCGGCGCGAGCCTCGCGGTCGCCGAGCAGCGCGTGTTGCTCATCGACATGGACCCGCAGGGGAACGCTTCGACTGGCGTCGGGCGAACGGGGCGCGATGGCGTGGCCGGCACTTATCAAGTGCTGCTCGGCGAGGTCTCACTGCGCGAGGCGATCCAGCAAACCGAGCTGCCGCAGCTCAGCGTGGTCGCGTCGACACCGGATCTCGCTGGCGCGGAGATCGAGCTGGTCGGCGAAGAGGATCGCGCGGTGCGCCTGCGCGAGGCGCTCGCTTTGGTGCGCGACGACTACGACTACATCATCGTCGACTGCCCGCCGTCGCTCGGCTTGTTGACGCTGAACGCGCTCGTCGCCGCGGATGCCGTCATCGTGCCGATGCAGTGCGAGTACTTCGCGCTGCAGGGCCTCGCGCAGCTCACCGACACCATCGAGCGCGTGCGCGGCGCGCTCAACCCGACGCTGTCGATCCGCGGCGTGCTGCTGACGATGTTCGATCCGCGCAACAACCTCGCCAATGAGGTCGCGGCCGAAGTGCGCAAGCACTTCCACGTGTACGAGACGATCATCCCGCGCAACATCCGCCTCGCCGAGGCGCCGTCGCACGGCAAGCCGGTCGTGCTCTACGACGCCGCGAGCAAAGGCGCGCACGGCTACCTCAGCCTCGCGCGAGAGATCCTCGAAGGCTCGGACGCGGTGCACGCATGACCATCCCGCCGAAGAAGCCCCGCCTCGGCGGCGGCCTCGATGCGCTGATTCCGTCAACGAAGCCGAAGTCCGTCGGATCCGCGATGGGCTTTCACGCGCCGATCGAAGAGGTGTTTCCGAACCGCGGCCAGCCGCGCACGCACTTCGGCGAAGAGGCACTCGAAGAGCTCGCGCAGAGCATCCGCGAGCTCGGCGTGCTCGAGCCGATCTTGGTGCGCAAGCGCAGCCAGGGTGGCTACGAGATCGTCGCTGGCGAGCGTCGTTGGCGCGCCGCGCAGCGCGCAGGCCTACGCGAAGTGCCGGTGTTCCTCCGCGATCTCGGCAACGCAGAGGCGTTCGAGGCCGCGCTGGTCGAGAACCTGCAGCGCGAAGACCTGAACCCGCTCGAGACCGCGCGCGCTTTTCAGCGCCTCATCGACGAGCACGGTCACACGCAGGAGACCGTCGCCAAGCGCGTCGGTAAAGATCGCAGCACCGTCGCCAACGCGCTGCGCTTGCTGAAGCTGCCGGAGAGCGTGCTCGAGCGCATCGGCGCCGGCGCGCTCAGTGAAGGTCACGGCCGCGCGCTGCTCGGCGCGGGCGAGCCAAAGACGATCGAGAAGCTCGCATCCGCCGCTGTCGCCAAGCATTGGAGCGTGCGCGAGACCGAGCGCCACGCGCGCGACGCCGCGCAGGGCAAGTCGCCAAACGACGCGCCGCCGAAGAAGAACGCGAACATTCGCGACCTCGAGGAGCGGCTCTCGCGCGCGCTCGGGTCGCGCATTCGCGTGGACGACGAGGGCGACGGCAAAGGGAAGATCACGGTGCCTTATTCGTCGCTCGACGAGCTCGATCGGTTGATCGAGCGCTTCTTGGGCTGACGCTGGTCTCTGCGGTTTTAGGCGACGTAAGCGCGGGCGCGGCGGCGTTCGCGTTCGACGACGGGCTCCATGGCGCGCTGCGCTTCGCTCTCTTCGACGAGCGTCACATCGTCGTGGTCGGGATGTTCGGCGGCGACCTCGAGGAAGAGCTCCATCGCGCGCACCGGACCGATCAGACCGAGAACGCGCCCGGGAAGCACCAGCACGCTCGCGCGGACCTGCGCTTTGGTGAGCGTGCCGAGCATGCGCGAGGTGGCGTCGCGCAACACGCGCTCGTCGAAGCGCGAGCGCGGACCGAGTCCGAACAAGAATAGCTTCTCGAACGAGAGGCGCGGCCGCGCGGGGATCAGCACGCCCTCGCCGAGGCGCCCGCTGATCCGGCCGCGCAGGATCAAGCGCGAGACGAAGCCGGAGAGGCGCCAGTCGACCAAGCCGAGCGTGCCCGAGAGCGGCCGCTCGTCCTCGAAGAACGGGATCGACAGCGCCTCGCTGCGCAGCGCATCGAATCGTCGCAGATCGGGTGGCACGAAGTGCACGTCCATCCGCTACGCCTTGCCTGCGTCGCTCGCGATCTTGTCGAGCACGCCGTTGACGAAGCCGGCGCTGCCCTCGTTGCCGAAGCGCTTGGCGAGCTCCACCGCTTCGTTGATGGTCACGCGTCGCGGCACGTCCGGCATCGCCAGCAGCTCGTACGCGCCCAGGCGCAAGATGTTGCGATCGACACGCGCCATGCGCTCGAGGCGCCAGTGCTGGCTCACTTGGCGGATCGCCTCGTCGATGCGCTCGGCCTCGCGACCGAAGCCGACGACGAGCATGTTGGCGAACTCTTCGCCGTCACGCGTACCGCCGAGATGTGTCCAGAACAGCGCGACCGCCTGCTCCGCCGACGCGCCGGAGAGGTCCATCTGATAGAGCATTTGGAGCGCGGCCTCGCGCCCCTTGCGTCGCGTTCCCATCGCGGCGGATCAGAGGCCCGCGGCCGAGAACGCGCCGCCGAGGCTCGTCATCTCGATCGCCGCGAGCGCCGCTTCCCAGCCCTTGTTGCCGGCCTTCGTGCCGGCGCGCTCGATCGCCTGCTCGATCGTGTCGGTCGTGAGCACGCCGAAGATCACCGGCACGCCGGTCGCCAGCATGACCTGCGCGCAGCCCTTGGTGACCTCGCCGGCGACCGCCTCGAAGTGCGGCGTCGAGCCGCGAATTACGGCCCCGAGCGCGATCACCGCCGAGAATTTTCCGCTGCTCGCCAGCCGCTGCACGACGAGCGGCATCTCGTAGGCGCCAGGCGTGCGTGCGATCGCGATGCGCTCGTCGCCGATACCGTGGCGGCGCAGTCCGTCGAGCGCGCCCTCGAGCAGACGGTCGGTGATGAAGTGATTGAAGCGCCCGACTACGAGCGCGAAGTGCGCGCCCTCCGGCGCGCTGAAGCTGCCCTCGTACGTACGCATATCCGATGTTCCTCGTGGTTCCATGTCAGTTCGGCGTTCGGTTCAGGCGGCTGTGGAGCGAGCCTCTCAATGCGTCGTGGGCTTCTCGTCGGCGACCGCATCAGTGGCGTCGATCGCGAGCAGGACCTGCTCGACGACCTCGAGGCCGTACGCGTCGACGCCCGCGATGCGTCGCGGGCGGTTCGTCAGCAGGCGGATCCGGCTGAGGCCGAGATCGGCGAGCACCTGCGCGCCGATGCCGAATTCGCGCAGCACCAGGCCGTGCTCCTCGAGCGGCGCGGCGGGCAGCTCCTGCCCAGTGTGGAACGCGAGATCGCGCGCCAAATCGAGCCTTCCGGGGACGAACAGCAGCACGCCGGCGCCCTCTGCCTCGATGCGCGCGACAGCGTCCGCCGCGACCACGCGCTGACCGCCGCGCACGGAAAACACATCGCCGAGCACGCTGCCAGTGTGCACCCGCACGAGCGTCCCCCGCTGCTCGTCGACCTCGCCGAGCTGCAGCGCGAGGAACTGCCGGCTCTCGACCGCCGACTCGTATGCGTACGCCTTCCACACGCGGCCGCTCGGCAGCGTGATCTCGCCAGCGAGCACCCGCGTGACCAGCCGCTCGGTCTGCAGTCGATATTGGATTAGCTCAGCGATCGACAGGATGCGCAGCCCGTGTTTCTCGGCGAAGTCGTGGCACTCAGGCATCCGCGCCATGGTGCCGTCGTCGTTCATGATCTCGCAGATCACGCCGGACGCCTCGAGCCCGGCGAGCCGCGCGAGATCGACGGATCCCTCGGTGTGGCCAGTGCGCTGCAGAACGCCGCCCGGACGCGCACGCAGCGGAAAGATGTGACCAGGGCTCACCAGATCGGCGGGACGCGCGTCCTTCGCGACGGCGGTACGCACGGTGTGCGCGCGGTCCGCTGCGCTGATGCCGGTCGAGACGCCGTGCCGTGCCTCGATGCTGATGGTGAACGCGGTGCCGCGCGACGAGCGGTTCTCGTCGACCATCATCGGCAGGTCGAGCTCGCGCACCTTCTCTTCGCTGAGCGTCAGACAGATCAGGCCGCGGGCGTACTTCGCCATGAAGTTCACCGCTTCGGGCGTGACCTTCTCTGCGGCCATGCAGAGATCGCCCTCGTTCTCGCGATCTTCGTCGTCGACGAGGATGACCATGCGACCGGCGCGGATGTCCTCGAGCGCCCGGTGTACACGTTCGATCGAGTCTGCGCGCATGACGATGTCAGCCTTCGGTACGGCCTGCGGGAAGCCCGTCAGGCAGGTCAGTCGTTGCGCTGAAATGGCGCGCGCGACCAGCGGCCTAGAGATAGCCGCTGCGCGAGAGTAAATCCAGCATCGCCGCGTCGCCAGTTCCGGGCTGAGGCCCAGCGCCCGGCTGTGGCGCAACGCCATCGACGCCCGCACGGCCGAGCAGGCGCGCGACGTACTTCGCGAGCACGTCGACCTCGAGGTTCACCGCGCGGCCGAGCGGTCCGCGATCGAGGTGCGTCCAGGCGCGGGTGTATTGCACCAGCACGACGTCGAAGCGGTTGCCGACGGCGCCGTTGACGGTGAGCGAGACGCCGTCGACGGTGATGCTGCCCTTCGGCGCGAGGAACGGCGCGAGGTGATCCGGCACCTCCAGCGTCACCTTGAGCGCGTCGCCGAGCGGCTCCGTCGCGACCAGCTTGCCGACGCCGTCGACGTGCCCCGAGACGAGGTGCCCACCGAGTCGATCGCCGACCCGTAGCGCGCGCTCTAGGTGCACCGGCTGGCCGACGACCGCGCTGCTCAGCGTCGACTTCGCCAGCGTTTCGGCCGACGCATCGCAGGTGAAGCCGCCTTTGACGAGGGTCGTCACCGTGAGGCAGACGCCGTTCGTCGCGATCGACTCGCCGAGCTCGAGCGCGGCGAAGCTGCAGCCAATTTCGAGCCGCGCGCCTGCCGCAGAGCGCTCCACGCGCCGAATCGAACCGAGCTCTGCGACGAGTCCAGTAAACATCGCCGCTATCTAGCGCCGCGCACCTGCGACGGCGAGCGTCTGCGCGGCGACGCCTGTGCGTGAGGCCACGGAGCTGCCGTGCAGGTGCTACGCGCGCAACGGCCGACGCGGCGCGCCGTCCCAAAGGAAGGCCTCCGCGGCGTCGCCCTCGAACAGCACGTCGTCACCGAGCCGCGTGATCGAGACGTCGCGTAGGCGCAGCGCGTCGGCCATCGCGTCGATGCCGCGGCCGCGCGCGAGCGGCACCGCGTCGCCATCGCCGAGCAACACCGGCGCGACGAACACCGCGACGCGATCGACGAGGCGCGCGTCGAGCAGCGCTCCGTGAAGCCGCGCGCCGCCTTCTACCAGCACGCGCACGCAGTCGCGCCGCGCGAGTTCGCGCAGCGCGGCCTCGACGTCGAGCACTCCAGTAATACTGCGCGGGATCTCGGCCAGCTCTACGCCGGGGATCGCGCTCAGCGCGGCGCGGTTCGCGGCTGGCGCGTCCGGCGCGTGCAGCAGCAGCGTCGGCGCCGCCGAGCGGTGACGGATGAGCTTCGCGTCGAGCGGCGTGCGTAGCGCGCTGTCGAGCACGACGCGCAGCGGATCGCGGCCGCGCACGTGGCGCACCGTCAGCTCGGGGTCGTCGGCGAGCACGGTGCCGATGCCGACGAGCACCGCGTCGCTCGCGTCGCGCATGCGGTGGGCGTGATTGCGCGCCTTTGGTCCAGTGATCCAGCGCGAGTCGCCGCTGCGCGTCGCGATGCGACCGTCGAGCGTGACCGCCGCCTTCAGCGTGACGAACGGCAGGCCGGTAGTGATCTGCTTCGCGAAATCGGCGACGAGTCGCTGCGCGGCGCGCTCCTCCACGCCGACGACGACCTCGATCCCCGCGGCGCGCAGGCGCTCGACTGCACCCGGCGTGTGCGGCGCCGGATCGCGCGTCCCGATGACGACGCGCGCGATGCCCGTCGCGAGGATCGCCTCGGTACAAGGCCCAGTGCGACCGAGGTGGTTGCATGGCGCGAGCGTCGCGTAGAGCGTCGCACCGCGCGCGCGCGCTCCGGCGGCGACGAGCGCGACGACCTCCGCGTGTGGCCCGCCCGCCTTCGCGTGATGCCCGACGCCGACGACCACCCCGCCGGCGACGACCAGCGCGCCGACGTGCGGATTTGGGCTCGGCCGACCGCGTGCCGCAGCGCGAAGCGCGCTCTTCATGAAGCGCACGTCGTCGCTGCGCGCGACCATCAGTCTCCGCCCGCTAGCTTCGTCGTCGCCGCGCCGACGATCACCGGCACCGCGCTCGCGAGCGTCGCGCTCGCAACACCTGCGCTCAGCGGTGAGCTGGTCAATCCCGCGCCGGTCGACGCCTTCAGCAGCGTCGACAGCGCCTCCATGAACTCGTGGATGTCTTTGAACTCGCGGTAGACGCTGGCGAAGCGCACGTACGCGACCTGATCGAGCTCGCGCAGGTGCATCATCACCTTCTCGCCGATGGCCGACGAGGCGACCTCTTTCTCGCCCGTCTCGACCAGCTCGCGCTCGATCGTGTCGACGAAGCGCTCGAGATCCTCCGACGAGACCGGCCGCTTCTCGACCGCGCGGCGCAGGCCCGCGAGCACCTTCATCCGGTCGAACGCCTCGCGCCGATCATCCTTCTTGATGACCAGCGGCAGCACCTGCTCGACCCGCTCGTACGTCGTGTAGCGCCGCGCACACGCCTCGCACTCACGCCGTCGCCGCGTGACCTCGCCACCCGCCGAGAGCCGCGAGTCGATCACCTTGTTCTCGAGCGTCGCGCAGAACGGGCACTTCATTTCGCGCCGACGCTACGATCCGCGCTCGTCGACGGCAATAATATTCACCGCTTTCGCTGTGGCTTCGGGCCTACGAATGTTCACTTCTTTTAAGCCTCAATCGTGCGCTCCCGCGCGGGGAACCTCCCCCTCAATATCTATCACTTCTTTTTGAGCCTCAATCGTGCGCTCCCGCGCAGGGAACCTCCCCCAGCCCCTCGTTCGAGGGGGGCTTATCCGATGGCGGTGGTGGGAGTCGCGTGCACTCGAATACCGGCGCTGCGAGGCACCCCCAACCCCCTTGGAAAGGGGGCTTTCTGAGGGAATTGAGGGGAGTTCGGTTCAAGCGCGGTACACCC
>Ga0163144_10006040_pt1 | contig 26816 bp, 28 predicted proteins | sample OliLak19BULKMAT1_FD_123175 | JGI IMG/M metagenome (GOLD analysis project Ga0163144, IMG submission 123175) | Freshwater microbial mat bacterial communities from Lake Vanda, McMurdo Dry Valleys, Antarctica - Oligotrophic Lake LV.19.BULKMAT1 | ecosystem: Environmental > Aquatic > Freshwater >...
CCGAGGTCGGCTTCGAGGATGACCGGGGGAGCTTGCATCTCGTCGACGATGCCGGTGAGTTGTTGGAGTTCGTCGATGGCTTTTTCGGTGGACTGCATGCTTTCGCTGACGGAATCGATTTGGCTCGTCAGGAAGTCGGGATCCTGACGGTTGACGGCGGCTTCGGTGATGGCTTGGATTTTGGCTTCGATGCGGTCGAGTTCGACGCGGACATAATCCAGGTTGAGCTTGGCCTTGCTGTAGTTGTCGAGGCGTTGCTGCTGGACGAGGAGCGAATCTTCGAGGGAGCGTTTGATGCGTTCGTCGGAGGAGGCTTGCGTTTGGAGCTTGGCTTCGGCTTCCTTCATGCGGTTTCGGATTTCGACTTCGTTCGTCTTTTCGAGGAAGCGCTGCAGGTATTGCTGGGAGGTCAGAAGACGGAGGAAGACCCACAGCATACGGTCGAGTGCTTGGGTGTTGGAATCCTCCCCGGCGGGCTGTTGACGGCCGCGGACTCCTTGGGCGATGGCGCGCATTTCGAGGCAGCGGCTGCGCAGTTGTTCGAAGCGGGTACGGGCTTCAAACGGGAAGCCGGCGACGACGTCTTGCAGGCTACGCTGGGTAGTTGCGGCGGTCTGCTGGGTATTGGTTTGGTGAATCTCGGCGTCGATGGCTTGGCGGAAGCGGTTGTTCGAGACGAGGCCGGCCAAGTAGACGAGTTCGGCGGCGGCGACCAGGGGCAGGATCGCAGTGGGGTACGGGCTCATGACGGCTACCGCCGAAGCGCCAAGGAAGGCGAGGAGGTTCCAGCGGTACAGGAAGGCGCGTTTGGCGTATTCGGCGATGCCGGCGGAAAGAAGGGCCATGGGCTAGGAGTCGAAGACCTTGGTTTCGAGCTTCTCAATGATGTTCGAAATGTCTCGGGAGATGGCCATGAATTCCGGCTCGCGCTGCATGACGCGGGCGGGGCGGTCGGGCGGAGGGACCTCGAGTTGGTGCAGGATGGTGCCGGGGGCGGGCGAGAAGACGTAGACGCGATCGCCGAGGTAGACGGCTTCGTCGACGTCGTGGGTGACAAAGAAAACGGTTGCTTCGAGTTCCCGCCAGAGGCTGACGAGCAGGTCCTGCATGTTGAGGCGGGTGGCGGGGTCGAGCGCGCCGAAGGGTTCGTCCATCAGAATGATTTTGGGATGGAGGATGAGGGTGCGGGCGATGGCGACGCGTTGGCGCATGCCGCCGGAGAGTTGATGGGGGAATTTGTCGGAGTCGCGCTTGACGCTAAGACCGACCTTTTCGATCCAGACGCGGGCGCGGTCTTCGCGTTCTTTTTGGGCGACGCCGGCACATTCGAGGCCGAAGGCGACGTTTTCGAGAACGGTGCGATTGTCGAAGGATGTGTAGTCCTGGAAGACCATGCCGCGCTCGGAGCCGGGGCCTTTGACGGGTCCGCCGAGCACTTCGACGACCCCGGTGGTGGCGGGATGATGAGGGCGGAGGCCGGCGATGAGGCGGAGCACGGTGGACTTGCCGCAGCCGCTGGGGCCAAGGATGCCGATGAACTCGCCGTGGCCAGGCTTGTTCTCGACCGTGAAGGAAACGTCCTTGATGACGGTGTGAGCGCGATCGGTGCCGGCGTTAAAGGTCTTCGAAACGTTGGCGAAATGGACGAGGTTCAATCGGCCTCCGTGCGGTAGGGGAAGAGGCCGCGTTGCAGCCAGCCCAGGAAGCGGTCGATGAGAAAGGCGATGAGCCCGATCAGGAAAAGGATGAGGATGATGTGGTCGGACATGCCGCGGCGTTGGCTCGTGGAGAGTAGGAAACCGAGGCCGTGTTCGGCGTTGATGAGTTCGGCAAGCATGATATAGCCGAAGGCCATGCCGAAGAGGCTGCGGAGGCTTTTATAGATATCGGGCAGGGCCAAGGCGACGAGAACCTTGCTGACGATCTGCCCCGAGGACGCGCCGAGGGTTTGGGCCGTTTCGACGTAGCGGTCGGGAACGGAGATGACGGCACGGACGGCGTCTGAGAAAACAAACGGGACGCACGCGATGAAGAGGAACATGACCTTTTGTGTCTCTTCAATGCCGAACCAGAGGATGGTAAGCGGGATCAAAGCCGCCACGGGGACGTTGCGGCCAAATAAGGCCACCGGGGCGGCGGCGGAATCGAAGACCCGCCATGCGCCCGCCAGGATGCCGAGCGGCACGCCGATGACGACCGCGAGGCCGAAGCCGACGATGACGCGCCGCAGGGTGGCGACGATGGATGCGATAAGCCCGCGGTCGTTCAACAAAGCCGGGAAGCTTTTGATGACCTCAAACGGCGACGGGAGAATGACGGGCGAGATCCAACGGGACTCCGGCGTATCCCCATGGGTGGCTAACCACCAGAAGACAAGGATCAGCGTGAGCGTGACAGCGCCGAGGACCTTGCCGGTGATGCCGGGTGGGGGGACGCGCAGATCCCAAAGTGACATAGCTACTTCGTTGCCTCAAGGGGGTAGACTTTGATCTCGACGCGGCGGTTCTTCGCGTTGTTCGCCGGGTCGGCCGGGTCGGCCGGACGATCCCAGCCGATGCCGTTGGCGGAGAACTGATTGGCGGGCAGCGACGGGAACTTCCGGATCAGCGCGCCTTTGACGGAGTTGGCGCGATTCATGGCGAGTTCCTTGACGGCCGTATCCGGCACTTGGCCCTTCATTGAGGCATCCGTATGGCCTTCGATGACAATGCGAGCCGCGCCGAACTGACCGGCCATTTTGCCGACCTCTTCGACGACGAAGTTCACGTTGGGATCGTAGAGCTCTTCCAGCGTCTTGCCATTTACGTTCTTGACGGTGACTTTCATCAGGTCGAAGGAGTTGGGATAGAAGTGAATGACGATCGTCTTGGTCAGAATCTCCTCGGATTCGCTCTGAACGGAAGAAGCTGTCGTTGGGACGAATTGGACGTTGTATTCGTTGGTTTGCTTGGCATACTTGGCTTCCTTGCCGAGCTTCTCAATGACGGAGAAGTCCATCACCTGGTCGAAGTCGACCTTGTCGGAGACGACGCCGATGCGCTTATAGAGATAGTAGGCCGTGTTCCAAGTTCGCTCGAAGTTGGTGGGGTTGTTTTGATTTAGGAAGAACTCGCGGTTTTCGGCGTGGTTGGTGCTGTGGGCGTCGCCGAGCATGCCGAGGGCGTCGCTTTCGGGGATCGAGTATGCCCCAGCCATGAGCTTGGCAACGGCCGTTTTGTTCGACTGCTCCTTCAGCAGTTCCATGTTGTCAAAGATGCCGCGGACCAAGCCTTCGATGATGTCGGGATGATCCTTGGCGAAATCGGCACGGGCGAACCAGACGTCGGCGATGAGCTTATTGGCGGTGGCTGTGGTGACCAGCATCCGGTTGCCTTTCACCTTGGAGAGGTTGTAAATGTCTGGTGCCCAGGAGACGACGGCGGCCAGCGACTTATCGGCGTTGAAGGCGGCGGCGGCCTGGAAGGCGTCCTGGGTGAATTTGAAATTGACTTCGGCGGGTTGGACGCCGCCGTTGATCAGGGCGTTCAGGGCAAAGAAGTGGGACGGCGAGTTCTGCGCCAGAACAATCGTTTTGCCGCGGAGGTCGGCGACGCTTTTGATGCTGTCGCGGACGACGATGCCGTCACCGCCGTTCGAGAAATCGACTTGCTGATAGATACGCGGCATGACGCGCGAATCTTTCTTCAGGCTGTCGAGCAGGAGCGGAACCATGTCGAGGGTTGCCCAGCCGATGTGGACGTTCCCAGCGGCGTAGGCATCGCGCATGGCGACGGGGTCGTCGATCAACACGAGTTCGAGTTTGAAGTCCTGGCCCGACGGAGTCTTCCAAACCTTGCCCGGCTTTAAGCCATTATTTGCCAGGATGATGGGCGCCCAGCCCGCCCAAACGTTGAGGGCGAAGCGCACCGTGCGGTCGGCCAGGGGCTTGTAGCTGGAGATGCCCTGGACCTGGGGAAGCTTCTGGGCCGGGACGTAGTTATAGTCCTTGGCCGTAGTGATTCCCTGCGCGTCGGGTGCTTCGGCGCCGCCTTTGCCGAGCTCAATGGTTCCGCCGCCGCCGAGTTTCTGCGGAAGGGAACTGAAGCGCCAAAGGCCGTAGCCGACTAGGCTAGCGACGACGGCGAAGACTGCGAGATAGAAGGCAGGTTTTGGTTGGGCCATAACTTTAGATACGTGTAAAGAGTTAGTTCTGTTCGGTCAGCTTGGATTCGGCAACCGCCGGTCCGAGATCTTTCTGTGTGTCGGCGAGCTTGGTCGTTTCCGGCGAGCGCAATCCGAGTTCACTTTCGAACTGGAGCAGGGCGTCGTCGGCCATTGATTTTTGCATCTGCTCTTGGGCTTCGATGTCGGCGATGCCTTCGTTCGAAAGATCGGAGGCGACGCGGGCCTTGCCGCGATTGCCGTCGATACGGTCCTGGATGACGCGTTCAATTTGACCGAAGTCGGTGGTGACGCTCATGTTGAAGGACTCCGAGAGGGAGGCGATTTCGGCCTCGGCCGCGCTCATCTTCAGTTCGGCGTCGTACTTCTGAATCTTGGTCTTCACTTCGCCGAGCTGATGGCTGGCATGTTGAATCTTGCGGAGATTGTTCTCGTAAGACTTTTCGTGCATCCCTAACTGTTCGAGATGGCCGGCCAGCTCTTGCTTGGCTTTCTGCAATTCGAGCGCGAACTTGGCGGCCGTTTCGCGATTGCCGGCCTTGAGGTACGCCTTGGTCTCGACTTCCAGCTTTTGGACGTGCGCGCGGGCCGTGGCGACTTGTCGAGTCACACGTTCTACCAAGCCGCGATACATCTCGAGACCCTTGCGGCCTTCCTTCATCTGTTCAAGGGCGCGATCATGTTCCAGCTGCATTTGGGCGATCGGGTCGGCTTCCCAGAACATGTTCGCGATCTTATTGAGTTGGGCGCTGATGGCGCCCCAAAACTTACCGAGGATCAAGATAGGCTCCCTGCGCGGCAACACCCGCACAACTTTCAATGCTACCCGACTCGGAGTGCAAACGGGAAGCTACACCCGCCCGGTGCGTTCAAGCCATGTGTGGTACATGCGGGTAAAGTCAACGACGCGGCTATCGGAGTAGAGCTCTTCAATCGTGTAGCGCATCTTGCGCTGCCAGTTAGGGTATTGCCAAGTGGCGCCGGGCAGGTTCTGCTGCTCGGTTTCCTTGGCGAGATCCTCCTGGTTCAGCACGAGAACCTGGGCCGGGGTCGAGGCCAGAAAGCCGATGACGGCGTTGTGGAGTTCTCCGCTGAGTTCGGGCACGTGGCGAATGTGGTCGGGGTAGTTCGCCGGCAGGAGTTGGAGCTCGTGAAGGACGTTGAGAAGCTGTTGCTTGTCCTGCTCGCGGCTGGTCCATTGCGCACGGTAGGCTGGCTCATCGACCAAGTTGGCCGCGCGACGGGCTTCGATGTCGCGGCCGGTCCAGAAACCAGCGATCGTGGGAAGGTCGTGGGTGGTGGAGCTGACAATCGCCAGCGGAGGATATTCGTCGGGCCGTTTGAAGGAACCGGTCGGCCCGCGTTCGAAATAGAGCAGTCGATAGCTGAGGATGTTGAACTGCGCGAGTGCTTGGCGTACGTAGTCTTCGACGGTCCCGAGGTCTTCGCCGATGATGATGACGCCGGCTCGGTGCGCTTCGAGAGCGATGACGCCGAGGAGTTCCTGCCAGCGCTCTTTTACGTAAGTTCCCGCCGTGGCATCGCGCCCTTCCGGGATCCAGTAGAGGCGGAAGAAGCGCATGACGTGGTCCATGCGGAGGGCACCGCCGTGGCGACAGTTATTCCGAATTGCCGCGGCAAATAAATGAAAGCCGTCTTGCTGGTGACGAAGGGCGTTGGGCGGCGGGAAGCCCCAGTCCTGGCCCTGGGGTGAGAAACCGTCGGGGGGCGCGCCGACGCGGCAGCCTTGGATATAGAACGGTCGATGGGCCCAGAGATCAGAGCCGCAACTGTCGGTGGCGAGAGCCAGATCGTGATACAGGCCGATTGACATGCCGATGGCCTTCGTATGCTGCTGGACTTCGGCGAGTTGGGCGTCGACGGTCCAGGCAAGCCAGGAATAAAACTCGATGAGCCTGGGGTGCGAGGCGGCGAAGACCTCGACGGTGGGGGAGTCGGGGTCCTGGAAGGCGGCGGGCCAATCGGGCCAGATCCAGCAGTCCGGGTTCTGCTTGTGGAGGGTCTCGTCGATGGCGCAATAAAGCGCGTAGTGACGGAGCAGGTTGCCTTCGGCTTGTAGATAGGCGCGGAAAGCGGTTTGGTTTGGCTGGAGTCGGAACTCTCGGTACAACTGCTTCAGGAATCGAAGTTTAAGCTTGGCGACGACTTCGTACTGGACGAGCGGGGCTTGCCGAAGCGCTGCGAGTTCAGCCGAGCGGCTGCGAAGTAGGGCTTGGCACACTGGGCTCGACGCGAAGCCGGGGACCCGCTCGACGTCAATATACAGAAAATTCCGGTAGAAAGAGCAGTTGGGGAGATAGGGACTAGCGTTGTAAGGAAGGCGGTTTGAGATCGCGTGCAGCGGGTTGAGTGCGACAAATGCAGCGCCGGCATGCTGGTGGGCCCAGGTCGCGAAGTTCTGCAGATCGGTGGTGTCGCCGACGCCCCAGTTTCGTTCGGAACGTAGGCCGTATAACGAGATCGCGATACCGGAAAGGCGTTGGCCGGCCGGCAAGGCGGGAGCCGCGGATGGACAGTAGATCAGCTTGGCACTGGCTTGACGGGTGCCGTAGTTGACCGAAAGTTGGTGGTAGCCGAGCGGCAGGTCGGCCGGGAGGGTGAGGGAGAGGCGATCGAATTTGGCTCCGTCGAAGGTGACGGTTTCGGATTGGTTGACGGAATAGGCCTCCGCGAGGACTCGGCCATCCTCGAGGGTCAGGGTCCAACGGTTTTCAGCTGAGGGTTGAAATGGATGCGGTACGCAGAGCGGTACCGTCGGAGCGTCCGTAGAAACGACTACAGCGGGCGGAAGGAAGGCCAACGGGGAGGAGAGCACTCGTTGACGAATGGCCGTATCGAGAGCGACGGCGTTGGCCGAGGGCAGGCCGAGGGCCGCTAGAATTGCGCTTTGGATGGCGGATTCGGGGCGGTGTTCCTGTCCCCAGATGTCCCAGTAAACCGATTGGACCCCGAAGAGAGAGGCCGCCTGGGCTATCGCATCATCGCGATGCGCAGAAGGGAGGGAGGGGAAGGAGAGATCCATGGATGGGGCAGACTCTAGTGTAGCTGGATTGGAGGGAATGGCCTGAAACGGAGGGCCCGTGCCATACTAAAAAAGTGCTCTGTGGAGTGCAGTTGGGATCAAAATTACTATGGAACAGCGAATTCTGCCGGTTGCGCCCGAAGACTTGTTTGCGCGGATTGATGATGATGGGGTCGGTGATCTCTCCGATAGCCTCGTTTTAACCACGCTCGATAAGGCCATCAACTGGGGCCGCAAGAATTCCATCTGGCCGATGACGTTCGGTCTTGCCTGCTGTGCGATTGAAATGATGGCGATGAGCGCCTCCCGCTTTGACATTTCGCGGTTCGGTGCCGAGGTGTTTCGGGGCTCTCCGCGGCAATCGGATCTCATGATCATTGCCGGTCGCGTATCGAACAAGATGGCGCCTGTCATTCGGCAGTTGTACAACCAAATGCCGGAGCCGAAATGGGTGATCTCAATGGGGGCGTGCGCGACCTCGACAGGTGTTTTCAGCAACTACGCTTTGGTGCCGGTAAACCAAGTGATCCCGGTCGATGTCTACGTTCCGGGCTGCCCCCCTCGACCCGAGCAGTTGATTTACGCGATCATGATGTTGCAGAAAAAAATCGACGCGGAGCGGGGCACTACGCTAAAAATGCTCAATTTGGACTAAAGGTCCGTCCGAGCCGATCGATAAGAACGATAGACCCCAAAAAGTCTGGGAGGGCTATCGATATGGAGACCAAATCGATCGAACAAGTCTCGCTTATACCAACATCCGCTGCCGGAGAACTAGAAAAGCAGCAGATTGCGGAAAGGCGGGATCTTGTGCGTGCGGTAACCGCGATCAACGCGACAGAGCTGTTCGGAGAAAACTACGAGCTCACTTTCGTCTTCGATCGACAGAGTAAGCGCACCCTGATTCGGATCATCGATCGGGAGACGAAAGAGGTGATTCGCCAACTGCCGAACGAATACGCGCTGCGGATTGCGTCTCAACTGCGCGCGGAATAGGCGAAGATTATTCTTCAATCTGTCGCTCGGCGGCCCGATAAGGCTTTAGAGAGTTAAATGTCACTCGCAGCCTACCAAAATAGCCAAGATCTAGACGTCCTTTCGGCAACGCCGATGCAATTGGTAAGAATGCTCTATGTCGGGGCGATTGGATCCATCCAATCCGCTTGCGACCACTTGCGTGAGGGAAACATTCGCGAACGCTCTCGGCAGATCACCAAGGCCTGTTCAATCATTGAAGAGCTGACGCTATCGTTGGACAAAGAGCGGGGCGGCCAAGTCGCGAGGGATCTGACGGAACTCTATGTCTACCTGCACAAACGCCTGATTGCCGCCAATATCGAGCAGCAGATCGAGCCGATGATCGAAGTCAAGCGGCTCTTGGAGACTCTTCTCGAGGCTTGGCAAGCTATACCGGATTCGGCGCCCCCATCCGAGAGCCCACGAGCGAACTACGGTGCTGTCCGCGATTTTGGGGGCGGAGACAGCGAGTTTCCGGCCGAACGGATTCCGCTTCAACTCAGCGCCTAGCGTTACCGATTCTGCGCGCCTCGCTGAAATCGAGAAAAGGAATCTAGGCTACTCGTAGGTAGCTTAAATTCCTTTTTGGCGTTAGACGGAATCGTTCGCAACGATTACGGCGCGTAGAATTCCGTGATGCGCTGACTTATCGCCAACGCCTCAATCCAATAGCCTGCATTTGCTACTTGCCGACGCAACCGTTTCAACTTCGATCGATTAGGCGGCAGAGCAGCTTTTTCTAGGTATGCGGCGGGTCCTTTCGCGTTGCTGCGAGAGCTTTGTTGTGAAGGAAGCAGTTCGATTGGCATATTGTTCCAGTCAATGATTCGGTCACCTAGATGGGGATCCAAGTGTCCGAACTTATCTAATGTGTGTATGACAAACTTATCGTCCTTCGAGGGTGGAATTAATATACTCAATCGGAGGATTTCTGCCTTAGCCCACTCCGGATAAGCTTGGATAGCCCTAGTCCCCCGCCTTCGGCAATATTCTTGGCCAAGTGCTCCTGAGCGAACTCCATCATGCTCGCCCCGGTCTGGTCCTCGCCACCCCAGGCACCGCTACCCGAGTCACCTTTCATTGATTGAAGGATCTGTCCGATGAGAAGTGCCTCAAATTGCGAGGCTACCTTATCGATCTCGGCTTCAGTCGGGTCCCCTTTGCCTTTACGAACAGGCAACGAGGGTTCGACGGAGAGACGGTCCAGTGCTGGCATGCCCATCAAATTACCTCCAGTTCGGCGTCAATAGCACCCGCTGCTTTCATCGCTTGCAGAACCGCGATCACCTCCCGGGGAGTCGAGCCGATTGCTTGCAGACCGCGAACCAAGTCTTCCACGGAGGCACCGGGCTTCAAAGCCACCTGACGCGCCTTTTCTTCCTTTGTCCCGACCCCTAGGTTCGGAATTACCGTCGTTTGACCTGCGCCGAGGGGTGCCGGTTGCGAGATGTCGAACGTCGTCTGCACTTCTACCGCCAGGCTTCCGTGCAAAATAGCAACCGGTGAGAGCTTTACATCTTTACCGAGAATGATCGTTCCGGTGCGCTCATTGATGACGATGCGATTCCGGCGGTCCGCGTCAACCGTCAGAGCCTCAATCTCGGCTATAAATTCCACCAGTCTCGCTGAGTAGGCAGGCGGTGGGGTCAAAGCTATTGCGCCAGAACTCTCTGCTTGCGCGATCGGGCTGCCATTGAACGAGAAGCGGTCATTGATTGTTTTCGCCACCCGAGCCGCCGTGGAGAAATCAGCTCGAAGAAGTTGTAGTCGCAAGGACGAGGCTGACAGTTGGGTTGGGGACTGTCGCTCCACAATGCCTCCACCAGGTAGCCGAGCGGCCGTTGGGTGATTGACGGTTTGTGAGTTCCCCGCTCTCCCAGCGACAAACCCGGAGGTAAGAAGCGCTCCCTGGGCCGCGACATAAATTTGTCCGTCCGCTCCCTTGAGCGAGGTCAGCAGCAATTGTCCGCCTTGTAAATTCGAAGCGTCCCCGATCGCAGCAACCGTAACATCCACCCGTGTCCCTGGTTGGGCGAACGGCGGAAGAGTGGCCGTCACCATTACCGCCGCGACGTTCTTCACCTGCATCGCCTGGGGATTAACGGTCACTCCCATGCGCCCCAACATGTTAGCCAAACTTTGAGCAACGAACACCGTCTGGCGTTTGTCCCCGGTTCCATTCAAACCTACGATTAATCCGTAGCCGACGAGTTGGTTATCCCTTACCCCTTCGATTGCGACTAGTTCCTTAAGCCTCACAGGAGCGGCGGGGAGCCTATGGGCGAGAAATCCCCCTGCGAGAAAAACGATCCGCAGCCAGATTACGATCCGGATCATAACGGCAAGAGTCCTAAGAGCATTCGATAGAGGAAGAATGGACGTCGGACGGCATCGCCTACGACTCCCTTTCCATTAACCTTAACCTCAAGCATTCCGACCCGGTCCGACGCAATCGAATTGGCACCCGTTAGATCGTCGGGGCGAACTACTCCCCGAACCTCCACAACCTGCCGCTCTGAGTTGACGACGACTTCTTTTACTCCATGCACGATCATATTGCCATTCGGCAGAACCGCGACTACACGCGCTGTCAACGCGGTATTCAGAACTGTGGATCGACTCGTCTCCCCTTGCCCCTGCAACTGGGTGGCACCGCTTGTCCCCGCCAGATTGGCGAGCGGCCCCGCCGCCTTTAGCGGACCGAGTGCCGCGGTGATTCCTTGCTTAACACTCGATTTCCGATTGGTGTTCGTGACCCCTTTGGCGACTGCCGAAGCACGGTCACTAACCAAAATCGTCACCAAGTCATCGAGCCCCTGAGCGCGAAAATCGCGCCCCAACTCCGCGAACCTCCCTCCCGCCTGGAAAAGCGATCCGGGGCTAGACGCCACCCCTGGTGATCCACGGCCCTGCGTTGCATCTCGAATGTATTGGTCAAGGGGCGATGGCGTGGGTCCATCCTTCCTTTTCGCCTCAACGGGCAAAAGTATGCAGCAGCTGAGAGTCAGAATAAGAATCAGCTTCAATGAGAACCTCCGGGCATGATTTGTACGAATCCTTTTGTGTTGACCCGAGCGCGGAGACGCCGACCGTCATGCTTGATCAAAATTGTTTGACCCTCTTCGCCATCCGTCTCGGCAATCGCTGGAAAGGAGAGGGTCGCGTTCGCCATGGCGAGCGAAGCTTGCACCGGTTCGCCTCGCCGGACAGTCGGCGCGTTCATCAGGTCCGAACTCAGTAACAATTCTCCGGCGCGTAACGATCGACGCACTTGGAACGGTCGATAAGGGTCGGCGCAGGCAGTCGAAGTCAGGAACGGATTCAGCCATCGCTGCACCGATTGCAGGGAGGCTGGGTCTGGCTGGCTTCCTACCGGCAAGTCTACTGGCGATGACCAGCAGTTCCGCGAGACGAGAACTCGCGCTTTCGCCCAAATTGGCGCCGTCCGCTTTTCACCAGTCGTGAGAGTTCCTCGCCATAAGATCGGGCCGTCGAGCAGAGTCGTCGGGCCTCCTACAACCCCCTGCCGCTGAAAGTGAAGAATTCCGGCCGGCAATGCATTCCGGACGAAATCAAGCAATTCTAAACGCACTTCCTGGCCCGGAAATAGCTCTCCCACCGCTTGTTCCAGGGCTTTAAGCAGTATCGTTTTGGCCAGGGGTTGCTGCTGCCGCTCAATACAGAGATGCTCTGGCATGCCTTCAACCGACAGTCCTTCGGTCGCCGCCATCCGAACCAATTGCACTCTGCTCAGAATTCGCTTCACGCTGGGCGAAGGAGCCGGTCCGAGATCGGTCGATTTGTCTAAGGTCTCAAACGCGGGGATGGCCGAGGCGATCTCGCCGGCGCGAATCCTCTCTCCCGCGATCGCGGTGCAAGCGATCAAATTTATCTGAGTAATCACGAATAAGACAGCAAAGCGCATAATCAGGATCTCTTAGCGACCCAAGTTGTTGACTTGTTGATACATCTCGTCGGCCGCCCGAACGACTTTTGAGTTCGCCTCATAGGCTCGTTGGCTCATGATCAGATTGATAAACTCTTCGACAACACTCACGTTTGATTGCTCCGTGTAGCCCTGCATTAGAGATCCAATCCCCTCCTGCCCACCCGGGTTGCCAACCACCGGCTCTCCGGAGGCGTCGGTTGGCAGGTACAAGTTCCGACCGATGTTGTTCAGACCGGCTGGATTTACAAACGCCGCGAGTTGAATCTGTCCGGCGATTTGGGCGGCAGTTTGACCAGACTGCTGGAAACTCACCGTCCCGTCCTGGGCGATCGAAATCGCCTGCGCTTCTGCCGGAATTGTGATCTGCGGCTCCACTGGATCGCCATCGCTGGTCACCAGAATTCCGTCCCGATTCATTTGGAATTGTCCCGCTCGGGTGTAGCCAATTTCTCCACTGGGTCGGCGGACCTGAAAGAATCCGCGTCCCTCAATAACCATGTCGAGCGGGTTGCTGGTTTGCATGAAGCTACCTTGAGTAAAGATGATTTCGTTTGCAAAAGTTCGCGCACCGAGTCCAATCTGCAGACCACTCGGCACGGTTGTCTGTGCGCCTGCGGCGGCACCGGGTTGAACCATTGTCTGGTATAAAAGGTCTTGGAATTGAGCCCGCCGCATCTTGAAGCCGACCGTGTTGGCATTGGCGAGATTGTGGGCGATATTGTCGACGTTGGTCTGTTGTGCGGACATACCGCTGCCTGCACTGAATAGGGCTCTTACCATTTCTTGATTCCTCTAGCCATGGGACTTCACGACCTCATCGAGAACTTTCTGATTCATCTCGCCCGCCATCGCCATAGCTCGCTGAAGCGATTCAAACTGGCGAAGAACATGGATCATCCTGACGGCAGATTCGGCCGCTTGCGTGTTAGCGGCTTCGGTGTATCCCTGATTGACTTGGGCATTCCGGGCGGGCAATGCTCGATCGGCCAAAGGGGTGTCATTTGGTAGGACAAATAGGTTACTACCTTTCTTCGAAAGGAGCTCTGGACGCGCAAAATCGACGATTTGAAGCTGGGCGACGGGTGCCCCGTTCTGGAAAATCTCGCCCGCCCCGGTAATCCTCACTTCGCTATTCGGCTGCAATTGAATGGGACGATTGAGGTTGTCGAGGACCGGTCGACCATCGCCAGACTGAAGCCCGCCGGCCGCGCTGAGTCGAAACGAGCCCGAGCGCGAGTATACTGGCCCATCAACTCCTCCCAGCGCGAAGAAGCCCCGACCAGCGAGCGCTAGATCGGTTTGCTTCCCCGTTTCCTGCAATGGCCCCTGCGTGAAGTCCGTCCAATTCTTTTCGATTACAGGCACGGATAACGGCGGCCTTCCTCCTTCGTCGGCCTCAGGAGAAATGTAAAGGCTATACGATTCTCGATCCGCTTTGAAACCTGCGGTCGTACTGTTGGCCAAATTGTTCGCGAGAACCTCGAGCGATTCCATTCTCGCTCTCATTCCACTCGCTGCTGCTACGCCGATAGGATCCATAACGCTGCCGACTTCGAGAGCAATTGACAGGCCAAAGACTGTGAGCGCGGGGCGAGAACTAGCGCTGCGCCGAGAAATTGGCGATGTGACCGAAACCGGTCACTGCGCCGACAACAATTTGCCTCAGGGCACCAAAATGCACCTGCAATGTTCGATTGGCCTCAAATGTGCACTAGCAGTAGTAGCGTCGCTATGAGCATCGATCTTCAGTTCGCCCCTGCACCCAAGGTCACAGAGCCTAGTCCGGCTTCGGCCGTTCTAACCTCAGGTGACGGTGCGCAGGGTTCAGAGTGGCGCACCATCTTGGAGGGCCTGTTTCAAAGTGAACCAGATATCTCCGCAGTTGGAGAAGAGGTGGTGCCCAGCGAACCATTGTCGGAGACGGGTCCGCCTACTTCCCTCTCGGCCATCGCTTTCCTTGCTTCCTTCTTCTCCAAAGAGGCGCTGGAAAAATCGGGTCGATTCGAATCGACCGTCGAACCCGAAAATGACGAGGACACCGCCAGTTCTGAAGTCGTGCCAAAGCGTTGCTTTCTTCCGACCGAAAACTCCGCGGCTCCGACCAGTTCTCTGGGGGAGTTCGATCTTTCTCCCAACTTGTGGGAGTTCGTTCCCCGAACTGTCCTGACTCCCACCCCTTCTGTTGCCATCCCTGAAGATATTCGCCATAACGAGCTTTCGTCACGGGTCGACTTGCCAAACCATTCTCCCCAAAGCATCCTTCAACTCCCCCTTTCCAGTCCGGCACTGGAAAAGCGAGGCGATCCGCAAATCGTCTCAGCCGTCTTCACTATAAAAACTGTTGACGGCAGCGACGATACCGCTCGCGGGTCGGCCCCGCCTGACACGGAAGCGGTGGTACAAGCCGCCGATGAAGTTACCGCCGGGGTTCCGGTCAGGGTGGGCCCTCGGTTACAGGAATCTTCAAGCGAAAGCCGAGAAAATCGAGGAGCTCGGGACGAAAAGCCTAGCAGGAACAAGGACGTTATTCCCGAGGACAGCGCGCCACCCTCGGCAGAATCTTTGGAAGCTTCCGGAGGGAACGCCGGGTTTTCTGCCGCACCGCCCCGTCAGATTCACGATACCGGGAACCGATCAACCGAAGCTCGTTTTTCGACTGTTTCGTTTGTCAGCCAGGTTGATGCCGCGATGGCTGATCCGGGTGAGCCGACAAGACCTAGCTGCATAAACCTTGACCTTAGAATCTCTCAGGGAGATCTCGGTCTACCAGACGATTCCGGGGCTGGGGAGTTACGGCTCCAACTTCGCCAGCGGGGCGAAGAAATCCAGATGCGAGTCCACGGAACCGGCGAGGGTGTCGCTAGTCGGGCACAGTCCGCGTGGACCGGTCTGGTGGAACGACTACGTCCACAAGGTCTCGAAGCCGAACGATTCCACTTCGCCGTTATGCCTGTTTCTCACGAGCCTGACGTCCACCCTCTTCATGCGGTCGAGACCATGCAACCGGAAGCAAGCGGGAATAGCGATGCCGATGCGCAACGCAGGCAGGACGAGCGAGACCAGCAGCAAGAGCAACACCGAAACCACCAAGAGCGCGTCCGTCGCGAGAATGAAACAAAAAACCGATTCAACAGTTTTCTGAACGGGTAACTAAACGAAACCAAAGGAGTCCAGTCATGATCCCAGACATAAAAAGTACGACAGCAGCCAGCGGGTCTGCCGCAGCAACGAGTTCGGGCCAGGCCAAGCCACCACCTGCCGACCCCTTGGCGAACAAGGAAACGTTCCTCCAACTGCTCGTCGCCCAGATCAAGAATCAGAATCCACTCAGCCCGCAAGACGGAGTCGCGTTTCTCAGTCAATTGGCCCAATTCACCGATCTTGAGCAAAGCCTTGGCATGAGACAGGATATTTCCGCAATCAAAGACCTGATGCAATCGGCAAAAGTGACCCCACCGACCGCTTAATCCCTATCGATTGAATTCTGGAGACTCATGTTTACTTCTTTTTCCACTGCACTGTCCGCCCTCGGCGCGCATTCAACCGCCGTCGACGTGGTTGGCAACAATCTCGCCAATCTAAATACTCCGGGTTTCAAGGCCAGCGTCGTTTCTTTCTACGATTTGGTGACCCAGTCTCTCGGCGCGGGTCTAGGTGAAACCCAAGTTGGCTTCGGCGTGGCCCGACCAATCACCTTACGCCAATTCTCTCAAGGGGCTATCCAATCGAGTGCCGGTCCCCTCGACGCGGCTATCCAGGGCGACGGCTTCCTGGTCCTGCGATCAAAGGCGAATGCTACGATCTACGGGCGAGGAGGCAATTTACAAGTTGACCGTAACGGCTCCCTCCTGACCGCAACAGGGGAGCGCGTCCAAGGCTGGGCATCCCAAACTGGCGTCATTAACACGAACCTTCCGGTTGGCGATATCACGGTCCCCGTGGGTTCATTGCGCCCGGCTACCTCCACCACGCAAATAACGTTTGATATGAATCTCAACGCTCGGGCTACAGCCGGACCCCCTGCCGACACGTTCTCTTCTTCGATGGAAACCTATGATTCTCTTGGCGTTTCACACATCGTTTCCATTCAAATGACGAAAACGGCCAACCCGGGCGAATGGAGCTATTCCTACTCTGTGCCCAATGCCGACGTTTCGACACCGATCGCTCCCGTCACTGGCACGATAACGTTCGGCCCTAGTGGCGCTCTCACTAATCCACCGGCCACAGGCCCGTTTCCTACCTTGAGTATCACCGGACTTAACAGCGGAGCCGCTCCCATGGACGTGACCTGGAATATGTTCAACGGCGACACGCCTCGACTCACACAATTCGCACAGCCATCGGCGATTTCAGCGCTCGGTCAGAACGGGTCACCCGCAGCTCAGTTGGTGCGCGTCGGGCTCGGTGATGGAGGGGTCATGCTCGCGCAGTATTCGAATGGCGAGCAGGTAGTCGTGGGTCAACTGGCTATGGCGTCGATTCGAAACCCGGAATCGCTGATCTCGGTTGGGAACAATTCCTACCAGTTGAGCGCGCGGAGTGCCACTCCTGCGGTCGGTACGCCGGGCACTGGTGGAAGAGGAACGATTATCGGAGGTGCCGTCGAGAACTCGACCGTCGACATCGCCAAGGAGTTTACCAATCTAATTGTCCTGCAACGGGGCTACCAAGCCAACACAAGGGTAATCACGACGGTGGACGAGATTAGTCAAGAAACGATCAACTTGAAACGCTAGTCCCGATTTGAAACGCCGTTATGACCATTCTTGAAGAGTTGGGGCACTGTGCCGACATCCCGATTGAGATCGTAGTCGAACTCGACCGCAAGGTGATGACGGTTCGAGAAATATTGAACTTGGCGCCTGGAAGTGTCATAAAGATGCGTCGTTCCGCTGGCGAGAATATCGACATTCTCGCCGGAGACGCCCTCGTGGCCTTCGGAGAAATCGTAATTATCGAGTCTACGATGGGTGTCCGGATAACGGACTTCAACTTGCAGGAGTAAGCAGCATGGAAGTCTTAAAGTTTGTTTCCGCATTGGCGATCACGTTTGGATTTTTGGGTGCAACTCTGTGGTTGCTGAGGAGACGGGGCCGTCTGGAAAAGCCGGCAGGATCATTCTGGCGGCGGGATCCAAAGGCGAAACACCTCTGCTCCCTGGAACGGTTGATTCTATCTTCAGAATGCACGCTTCATCTGGTCGCAATTGATGAACGCCCCTTACTGCTCGCCGTGTCCAGCAAGGGGATAGTACCGATTCCAATTCCTCGCAGCGAGAAACAACTGACGCAGGTCGTGGGAGGAGTCCGATGATATTGCCAATACGCGCACAACGACTGATTCCTCTACTTGGGCTCTGGGGACTTCTCTGCGTCCCGATCACACACGCCGCTCCCCGACCCAAGAATGAATTGCGAGTAGAGCTTCCGGGGAAGGCAGCAAAAGCCAAATCGTCGGAAGACGGAGTCGGGCTTCCGATGCAGATAGTTCTGATGTTCACGGGGCTTACCGTGCTCCCGGCCGTAATCATGTCCTTGACTCCGTTCCTTAGGATAACGCTTGTTCTCCATTTCCTCCGCCAAGCGATTGGAACTCAAACTGCTCCTTCGAATCCAGTTCTCGTCGGGCTAGGTCTGTTCTTGACCGTCCTAATAATGAATCCAGTACTTTCGGAAGTTCAAGAAAAAGCATGGAAGCCGTACGAATCAGGTCAGATGACGTTAGGAGAGGCCGCGGCGGCGGGGCAGGTGCCACTGAAGGCATTTCTTATCCGCTACGTTCGTGAGAAAGATGTCAAAACACTACTCGAGATATCGAAATCGCCCGCGCCGGCGAAGCCGGAAGACTTGGACCTAAAAATCCTCTGTCCTGCTTATGTACTTAGCGAGTTGAAAACAGGGTTTCAGATAGGAGCGATGCTGTTCCTTCCCTTTCTGGTGATCGATATCTTGGTGGCTTCCGTCACTCTATCGGTCGGGATTGTTCAACTCCCTCCAGTTATGGTGTCTGCACCATTTAAGATTCTTCTTTTCGTTCTGATCGATGGCTGGAACCTGGTGGTCGGATCTCTGGTGAAGTCCTTCTATTGAGGAGCTCGGATTTCCGATGACCACGCCACTTGTTATTGAAATCATTCGACAAGCATTCACCCAGTGTTTCTGGTTGTGTCTGCCGCTGCTGGGAGTCGGTTTCGTTGCCGGCATACTGATCAGCTTGCTTCAGATCGTCACTTCGATTCAGGACTCTGCCTTCGGGACAGTCCCTCGCCTAGCGGCCTTTCTCCTGGCGCTCTTCGTTTTCCTCCCCTGGATGCTCTATCGCATCACGGAGTACGCTGTTTCAATTCTGGGCCATCTGGAGAAGTATGCCGGATAACCTCCCGGACTGGGGTCCCCGCTTGGGCGCGACTGACTTGATCGTCCCCTATGGCTTCTTCATTCATTTTCTTCTGACTTTGTTCCGCGTGGGCGGAATCTTCGCCTTCGTTCCGGTTCCGGGACTTAAGTCGGCGTTGGACCCGACAAGAATTGGACTGGTAGTTCTCCTCAGCTGGTTGGTCTTTCCTCTGACTCCCTTTACGCAAGCGGTGCCGGCTACTCTATCGGCTGCACTCTCCTTAATGATTTCTGAAGTCAGCCTGGGACTTGTCTTCGGGCTGTCAATTCAGTTTCTCCACGAAGGCGTTTTGATCGGGGCCCAGATCCTAAGTGTTCAAGCGGGTTACTCGTACGCTTCGACGATCGATCCTACTTCAGAAGCGGATTCCTCCGTCCTTCAAGTCATTCTCGTCCTCGGAGCCTCCCTGTTCTTTTTGACTCTAGGCTTGGACCGAGTATTGCTAAAGGCGGTTGTGACTTCTTTCGATGCTTATCCGCCGGGCGCATTTGTCGCGAATCTAACCACTGCCTCAAGTGTCATCTCGATCAGTGGGGAAATGTTCTCGCGAGGACTGCGAGTGGCCGCGCCTATCGTCGGGGTGCTTGTCCTCGTTGATGTCGCAATGGCTCTTCTCTCAAGATTGCAGCCTCAGATGCAGCTCTTGAATCTGTCATTTCCTCTGAAAATGTTGCTGAGCCTGTCCGGACTGGCCCTAGCCGTCCAGACCGTGCCTGCCGGAGTTGCTGCGTCGGCTGAGACTACGTTCCGGTTCATTCACTCATTCCTGGCGAAGGGTGGCTCCTAAATGTCGGATGGCAATCGCACAGAGAAGCCCTCGGCCCGTAAACTTCTGAAGACCCGCGAAGACGGTAACTATGTCGCTAGTAAGGAGTTTACGGCCGCGATTCAATTCACAGTCTTCTTTGTTATCTTGGCTCAATTTGGTGATCGGCTCGGGATGGGTTGCCGCACTTTCGTTTACAGCTGGATCCGTGAGGCGTTCTCTCTCAAAGAGGTTCAGCGGGAATCACTTCCGGAACTCGTCCAGATCGGACTCTTTCCCTACCTTATGCCGACGCTCGGGCTCGGCTTCGTTCTTACCTTGGCAATGGTTGTGGCACAACTGACTGTATCGCAACTTGGCATCTCGGGAAAGAAGTTAGCGCCTCAATTTTCTAAACTTAATCCGCTGTCTCGCATTAAGGAGATGCCTCGACAAAACATAGCGAGCGCGCTTCAGGCAACCGTTCTGCTACCGGTGTTTCTGGTTGCGATCTATATCCTCGTGGAAACCAACGCGGTTAATCTGCTGCGCCTTCCGTATCAGTCCATTGCCAGCGGCGAGTTCACGATTTTGGCAATTCTGGAGGATCTGCTTTACAAAGCGACTTTCGCGTTTCTTATCGTTGGCGTCATCGATTGGTATCGGCAACAGAGTCGCTATACCAAGCAACTCATGATGTCGAAGCAAGATCTCAAAGACGAGCACAAAGAATCGGAAGGAAATCCGCAGCTCAAGGCAAAGCTACGCAAAATGCAGCGTGACAACTCCCGTCGTCAAATGATCACGAATGTTCCCAAGGCGTCGGCCATTATTGTAAATCCAACGCACTACTCGGTAGCCGTTCGGTACGAACTTGGGGGCTCCGGCGCGCCGAAGGTCGTGGCCAAGGGCAAGAACTATCTGGCGCGGCGCATTCGAGAGATAGCGATGGCCAATGAGATTCCGATCGTCGAGAACCCTCCACTGGCCCGGGCCTTGTATGCGGCGGTCGACGTGGGACAGGAAATTCCTCCGCATCTGTATCGGGCGGTGGCGGAGATATTGGCTTATCTATACAAAGTATTGGGGGGGCGGCTCCCTGGCATGGCAAATGCATAGAAATTCTGACTGACTATGGCTCTCACGACTACTCCGCTCGCCCCGCTCGCAAAAGGTCCCGCCTCTCCGCCTGCGACTCCATCTGGTCGTCCCGTTCAAGTCTCGAGTGCGCCACTTTTGGAGCAACGAGCAGAAGGCGGAGTCCTTGAAATGCTCGGCTCTTTTTCCTGGCGAGATGCCGCGGTACCGCTGACCGTTTTGGGGATCGTCCTGGCCATGATTACTCCGGTGCCGGCGGTCGTACTGGACTTACTGATCAGCGCAAACATAACGCTTTCGGTGGTGTTGCTACTCGTTTCGATCTACATCAACAAGCCGGCGGAATTTAACGTTTTCCCCACGGCACTACTATTGATGACCCTTTTCCGGCTGGCGCTGAACATCTCTTCCTCCCGGCTTATTCTTCTTAACGGGAACTCGGGAACCGCAGCCGCGGGTGACGTAATTGAAGCGTTCGGGAACTTCGTCGTAGGAGGCAACTATGTGATCGGACTCGTCATCTTCCTGGTCCTAATCGCAATTCAATATGTGGTCATCAATCATGGCGCTGTTCGTATTTCGGAGGTAACGGCCCGCTTTACCCTAGATGCCTTACCTGGTAAGCAAATGTCGATTGACTCAGATTTGAATGGAGGTCTGATCGATGAAGCGGAGGCTCGCCGGCGACGCAAAGAGCTATCTGCCGAGGCGGAGTTCTACGGAGCGATGGACGGAGCTTCGCGGTTTACACAGCGGGATGCGGTAGCGAGTATTTTGATCACGGTAATCAACATACTGGCGGGGTTTTTGATCGGCGTAATCCAACACGGGATGGATCTCAAGAAGGCCCTGCAAACCTACACGATTTTGACGATTGGAGATGGGCTGGTCACCGTGATTCCTGCCCTGATGATTTCGGTTTGCGGTGCCCTGATCATTACGCGTACAGGGTCCGATAAAAAGTTGGGCCAGGATATCCAGAAGCAAGTCTTCAGTAATCCAGAACCGCTTCTGCTCTCCGCTGGCGTCTTGATGGCTATGTCGATGTTTCCCGGTATGCCTACGATCCCCTTCTTGGTTTTAGGCGGAATCTCCGGTGCCGTTGGCTGGCGACTGAAGAAGGGTGCTCGGCTTTCGGAAGAAAAAGATAAGGCAAGTCCTGAGACCGGGAGCGCCCCACAACGGGAAAATCTGGAGGCGCTCTTAAAGGTGGAGCTATTAGCGGTCGAAATGGGACTCGGATTGGTACGGTTCGTTGAGGGTGGGGCGCAATCCCCGCTTCTTCGGCGCATCGCCGGTATCCGGCGGCAGTTAGCTTCCGATCTTGGTTACCTGTTACCAGCGGTGCGGGTTACAGACAATCTGCAACTAAAGTCCCGGGAGTACATCATCTCGCTGAAGGGTGTCGAGATCGGTCGGTGCGAAGCCCCTGCGGGTATGGATATGGCCATCCCTGCCTCGCGCGATTGTCCCAAATTGGATGGAATTCCCACAAAGGAACCTGCATTTGGGATTCCGGCGTTGTGGATTCCCGCCGAGAAGGCGGAAGAGGCCAGGGCGGCGGGCTACACCGTGGTCGACGCGGTTAGTGTCATGGCTACCCATCTTGCGGAGACCATCCGTCGATTTGCCCATGAAATTTTCTCTCGTCAAGACGCAAAGAAGCTGTTGGATCGAGTCGCCGAGGAGAATCCGAAGGTAGTAGAAGATTTGGTACCCAAATTGCTCTCTCTGGCTAGTGTGCAGCGAGTGCTCCAAAATCTACTCCGCGAGCGGGTTTCGATCCGCGACGGCGCCTCCATTCTGGAAGCGCTGGGTGAAGCGGCTGCGATCACCAAGAATCCGATCCTACTGACAGAGTATGTCCGCCAGGCCCTTCGCCGATCCGTCGTAAAGCCGTATGTGAATACCAACGCGGAACTACATGCTTATCTAGTGGATCCTGCTTTTGAATCGATACTCGACGGCAGTATAGAGCACGGCGAGGCGAACTCCCTGCTCAATCTGCCACCTCGACGTATTCAGGAGATTGTCGAGCGATTCCGGGTTGTAATCGGATCTCACGATGGTCCGGTCGTCGCTCTAACCGGGAGCAGCAATCGCTACTTTTTACGACAGATCACCGAGGGTGCTCTGTCGAATCTGACAGTTCTATCTCACAGCGAGGTCCCCCCAGGCATAAAGGTCTTAGCCCAGGGTGTGATCCGAATGAACTAACGCCAAGGAATCAACATGCGCCTAAAGACATATTTCGTCGAGTCGGTAGAAAAGGCGATGCTTCGCGCTCTTGGAGAGTTCGGGGATGAGGCAATGCTTGTCCATTCAAAGCGGACGAGCCCCGAAATGCGGCATCTGGGGGAGTATGAGGTCGTTTTCGCCTCTCCGCATAACGGATTGTCGGGCCCACCCCCGGTCGTTCAGCCGCCACCATTTCCCGAGAGGGCCTTGGTCGAGCTCCTCGCCCGAAAGAGACCGGGACGGGCCACCGATTCTATGGCGCGGTCTCATCAGAGTTCGGCGACGATTGGTGAAGAGGCGGGCAGGATCCGCCGCGAGTTGCGCGCACTCGCCCGTATGATGGACGCTCCGCCGACCGAAAAACTTTCACGTCCCGAGGAGATTCGAGGCGTGCTGGACCAACTATACGGTTTCCTGGCAGAGAGAGAAGTGCAAAGTAAACATATTTGGGATCTCACGAGGCAGGTCGGAATTGACCTCATGCGCGGCGCTGCTAGCTCGTACCAAGCCCGATCGTCAGTCTTGCTCAACGAACTACTTGTGCGTGGCTTAATCCCGAACTCGTCACCCGCTAAGGAACACTTGCAAGTAGTCGCGCTAGTTGGGCCGCCAGGAGCCGGAAAGACCACTACGATCGCCAAACTAGCTGTGCGTGAAGGGCTCGCGAAAGGTCGACCTCTGCAAGTATTAGATTTCGACGACCAACGGATCGGCGGAGGCGACCAATTGCAGACGATCTGTGCGTTGCTCGGCGTTCCGTATCAACGACTGAGTAGTCCAGAAGCTTTAGTGGAAGTTCTTGGCCGATCGCATACGCCAGGACTTATTCTCATTGATACTCCTGGGCTGTCCCGTCAGGACAGCACAGAGTTGGCGGTGATGAGTCTAGGCCTAGGTGCGTCCGCTACGATTGAACGTCATCTTGTCCTGCCGTGCACTCTTCGCTTCGCAGAACTCACCCGGTTTTGGAACACGTTTCGGGTGTGCCATCCCACCCATCTATTGCTAACTCGCGCGGATGAATCGCTGTGTTTTGGCCCGACTTGGTCTTTGGCGAAGTCGATTAACCTCCCTCTCTCTTGGATGGCGACCGGAAGGCGGATCCCAGAGAGTTTGGTGGAGGCGACTCCAGAGCTATTGGTCGACTTACTAAACGTCGGGTACTCCTCGATTGAGCAGAAATCCGTGGTTTCTTTGCAATCAGAGGTTCAAACCGCGACCGGCGCGATGGCCTCCGTTGGCCATTCCCCAACGAGGAGCATGTTTTCCCTATGAATGCCCAATTCGCGACTGCCGAAAAACTGACCGATGATCGAGAGCGGCTAATCCTCGATCACCTTCCTCAGGTACGCCTAATCGCCCGGCGAATTCACGAGCGGCTGCCGGGTAGTGTGAGCTTGGATGACTTGATCTCGACTGGGATTGTCGGTCTGATCTCCGCGATCGATAACTTCGATGCGAAGATGAACGTCAAGCTGAAGACCTACGCGGAATATAAGATTCGTGGGGCCATCCTCGATAGCTTGCGGGGGATGGACTGGGCTCCTCGCCAGCAGAGAAAGCGAGTCAAACAGATTGAAGCGACGATCCGGGTACTCGAGCAAAGGCTGAAGCGGTCGCCGGGAGAGGAAGAGATTGCCGCCGAGCTCAATCTTTCAACCGAGGAGTATCACGAATGGTTGATTGATGTGCGGGGGATCAACTTAGGTAGTCTGGAGGGCTCGGGAAATGAAGACGAGGGGCGCGATTTGTTGCGATTCGTTTCTGACAACGAAGAGAACTGGCCATCGCGCTTGCTCGAGCGTTCCGAACTCGAACGTCTACTCGCGGAGGCGATTGAACGAATGCCCTACGTCGAGCGAACGGTTCTGAGTCTCTACTACCACGAGGAATTCACGCTTCGCGAGATTGCGAAAGTCGTCAAACTTCATGAGTCTCGCGTTTCCCAACTGAAGTCTCAAGCGATCCTTCGTCTACGTTCCTACTTGGAGAAGAAGTGGCCGTTGACTGGTGGCCTTTAGCTGGCTTGGGGACTACTAGGAAACAGAGATGGCAACGCCAGACCAGCTTTTAGCAGAAGAGTTTACAAAACAACTTAGCGTAACTCTCGAAGGCATGCTCGGACAGTCGTGGACGATTGAGTCCAAGGATGCCGTATCCTCCGAGAAGGCTTCCGAGGAGAAAGACCTACATATCTGGGGCCAGCGGCTAACGATTCATGCCGATCCGCTGTTTAGGGTTATGGTCGGTCCGTTGTGCTGGCGAACGATCGGAGCCTCGGCGCTACGGGCTGCCGGCATTGATGAAGCCAGCGACGCCGATATTTTGAGCACGTATGTCGAGATCTTAACGCAGGCCCTTTCTGGCGTGGCGAGAACTGTCGGCAGCCAAGTTGGTAAAGAGGTCGGACTTGCCAAGGGAGCGGAAGAGACATCGGTTCCAACGAAAGGGAAGATCATTGAGATCCGCGCAGTAGACCCGGAAGGCGTCGAGGTAACGCTGTATTTTGGAGTCGGCGAGCCGCTTATGCGGCTCCTCGCTAGCGGCGAGGACGATCGCCCCCAGTCTGCCTCTGCAGTGCCGGCGGAGACGGAGTCTGAACCGAGCGTAGACAAGTCCCGAGAGAACCCACCATCTACAAATTCCAAGATGGATCTTTTGATGGACGTAGAGATGCCGGTTAGTGTTTCATTTGGCCGGGCTCAACTTCCATTGAAAGAGGTCATTAAACTGACGACGGGATCGATTGTGGAGCTAAACCGGAACGTCAGCGAGCCGGTTGAGGTGATTGTTAATAATTGCGTGATCGCGCGCGGCGAAGTGGTCGTCGTCGAGGGGAACTATGGGATTCGCATTCATCAAATTGTGAGCCGAGCGGAGCGGATCCGTTCTCTGGACTAAGGAACCAAATGATAACTATTCAATCTTCGGAAGCTTTGTTGGTATGCCTGTTGTTGACCTTGGTCCTCGCGCTTTGCGTCGGACTCTTTGTCATGGCCAAAGACGACTTGCGAAGGGTAGCGAATCGTTGTAACAGTCAGTTGGTCAGTGTTGAGGCCAAGTCGGCTCAAGCGGAGTTGCGGTTTGACGTGCTCGAATCGCAGATGGGCGAACTGGGTCAGCAGCTGAAGCAGATTGATCACGCGGTTCAGCACCCGGCATGCGTAGTACTTCCTTTGGGAAATGGGCCGAGTCAGAGGAAGCGAACGGCAATCATTCGCCTGGCGCAGCGAGGCGAGCGCGCCGACAACATCGCTCGAACGGTGGGAATGCCGACAAACGAGGTGGATCTCCTGCTTAAGGTACATCGCGCGGTTGTGGGTAGCAGGACCTAGTGCTCTGACCGCCAGCAACCGTTTGTGTAAAACATTGTGGCCATGAAATGTTTGGATGCATACTTGCGTACACCCCCGGCTCCTCTCCAGATCTCCTCGGCGCTCACGGGGAATTGACTACCTGTGCTTGGATAGAGTGTAAGCGAACGACTAACCCCGTGGTTTACGCGGTCGTTTAAATCTGATTTGGTAGGGTGATGCCCAAACCCAACATTCCCCGCCGCACTGCCATTGAAATCCAACAGCTCCTCGCCGCCTACCAAGCCAGCGGCCAAACCCGCGCCGCCTTCTGCGCCGCCCATCAACTCCCCGTCTCCACCCTCGACTTCTATCGCCGCCGTTCTCCTACCCCCGTCTTCGTCGAAATCAACCTCCCCCCGTCCCCGGGGTGTGCGACTTAAAAGTGGCGATCCGCCGGATTTCTTTTTTTGTGCCGCAAGACCGAGCGTAGTGATACGCTAGGTTAGAAAGGAAATAAACAGCATGACTGATTCCATATCCGATCTGGAAAGCCGTCGCGCGAACGTTCAATCTCAATTGGTTCAATTGGGAGACATGCGGTCTGGCTCTATCACCGGCACAGGCGGTCGTTGCGGCAACCCCAACTGCCACTGTCGCAATTCCGGCGATCCCGGACACGGCCCTTACTTCCGGCTCACACGCAAAGTCAATAAGAAGACCGTCACCGAAACTTTCTCCACGCCAGCGGCATTGGCCAAGGCACAGCGGGAGGTGGCTGAGTACCACCGTTTTCGTGAACTCGGCAGCCAACTGCTGGAGGTCAATGAACGGATCTGCGGGATGCGGCCAATGGAGGAGCCACCGCAGTCG
>Ga0163144_10006041_pt1 | contig 26815 bp, 26 predicted proteins | sample OliLak19BULKMAT1_FD_123175 | JGI IMG/M metagenome (GOLD analysis project Ga0163144, IMG submission 123175) | Freshwater microbial mat bacterial communities from Lake Vanda, McMurdo Dry Valleys, Antarctica - Oligotrophic Lake LV.19.BULKMAT1 | ecosystem: Environmental > Aquatic > Freshwater >...
CGGGCCTAGCGGACGCGCACGAAGATGGTCGCTGAGTCGTCGGTGTAGGCCTGGCGCCAACCGGGCAGACGCGCCAGCAGCCTGTTGGCTGGCTGGTCCTTCGGGAACAAGGTCCACTCGATCGCATGGCGTTCGAGCACCTGGTCCAGGGACTCCTCGCCGCGCAGGTTCGTCACCTCGGCATAGCGCTTGATGAACGCGCCGCCGTAGAGCTCGCCGCGGCCGTCGATGAACGTGGGCACGCCGGCCCGGATCAGGTAGCCGCCGTAGTTGTAGTGGTTGAACACATGGCCCTTGAGCCCGGCTTCGCGCGCGTGGTCGAGCGCCGCCGACGGCATCGTGGAGGACGGCGGCGTGACGCCACCCAATTTGATCAGGCCGGCGGCATAGAGGGTGGCGACGGCAACGCAGAGCGCCAGGGCGGCATGGCCCGCCGGACGGGCGAGCGCCCGCATCCGCTGGACGAGAAGGCTTCCGCCGGTCGTGTCGGGATCGGGCCTGAGCGAGGGCCATTGCCGCGCCAGCAGCGGCGCCACCACGAGCGGCAGCAGCATCGCGAGCAGCTCCGCGTTGCGGGCGTAGCGCAGATAAAGATGCACCAGGCCGATCACGATCAGCAGGCGGATCAACGGCAGTTTCAGGCCGCGCGAGAGAGCGGCATAGAGGGCGACCAGCAGGATCAGCTCCTGCATCGGCTGGCCCTGGAAGTCGGGCGACTTCCATTCGGAGATCACACCCAGCGACTCGCCCAGGCCAAAGATGCGCAACGTCACCAGGATCGATTCGGGACCGTAGGGCGTGATGCAGGCGGCCAGCCCCGAGGCGATGCCGAATTTCGCCCAGGCGATGAACAGTGCCTTGCGCTCCACCGTGTCGCGCGCGCCGACGACAGCATCGAGTGCAAAGGCTGCGCACAGGACGAGGCCCAGGGTGAAGCCGCCATGCAGGTTGGCCCACAGCAGCATGGCCAGCAGCAGCAGCGGCTCCGGCGCGCGGCGTTCCTCGACGGCGCGCACGAGGCCGGCCACCCACCACAACATCACGGGGAAGGCGAGCAGGTGCGGGCGCGCCAGGAAATGCGGCGCCGTCATCACGATGGCTGCCAGCACGAACAGGGCGGCCGGCAAGGGCGTGAGATCGCGGAGCAGGAGGCGCAGCAGCATCGCGAAGCTCACGCCGACGGCCGCTGCCGCCAGCGCCGTCACGCCGCCCCAGCCGCCGATGTTGTAGGCGAGCGCCATCAGCAGTTGCGACAGCCACTCCTTGGCGATCCACGGCTGGCCGGCGAAGGTGAAGGAGAAGGTGTCGACAGTCGGCACGGTGCCGTGCGCCAGCATCCAGTTGCCGACCGCGATGTGCCAGTGGCTGTCCGGATCGCTGAGCAGCGGCAGGCCTTCGGCATTGGCGAGGAAGACGAACAGCGCCATCCCGAGCGCGAGCGGCCAGGACAGCGCCCAGGCGGAACGCGGCCTCGTGGCGGCGAGTGCCCGTCCTTGAAAATCGTGGGAAACCGAGAGGCCGGAAGTGACGGCCATGGAGAGGCTCCGAAATCAATGCAAGAATATTATATAATGCATTGATATACAATATTTTTTAGGATTGTACCAGCGGAAGCTGGGATCGGATATACGAGTCGGGATGCAGGCCGCTCCCCTCCTGAAGGATCTCGTTCTGATTGGCGGCGGCCATGCCCATGTCCATGTGGTGAAGACCTTCGGCATGAAGCCGATGCCCGGCGTGCGGCTCACCCTGATCGGGCGCGACATCGAGACTCCCTACTCGGGCATGATCCCGGGCTTCGTCGCCGGCCAATATTCCTTCGACGAATGCCACGTCGACCTCGTCCGGCTGGCAGCCTGGACCGGGGCGCGCCTGATCCAGGCCGAAGCCGTCGGCCTCGACCGCGCCAATCGCCAGGTGCTGCTAAAAGACCGGCCGCCGGTTTCCTACGACCTGCTCTCCCTCGATGTCGGCTCCTCGCCCGGCGTCGAGGCGGTTCCGGGGGCCGCCGAGCACGCGACCGCGGTGAAGCCGATCGCGGAACTCGGCCGGCGCTGGCTCGCCTTCGTCGAGCGCGTGAAAGATCATCGCGGACCGCTGCGCATCGCGGTGATCGGCGGCGGCGCGGGCGGCGTCGAGCTGGCACTCGCCATCGACCATCGCCTGCGCGACGTCGCGCGCGACGCCGAGGTCGCCGTCACCTTGGCCACCAAGGGCGAGATCCTGTCGGGCCAGGCGGCCGCGGCACGACGGAAGATGCGCGCGATCTTCGCCGGGCGCGGCGTACGTCTCCTCGAGAACGCGGCGACCACCCGGATCGAGGCCGGCGCCGTCCATCTCGAAACCGGCGAGCGCCTGGAAACCCGCGATGTCTTCGTCGTCACCGAGGCAAGTGCCGCCAAATGGTTTACCGGCACCGGCCTGCCGCTCGATGAACGCGGCTTCTTCGCCGTCGAGCCGACGCTGGCCTCAAGCGGCGATCCTTCAGTATTCGCCGTCGGCGACTGTGCCAGCGTGATGGCCCATCCCCGTCCCAAGGCCGGCGTGTTCGCCGTACGTCAAGGCCCGCCGCTCGCCGACAATCTGCGCCGCGTCCTGCTGGGCCAGGCGCCGCAACCGTTCACACCGCAGAGCCGCTATCTCTCGATCCTGGGCACCGGCGATGGCCATGCAGTAGCGACGCGAGGCGGCTGGGCGATCGAAGGCTCCTGGGTGTGGCGCTGGAAGGACCATATCGACCGCAAGTGGATGCGCATGTATCGCGAGCCGCCGGCCGAGCCGATGGATATGGCTGCGCGCACGGCGGCGCCCGATCCGGCACTGGCCGACGCGGAGGCAAAGCGGCTGCTGGCCGACATCGGCATGCGCTGCGGCGGTTGTGGCGCCAAGGTCGGCGCCGACTCGCTCAGCCGCGTGCTGGCCCGGCTTGGCCCCTCGCCCTTTCCCGGCGTCGCGATCGGCCTCGACGCGCCCGACGACGCGGCGATGATCGAGGTGCCGGCGGGCAAGGCGCTGGTGCAATCGGTCGATTTCTTTCGCACCTTCATCGACGATCCCTTCATCTTTGGCGAGATCGCCGCGGTCCATGCGCTGGGCGACGTCTGGGCGATGGGGGCCAAGCCGCACAGCGCGCTGGCGCTGGCGGTCGTGCCGGCCGCCGCCGAGCGGCTGATGGAGGAGGATCTGTTCCAGATGCTGTCGGGCGCGCGCCGCGTGCTCGACCAGGCCGGCTGCGCCCTGATCGGCGGCCATTCCGGCGAAGGACCTGAAGCGGCGCTGGGCTTTTCTGTGAACGGCCTCGTCGTCGCAGCCGCGGCGCTGCGCAAGGGCGGACTGAGGCCGGGCGACAGGCTCGTGCTCACCAAGCCGCTCGGCACGGGCGTGGTCTTCGCTGCCGCCATGCGCGGGCAAGCACGCGGACGCTGGGTGGCGGAAGCCCTGGCCTCGATGCGCCGGCTCTCGTCGACCGAGGCAGAGGCCCTGGTGGCCGCCGGCGCCCACGCCTGCACCGACGTCACCGGCTTCGGCCTCGCCGGCCATCTCGCCGAGATGATCCGCGCCAGCGGCGCAGTCTCGGTCGATCTGCATCTCGACGCCCTGCCCGCCCTCGATGGCGCCGTTGAGTTGTTCGCCAAGGGCTTCGCGAGTTCGCTGCAGTCCGAGAACCTGCGCGCCCGTCACCTGATCGATGGCATGGACGCCCACGCGCAACATCCCAAGCTGCCGCTGCTGTTCGATCCCCAGACCGCCGGTGGCCTGCTCGCGGCGATACCTTCCGACTGCGTCCTCGACATCGACGCCGTCGAGATCGGCGTCGTGCGGGCGCACGATCAAACGCGATCCGCCATCCATCTTTTGGCTTGAGTGCAACCTTGACGGATCTGTGACGTTGCCGAGGTTCATTCCTCGGCTAACGGAGAGATCGACATGGCGAAGAAGAAGGCAACGATTGCAGGCGCAATGGCGGGAGCCGTTGCAGGTCTCAAAGACTCTGTCGTTCGCGCCGAAATCGCCGTCGTTCGAGCCGGCAACAAGGCGGTCAAGGCCGTCCAGGACCGCGTCGACGCCGGCCGCCGCAAGGCCGCGAGCAAGAAAAAGGCAGCCAAGAAGGCCGTGAAGAAGGCGGTTTCCAAAACCAAGCGCGTCGTTCGCAAGGCGGCAAAGAAGGTCGCGAAGAAGGCGGCGAAGCGCTCGAAGCGCCGCTAGACTGATCCGCGCACCCGACTATAGGGTGCAGGATCGGGGGCGGCATGGCGCACGCGAAAGCAAGCATCGGCACGGTCAACTACGCCACGGCGATTGCGACCGGGCATCACAAGCTCATCGCCGATGAAGGCCCGGAACTCGGCGGCAAGGATGCCGGCCCCGCGCCTTACGACCTGCTGACCTCGGCGCTGGGCGCATGCACCGTGATCACGCTCCGCATGTACGCCGAGCGCAAGCAATGGCCGGTGACGGCGGTGCACGCCGACATCCATTTCGTCCGCGAGGGCGACAAGCAGCGCATCGACCGCGTGCTCACCATAGAGGGCGCCGTCGACGACGAGCAGAAGAAGCGCATGGCCGACATCGCCGAGCGCACGCCCGTCACGCTCACGTTGAAAGGCGGGCTGGAGATCAGGACGCGCCTGGCCTAGCCCTTACGCTTCTTCCATTCCTCGTAGTCGCGCTTGGCCTCCTCGCCCGCCACCGGGAACAGGCCCTTCAGCGAGCGGCCACGCGCCACCTCCGCTTCAGCGAATTCCTCGTAGTGATAGGCGTTGAGGGCCTCCTCGGCGACCGCCTCGACGATCTCGGGCGGAATGACGAGCACGGCGTCGCGATCGCCCACGATCACATCGCCGGGATAGACCGCGACGCCACCGCAGGCGATCGGCAGATTGAGATCGACCGGCCGATGCGCAATCGGGCTGGGCGGCGAGGACGGCCGGCGGTGATAGGCCGGCAGGCCGGTCTTATGCACGCCATCGGTGTCGCGAAAGCCACCGTCGGTCACGATACCGGCGGCACCGCGTGCCTTCAGCCGGCCGACGTAGAGATCGCCCGCCGACGCGGCGCGGGAATCGCCCCGCGAATCGATCATCAGCACATGGCCCGGTGGGCACTCTTCCATGGCCTGCGGCTGGACCATGCTGCGGTTGGTCGAGGTCGGACCATCCTTGTCCTCGCGCGAGGGGATGAAGCGCATGGTGAAAGCAATCCCGACCATGCGCGGCTGCTCGGGCCGGAGCGGCCAGACGTCGTAGAGCGTCATGCTGCGCAAGCCGCGCCGGTTCAGGACGCCGGTCAGGGTCGACGTACCAACGCGGGCCAGCGCGTCGCACAGATCTTGTGTCAGGACGGCCATTCGATCTCTCCCTCGGATTCATTCGCGACGGCAACGTTAGCGAACCATATTCGCTTTCGCACGTCCGACCCGCCATAATCGCCCAATGAAAATCGAGATTCTCTGCACCGGCGACGAGATCCTGACCGGCAAGACCATCAACACCAATTACAGCCACATCGCCCGCCGCCTCGCCGACATCGGCCTCGGCGTGCATTGGGGCACCACCGTCGGCGACGACAGGGCAAGCCTGCTCGAAGCCTTCCGCCAGGCCGGCGAACGCGCCGATGCGGTGATCGTGAACGGCGGTCTCGGCCCCACAGTCGACGACCTCAGCCAGGAGGTCGCGGCCGAGGCTTGCGGCGTGCCGCTGGTGCTGAGCGACTACTGGATGGAGCGCATGACCCAGTCATACGCCCGGCGCGGGCGGGTGATGTCGGCCAACAACAAGAAGCAGGCGATGCTGCCGGAGAATGCCGAGTTCATCGACAACCCGATCGGCACCGCTTGCGGCTTCGCCGTCACCATCGGCCACGCCCGCTTCCTGTTCACGCCCGGGGTGCCGCGCGAGATGCGCCGCATGCTGGACGAGCAGGTGATCCCGCGCCTGCTGGCACTCAGCGGTATCAAGGGCGTGACGCGGCTGAAGCGGTTCCACACGTTCGGCATCGGCGAGTCGCGCGCCGACGAGATGCTGGGAAACATCGAGGCCTTTACGCAGGAAGGCGGCATAAAACTGGGCTTCCAGGCGCACTATCCGCAGCTCGAGACCAAGCTCGCGGTGCGCGGCGACGACGAGGCGGATATCGCAGCGCGCCTCGCCCCGGTCGAGGCCGAGGTGCGCAAGCGGCTGGGCAACTTCATCATCGCCGAGGACGAGCAGACGCTCGAAGGCATCATCCTGGCGGCACTGCAGCAGCGCGGCGCCACACTGTCGACCGCGGAAATGTTCACTTCGGGAAATATCGCCGCCCGGCTGGCGCCGCTACCCGGCGCCGAAAAGATCTTCAAGCGCGGCGTGGTGGCGCGCGATCCCATCGAATTGGGGTTGGCGGGCGAGGCCTCGCCTGCTGCAGCAGCCGCCATCGCGCAGGACCAGCGCAAGGCCAGTGGGGCCAGCCACGGACTCACCGTCCTCATGCAACTCGACGAAGGCGCCGACCGCCCCGACTTCGGCGCGACCATCTGCATCGGCATCGCCGACGACCAGGGCAGTGTCTCGCGCCAGGCGCGCCTGATCGGCGGACGCGACTGGGTGCGCGTGGGCGCCGCCGAACTCGGACTGGATTGCCTGCGCCGTCACCTGCTCGGCCTGCCGGTCGACGAGCGCATCGATTTCGAACGACGCGATACCCCGCCTAGCGCGTGAAGGTGACGGCCTCGGCATTGGTCCGCGATTCCCAATGGTGGCGTTCCAGCTCGGGATCGAGATGTTCCTCGGCCGGCACGCCAAGGCAGAGATAGGCCACAAGGCTCCAGCCTGACGGCACGTCGAGGACGCGCGTGACGGCCACAGGATCGAGGATCGAGACCCAGCCCATGCCGATGCCGTCGGCTCGGGCTGCGAGCCACAGGGTCTGGACCGCCGCGACCACCGAATAGTGCAAGGTCTCGGGCATGGTCTGCTGGCCGAGGCCACTGCCGGTGTGGGTGGCATCGTCGGAGAAGATCGCGAGATGGACCGGCGCCTCCTTCAGCCCGGCGAGCTTCAGCCCGGCATAGATGGCCTGCTGCTCGCCGGCATAGCCCTGAAGCGCCTTCTCGTTGGCATTCGTGAAGCTCGCCACGACCGCCGCGCGCTTATCAGGCGAGACCACATGCACGAAGCGCCAGGGCTGGCTGAGGCCAACCGACGGCGCATGGCTTGCGATCTCGAGCAGGGCGTCGATGCGCTCTCGCGCGACAGGATCGGTCTTGAAGCGCCGGACGTCGCGCCGCCACAGAACGAGGTCGCGAAAGCGGGCGCGAAATGCCTCGTCGAAAACCGGATTCATGTCAGCCCCTGTCGATTGCGTGGAAGAAGGTACCGCTCACCGAGCCCTGCCGCGCACCACCCTCGGCAATCGATGCGCCCGAGGCATCGCGGCACGCGACGAGCTGATCGTCGCCGGCCGCGAGCGTGCTGGCGTAGTGGAACTCGTGACCCATGATTTCCATACCGGCCGACCCCAACGGACAATCAGCCAACAAGCGCGCGCGGCGATAGCCGAGATGGAGGCTGCGCTTGGCAAACGATGTTTCCAGCCGCAGGAGACCCACCATCGAATGGTGGACGCCGCGCGCATCTTCTATGCCGCGGCCCAGCACCATGTAGCCGCCGCACTCGCCATGGATTGGCACGGACCTGCCGGCGAGCCCACGCAGGCCGCCGTGAAAGCGCTGGGCCGACGCCAGCACGCCGGCGTGAAGTTCGGGATAGCCGCCCGGCAGCCACACGGCATCGGCGCTTGCGTCGGGCGCCTGATCGGCCAGCGGCGAGAAAGGCAGGATCTCGACCCCGGCCGCGCGCCAGCGGTCGAGCAGGTGCGGATACATGAAGGAGAAGGCATCGTCTTGGGCGACCGCGACGCGCTGGCCGGGTGGTTTTAGGCCCGATGCGGCACCCGTCGCCGCCCGCAGAGATGCCGGCTGCGCGGCCTCGCGGATCGCCTCAAGGTCGACGGAGTTCTCCAGAGCATCGGCAAATATTTCCAGACGGCGCTCGAGATCGGCGGTCTCGCCAGCCTGCACCAAGCCGAGATGACGCTCGGGCAATGTCAGCGCCTCGTCGTTGCCGATCGCGCCGAACAATTTCAGGCCGATGCGCTCGAAGGCCGGTGCGATCAAGGCGAGATGCCGCGCGCTCGATACCCGGTTGAGGATCACGCCGGCGATGCCGACATCGTCGCGATAACGCGCGCAGCCTGCCGCCACCGCGGCGGCGGTCTCGGTCTGGCCGGAGACGTCGAGTACCAGCAGCACCGGCCAACCGAACAATGCTGCCAGGTCGGCGGTCGCCCCGCGCGCCGTCTGGCCGGGCTGGGCCACACCGTCGAACAGCCCCATGACACCCTCGACCACGGCTATGTCGGCGCCGGCGGCATGGCGTGCGACGAGATCTGCGAGCGTGCCTTTGGCCATCGCCCAGGTGTCGAGGTTGTAGCTCGGCCGTCCCGTCGCCACGGCATGGAAGGCCGGATCGATATAGTCGGGACCGCACTTGAATGGCTGCACGACAAGACCCCGACGGCGGAACGCGCGCATCAGGCCAAGGGCAACCGTTGTCTTGCCGGCGCCCGAGCGCGGCGCCGCCACGATCAGGCCGCGTGGGCCCGCGTCCTGTATCATTGCCAACCGACCATCGACGGCAGCAGGCCCCGCCGCAGTCCTGCGATCTTGCCGATCACTACGATGGCCGGCGCACCGATGCCTTCGCGGCTTGCGTCAGCCGCGAGCATCGACAAGGTGCTTTCGACCACACGCTCCTCGGCCGTGCTCGCGCCCTGGATGATCGCCGCAGGGGTGTCCGACGGCATGCCGCCGCGCGCCAGCGCCGCCGTGATGTCGGCGAGCTGCGCCATCGGCATGTAAAGGATGATCGGCTGGCCGAGCTTGGCCAGCGCCTCCCAATCCGCCGCCGACCTTCCATCCTGCGCACGATGGCCGGCGGCCAGGATCACGGCATGGTTGGTGTCGCGCGACGTGGCCGGGATACCGGCGAGCGCCGCCGCGGCCAGGCCCGAGGTGACACCAGGAATGACGCGGAAGCGGATGCCGGCTTTGGCGAGCGCCGTAGCCTCGTCCCAGCCGCGGCCGAACACGAACGGATCGCCGCCCTTCAGGCGCAGCACGCGCCGCCCCGCCCGAGCACGGTCGACCAGGATCGCGTTGATTTCCGCCTGCTGCGGTGAAGGCCGGCCGCCGCGCTTGCCGGCGAAGATCCGCTCAGTGCCCTCGCCCGCCAATCCCAGGACACGCGGATCGACCAGGGCATCGTGCACGATGGTATCGGCGCTCGACACGGCATGGAGCGCCAGCACAGTCAGCAACCGCGGATCACCGGGACCAGCGCCTGCCAGCCAGACTTCTCCCGCCGGAAAATCCGGCAGCACCGGGAAATTGCCGGGCAGCTTCACGTGCCCCTGCCCCGGAAGCGGCGCTGGTAGCCCGCGTCATAGAGTGCGCTGTCGCGGAACGTGGCGGCGCCCAGCACCTTGCCGACCAGGATGAGGGCCGTGCGCTCGATCGGGCTTTTCGCGATCTCGGCGGCGATGGTGTCGAGCGTCGCGCGGATGACACGCTGGTCGGGCCAGCTTGCGCGATAGACAACCGCGACGGGGCAATCGGCGCCATAGTACGGCATGAGGGCCGCCACGATCTTGTCGATGGCGTGGATCGAGAGATGAATGGCGAGTGTCGCGCCCGTCGCCGCATAGGCTTCGAGCTTTTCACCCGAAGGCATGGCGGAGGCGCGACCGGAGGTGCGGGTCAGCACCACCGTCTGCGCCAGTTCGGGCAGGGTCAGTTCCTGGCCGAGTGCGGCAGCGGCGGCGGCAAAAGCGGGCACGCCCGGCGTGATAGTGTAGGGGATGCCAGCGCCATCGAGACGACGAAGCTGCTCGCCCAGCGCGCTCCAGATCGAGAGATCGCCGGAATGAAGCCGCGCGACGTCCTGGCCGGCATCGGTGGCTCGCTGGCATTCGGCCACGATCTCATCGAGCGACAGCGGCGCGGTATCGACGATGCGCGCGCCTGCGGGGCAATGGTCGAGCAGTGCCTTGGGCACCAGCGAACCGGCATAAAGGCAGACCGGCGCGCGCGCGATGAGGTCACGGCCGCGGACCGTGATCAGGTCGGCGGCACCAGGGCCCGCCCCGATGAAATGGATCGTCATCGCCCCTCTCCGATCGCGATGGCGCAGGTCGCGCGTTCGGTGGCGACCCGCGTCCCCAGCAATCGCGCATCGCAGCCCGCCACGGCAAGCGCCGAGGCCTCGGCGATCGACGGTACGCCCTTGGTCGCCATCACGAGGAGAGACTGCGTGAGAACCTGGCCCGCTACGCGATCGAGGTCCGACAGCGTGCAGGCGACCAGCTTCGTCGACAGCAGCCGCGCTGCCTCGACCAGGCCCGGCTCGGTGGCCTTCTGGGACTCGGTGGCAATTGCATCGAGCCGCTCCGGTGCCAGCCTGAACAAGCCGAGCGCCAACCTCACCGCGCGCTCGATTTCCTCGGCCGAGGTGTCACGCCGGAATCCCACGCCCGCGACGATCATGGCTTCCTCACGCGCCATTGGGTGACCGGCGTGGCCGATTTCCAAGCGAACACCGTGCCGATTTTATGTGCCTTCGACGCCTGCAACCGCACCAACTCGCCACCATGACGCTGGAAGCCTTCGATCAGCCGGACTTCCGAATCGATCGATACTGTGTTGACGACGAGACGACCGCCTGGCTTCAAGGCCGACCATGCTGCTTCCAGCACGCCGGCGTCCGACAGACCGCCACCGATGAACACCGCGTCAGGTTGCGGCAGATTGGCGAAAGCGTCGGGCGTGCGGCCCTGCACGATCTGCAGATCGGGCGTGCCCAAGGTGGCGGCATTGCGCGCCGCCCGCGCGGCACGCTCGGGCCTCTCTTCGAAGCCGATGGCGCGGAGCGATGGATGGCGCAGCAACCATTCGATGGCGATCGATCCCGCCCCCAAGCCGACATCCCACAGCAACTCGCCCTGTCGTGGCGCCAGCGCCGAGAGCGTGACGGCACGCACCTCGCGCTTGGTGAGCTGTCCGTCGTTCTCGAACAGAGCATCGTCGAGGCCCGGCACGAGGGGCAGAATGGCCGCCTCTGGCGAAGCCACGACTTCCACGGCAATGGTGTTGAGCGCCGCCACATCGGACAGATTGAAAGCCAATGCTGTTGCGGCCCGCACGCGCTCGCGCGATGCCGCCATGTTTTCGAGCACGGTGATCTTTGACTGACCCATGCCGCGCCCGACAAGCAATTGCGCGAGCTTGGCTGCCGTCTCGCCATCCCAGGCAAGGGTCAGGATTCGCGCGCCGGGCTGAAGATGGCGCACGATGCCTTCCAGCGCGCGGCCGTGCAGGCTGACGATCGCCACCTCCTGCAGGGACCAGCCGAGCCGGGCGGCCGCGAGGCTGAAGGCCGAGGGTTGCGGCAGGCAGAGCATTTCCGCGGCGGGAACCGAGCCCATCAACATCGTGCCGACGCCATAGTGGAACGGGTCGCCGCTCGCCAGCACGACCACAGGCCTTCCTCGATGTTTCTGGATCTGGGGCAAAGCGCCGGCGATCGGACTCGGCCAGGCGAGCCGGTGGCCACGAATCAGATCGCCGGCCAGTTCGAGGTGGCGCTTGCCGCCCACGACCAGCTCGGCGGCGGAGATCAAGCGCTGCGCCACCGGCGACAGACCAGCGATGCCGTCCTCGCCGATACCGATGATGGACAGCCAACGGGTCGGCGTGCAGTTTGCGGCCTCCCTTGTCATGGCCTCACTCGTCATGGGTTGACCCGCAATGCGCGTCCTCGTTCTTGGCGGCACCACCGAAGCCTCGGCGCTGGCGACATTGCTGGCCGGCGACCCGTGCTTCGACGCGACCCTGTCGCTGGCCGGCCGGACGTCCAATCCCAGGCCGCAGCCGCTCGCCACCCGCGTCGGCGGCTTCGGCGGCGTCGAGGGACTCGCACAATGGCTGCGCGACGAGAAGGCCGGCGCCGTGATCGACGCCACGCATCCCTACGCCGCCCAAATGTCGGCCAATGCCGTTGCCGCCTGCGCGCAGGCCGGATTGCCGCTGGGCTCCATCGTGCGGCCAGCGTGGCATCGCCAGGAAGACGATAGCTGGCGGGTTGTGCCGACCGCCGAGGCGGCGGCGTTGGCTCTCGGCAAGACGCCGCTCCGCGTCTTTCTCAGCCTCGGCCGCCAGGATCTCCACGCCTTCGCGGCTTCGCCGCAGCATCGCTATGTCGCGCGCACCATCGAGATGCCGGAACAGGCGGCCCTGCCGCCCAACCTCAAAATCCTCCAGGCGCGCGGGCCGTTCGATCGCGATTCCGAGGCCAGGCTTCTGGCGAAGGAAGAGATCGACATCATCGTCTCCAAGAACTCCGGCGGCACCGCGACCTACGCCAAGATCGAAGCTGCCCGCGAGCTCGACCTGCCGGTCATCATGATCGCGCGGCCAGACAAGCCCGTAGGCCACGTTCTCGGCAGTCCCGAGGAGGCGATCACGTGGCTTCACGGCTGCGCTCCCGGTTCGCGGCGCGGCGTATAGACCCAGCGGCCGACCTGCCGCGTGGTACTGGCGCCCACGATCACCAGGGTGCGCATGTCCGCCAGCGCGCCGTCGGCGGCACCCAGCGTCGTCGTCACGACTTTCGCCTCCGCCGTGCCAGCCGCGCGCACGAACAAAACAGGCGTTTCGGCTGCCTTGAGCGCCCGCAGGAGGTCGAACGCGAGGCCGAGCTGGTGCGGCCGTGCTTTCGACGCCGGATTGTAGAGGGCGATCACGAAGTCGGCCTCGGCTGCCGCCTTCAACCGCCGTTCCACCGTCGTCCAGGCCTTCAGATTGTCGGACAACGAGATCGCGCAGAAATCGCCGCCGAGCGGCGCACCAACTTCGGCCGCTGCGGCGAGCATTGCGGTGACGCCGGGCTCGACGCGGATGTCGAGCGCACGCCACGCCGGTTCGCCAGTTTCAACCGCCTCGAAGATGGCCGAGGCCATGGCGAACACGCCGGGATCGCCGCCCGAGACGACAACGACCTGCCGGCCGGATGCCGCCAGCGACAGCGCATGCCGGGCACGGTCCAGCTCGACGCGATTGTCGGAGGTGTGGCGGCATTGATCGGCGCGCGTTACCGGCACGCGATCGAGATAGGGACCGTAGCCGACGAGGTCCGTGGCCTTCGAGAGCACCGCGGCCGTTGCTGGCGTCATGAGCTCGGCCTTGCCGGGGCCCGTGCCGACGACAACGAGAGAGCCGGTCACAGCCGCCTCCCCTGGCCCGGGATCAGCACCATCGCGAAATAGGCGCCGGTCGCGTCGCGGCAATCGGCGAGCGGCTGGACGCGCTCGTTCGCCATCGTGCCGCGTTCGACATAGACGGCACGCGACAGCAGGCCTGCCGCTTCGACGGCGCGACGCACTTTGCCGAGGTTGCGACCGACTTTCATGATCACCGCCGCATCGGTCTGGCGCAAATGCTCGACGAGCCGCTGCTCATCGAGCGTTCCCGGCAGCACGGAAAGCGTGTCGTCGCCCCAGGTGATCGGCACGTTGGCGCGTGTCCAGCAACCCGACATGCCGGTCACACCGGGCACGACCTCGATCGGGAAATCCGCTTCGAGGCGGCGCCACATATGCATGAAGGAGCCGTAGAAGAACGGATCGCCCTCGGCCAGGAGGCCGACGGACTTGCCCTCGCGCAGCAGCGCCGCCAGGGAGTCCGCCATCTGCCGGTAGAAATCGCCAATCTGGCGCTGATACTCGGGACTCTCGGCCGGCACCTCGTCGGTCAGCGGATATTCGAAGCGGACCTCGGCACGGCAGGGCGCCATCAGCGCCTCGACGATCCGGCGTGCATTGCCCTGGTGTCCACGTTTGGCGAAGTAGGCGACGACGTCGACGGCCTTCACCAGGGCGGCGGCGCGCAGCGTGAGATAGCGTGCATCGCCCGGGCCGACGCCAATCCCGTAGAGCGTCCCGCCGAGAGCGGAACCACCGAGCGTGTCGAGGCTGATCATTCCGCCTCGCTCGCCAGCGCGTTGACGGCCGCCACCGCCATGGCGCTGCCGCCCTTGCGGCCGCGCACGATCAGGAACGGCACGCGACCGTCGGCGGCCAGCGCGTCCTTCGATTCGCGCGCGCCGACGAAGCCCACGGGCAACCCGATCACCGCCGCCGGTGGGCGTGCTCCCGCGTCGAGCATCTCGAGAAGATGGAACAGCGCCGTCGGCGCGTTGCCGATGGCCACGACCGCCCCGCCCAGCCGATCGCGCCACAGTTCCATCGCGGCGGCGCTCCTGGTGTTGCCGAGCTTGGCCGCGAGCGCCGGCGCGGCCGGATCGTCGAGCGTGCAGACGATCTCGTTGCCGGCTGGCAGGCGCGCGCGCGTGATGCCGTTGGCGACCATCTTGGAATCGCAGAGGATCGGCGCGCCGCCGATCAGCGCCCAGCGCGCATTGTCGGCGAAGCCGGGCGACATGACGATGTCGCGGGCGATCTCGACCATGCCGCAGGCGTGGATGATCCGCACCGCCACACGCTCCTCGGCCGGCGTGAAACGGCCGAGGTCGGCCTCGGCGCGGATGATGCCGAACGACTGGCGATAGATCTCGGCACCGTCGCGAACATAGGCACGCTCAGACATCGAACTGGGCTCCCGCCTCGCTGGCGTCGATGAGGCGTTGCGGCAGGTCGCGCGCGGTGCCGTTGCGGATCACGCCGTAGCGCCCCTGCTCGCCCCCCTGAATTCCCACCAGCACGAGGTCGGCCGGCGCGGAGCGGGCGCAGCCCTTGGCGCATCCCGAGACGTGGACGCTGCCCTTGAACGGCGAGGCGGCGAGCCGGCGCGCGGTGCGGCGCGTGTCGACGCTGCTCGACCGGCAGGCCGGCGCCCCCGGACAGGCGTCGATCCGCAGGATCGGATCGTTGGCATCGACGATGAGACCGATCTCGTGGGCGCCCTTCATTAAAGTTTGCGCGGCTTCGGCGTCTCGCGCCCCGACGTAGAGCACGCGCCACGGCGACAGGCGAATGTCCACCGCTCCTGCTTCCCCTGCGAGGCCGGCCAAGCTGCGAAGCTGATGCGCGTCGAGGCGCCCGAAGGGTGCGGCGATGCCAACGGCCAATCCTTTCACGCCGATCAGCCGCCATGACTCGACCGACAGATTGCCGACGGGACCCAGCCCCTTGCGCACGATGGCACGAAGCCGCCCGAAAGGTCCCTCGCCGAGATCGCGCAGGCGGCCCTGCTCCCGGGCAAGACCGATGAAGATCCTTGCGATGGCGGCAGCCACTTCGGCCGCCTCATCGACGGACGTTGTGCCGACCCAGTCCGCGCCCGTGGGCGTATCGAGCCCGACGGCCATCGTCCGGCCCAGCGCTTTGAGCGAAATGTCGGCGCGCTCGCCCGCGATCGACACGTGGCCGCCGCCATCGACGAGGAAGCCGAACTTGGACGGCAGGCGCCGCAGCATCCTGTCGCGTGCCAACAGGTCCGCGAGCGCGTGGGCAATGGGACGGATGTCGGCCTCGGCTGGATCGATACCGACCAGCGGCGACACCATGATGTTGCGCCCGGCTTCGGCCTCGGCATCGCGATCGAGCAGGCCCAACCGCGCCACGGCATCCTGCAGCCCGCGGACGCTGGCGTCGCCGAGGCCGCGGATCTGCAGATTGGCGCGGCGCGTGAGATCGATATGGCCGTTGCCGAACCGCTCCGAGGCATCGGCCAGCCCTTTCGCCTCGTCCAGGCGAAGCGCTCCGCACCACGGCCGCACGCGGGCGAGCAGCCCGTCGCCGCTCTGCATCGGTCGCAGAACGCCGGGGCACCAGCCCTTCATGTCGATTGCGGCGGCCAAGCTCATGATCCGGCTTTCATCGGCCGACCGTGGCAGCTCCGCAAGCCCCGATCGCCGCTTCGATTGCCTGGGCCAACTCCTCGTCAACGGCATTGCGGCGCGTCGTCCAGAGGCCGCGGGCCAGCGCGTCCCGGAGACGCTCGGCGATGGCCTGGACCGCCGCCGGATTCTTCTCGCGCATCGCCGCCAGGACGGCGCCGTCGGCGATCAGGGCGTCGTGCGTTGCCTCGAACAGGTGATTGGGCACGACCCGGGCGGTCGCGGCGAAGGCGTAGAGCGCATCGACGGTCTGGGCGATCTCGGCGACGCCGCGCTGGCCGTGCTCGAGCATACCGGCAATCCAGCGCGGGTTGGTCAACCGGCCCCGCACGACACGCGCAACTTCCTCGGCAACGCGGCGCGCCTTCGGCGCCGCGGGCTGGCTGGTGTCGAGATGATAGAGTTCCGGATCGTTGCCGAGGAGCGCTGCCGCCGCGGCAAAGCCTCCGGCAAAATCGGCGACGCCGTCGCCGTCCAGCAGATCCCGCTCGCGATCGTCCTGCGGATGGACCAGGACATTCGCCACCGACACGCGGTCGCGAAACCCGCCATCCACGGCCTGCGCCTGCTCCTTACCGCCATAGGCGTGCGTAGCCGAAGCCAGATAGGCTTCGCCCAGTTCCTCGCGCGTCGTCCAGGCGCCATCGAGCGCGAGGTCGGCTGCGCGGGCGCCGTAACTGCCCGGTGCACCACCGAAGATGCGCGCGAGATCGGCGCCTCGCCGACTTGCTTCAGCCAATGGGTTGTCGCCGGCTTCCTCGTCGAGGGCCGCGACACGCCGGACCGCCACATCGAACAGGGCGATCTGGGTCTCGAAGATGTCGCGGAACAGGCCCGAGATCCGGAGCGTCACGTCGATACGCGGCCGGTCGAGCACGGCCAGAGGCAGGATTTCGATGCCGGTGACTCGGCTAGAAGCTTTGTCCCAGGTCGGACGCACGCCGAGATAGGCCAAAGCCTGGGCAAGATCGTCGCCGCCAGTGCGGAGCGACGCCGAGGCCCAGAGATCGATCACCAGCGCGCGCGGATATTCGCCGTGATCCTGCAGGTAGCGGCGCACTACTTCGTCGGCCGCGCGCGCGCCGATGACGGAGGCGGTGCGCGTCGGAATGGCGCGCGGATCGATCGATGTCAGGTTCCGACCGGTCGGCAGAACGTCGGCTCGGCCGCGAGTCGGCGCGCCGGCCGGTCCCGGCGCCACGCGCCGCCCATCGAGTGCCGCCAGAAGTGCTGCGCGCTCATGGCCACCACAGGCGCGAACAGCGGCGTCGGTTCGCTGTCGCAATCCGGCGGAATCCTGGGTTCCCGACGCCTGCACCATCGCCTCGACAAGAGCGCTTTGCGCCTCGGCATCGGGCGTCTGGCCATAGACGTGCAGACCATCGCGGATACTCAGTTCCTTAATGTCGCAGAGCTGGGCGTCGAGCTTGGCGATGGCCGTCTGGTTGGGCTCACCGCGCGCGAGGCCACACTCCGCTGCCAAGCCACTGCTCCAGGCGCGTTCGACGATCTCGTCCTCCAGGAAACGCAGACGGCGCCGGTCGAGCCCATCGGCCGACGCATACTCCTCGACGAGGCCTTCCATCTCGGCCATCGCACCGTGCAGGCCTGCCGCACTCAAAGGTGGCGTGAGATGGCCGATGGTGATGGCGCCGAGCCGACGCTTGGCCTGCACCGCCTCGCCGGGATTATTGACGATAAAGGGATAGATCACCGGCACCGGGCCCAACACCGCCTCGGGCCAGCATTCGGCCGAGAGCGCCAGTGCCTTGCCCGGCAGCCATTCGAGCGTGCCGTGGGTGCCGAGATGGATGAGCGCGTCGATCTTCTCCGCCTCGCGCAACCACGCATACATCGCGACATAGGCATGACGCGGCGGGCAGGACATGTCGTGGTATCCCGCCTTGCGATCCTGGGCGAGGCCGCGGTCCGGCTGCAGCAGAACCAGCACATGGCCGCAACGCAGGACGGGCAGCTCGAACGCCTCGCCCACGATGGTAGGATCGCTGCCGGCATCACCCCAACTCTCGTCGATCGCGCGCTGCAGGCTCTCCGGCAGCGCCGCAAGCCACGTCCGATAAACCTGTAGCGGAATCGTCACGTGCTCCGACTGATCGAGCAGAAACCGCTCGATGTCCGCAGTGCGCCGCTCCGATGCGCCGGTGTCGTAGCCTTCGATACGCAACAGACGCAGGATCTCCGCCGCGCTCGCCGACGTGTCGAGCCCGACGGCATAGCCTGTGCGGCCGCCGCGCGCGGGGTAGTCCGACAGGACCAGCGCCACGCGACGCGCCGGCCGTGCCGCGCGCGCGAGGCGCGCCCACGACGCGGCCAACCGGGCGACATAGTCGATGCGATCTGGCTCGGGCGCGTGTCGGACGCTGCCGAACTCGAGGCGTGGGTCGGGCGGCGTCTCGGCCTTGAACGAGATCGCGCGCGTCAGCAGGCGGCCATCGAGTTCCGGCAGGACCACGTTCATGGCGAGGTCGGCCGGCGACAGGCCGCGCGGCGACGTGGCCCAGCCCTCACGCGTACTGCCCGACAGCACGACCTGCAGTACCGGCACGTCGGCGGCATCGAGCACGGTCGAATCGTCCTCACGTCGCGCCGAGAAGGCCGTCGTGTTGAGAATGACGGCCGGCTTGCGCGCCTGGATCAAGCGCCCGAGCTCGGCCTCAACGGCGGGATCTTTCAGACTGTTCACGGCGATAGCGAGCGGCGCCAATCCTTCGCGATCCAGCGCTTCGAGGAGTGTCGCGATGGGCTCGACGTCGGCGGCCATCAGGTTGGAACGATAGAAGACGACCAGGGCAGACGGCCTGGAGTCCTGCGCCCGGCAAAGCTCCAGGATCGGCACGGTGCGGCGACCGCGCGTGAATCCCGCGATCGGACCGACCGGCGCCGGCGGCGCCCAGGCGTTGCCGCGTCCGAGCAGCGACCCGACATAGTGCAGCGCCTGGCGAAGATTTTCCGTGCCGCCTTCGCGGAAGAACTGTTCGAGCCGCGCCAGCGGTTCGGCCTGGAGCGTCGAGACGGATACCAGCCGCGGATCGGCACGATCGTCGCCCGGCAGGGCGGCGAACAGCACGCCGTTGTCGCGAGCGATGTCGCCGATGCGCTCGAAGCCGTAACGCCAATAGTCGAGCCCGCCCAAGCCGCGGACGATGACGGCGCGGGCATGGGCCACGACGCGCTCGACATAGAGGTCGACCGACATCGGATGGCGGAGCTTCTTCAGGCTGGCGAGGCGCAGAGTGGGCAACCTGTCGGCGTCCTGCTGCCAGGCGGCGGCAAGAGCCGAGAGATCGCTGTCCGAGAACGAGAGCACGACGACATCGGCCGGCGACTGACCGAGGTCGACGGCGGCATCGGCCTCGTCCAGGGTCGCAAGCTGTGTCGCCAGGACGTGCATGCCAGCCTAGCCCGCGATGGCGACGCGGATGGCTTCCCTGTCGAAACCCTTTTCGCCGATCACCACGAGGCGGCCCCGCCGCTGCTCACCGGACCGCCACGCCCGGTCGAACTGATGCTGGATGCGCGCGCCCACGCCCTGCACCAGGAGGCGCATCGGCTTGCCCGCGATCTCGACGAAGCCTTTGACGCGCAGGATGTCGTGTTCGCCGGTGGCCTTGGCGATGCGGTCGACGAGTTCCTGCGGCGAGGCGAAGGACGGCACATCGACGACGAACGTATCGAAGTCCTCATGGTCGTGCTCACCCTCGAGGTCGTGATGCGAGGGCCGGCTTTCCAGGTCGGCTTCGGCGGCAGCGCCCAATCCGAGCAATACCGACACCGAGACCTTGCCGTTCTGGACTTGCACGACCTTCACCGCCTTGGACAGCGTCTTGCCGATCTCGCCGGTCACAGACGTGAGCTCGGCCGCCGACATCAGGTCGGCCTTGTTCAGCACCACGAGGTCGGCACACAGGAGCTGGTCTTCGTAGACTTCCTCCAACGGGTTATCGTGATCGAGCGAATCATCCTCGGCGCGCTGGCGTGCGATCGCCTCGGGATCGTCGGCGAAGCGGCCCGCGGCCACCGCAGCGCCGTCGACGACGGCCACCACGCCATCGACGGTGACGCGCGAGGCGATCTCGGGCCAATTGAAGGCCTTGACCAGCGGCTTGGGCAAAGCGAGGCCCGAGGTCTCGATGACGATGTGCTCGGGCGGATTCGCGCGATCGAGCAGGCTCTTCAGCGCCGGCACGAAGTCGTCGGCCACCGTGCAGCAGATGCAACCATTCGACAGCTCGACGATGCTGTCCTCGGTGCAGCTCTCGATGCCGCAACTCTTCAGGATGTCGCCGTCGATGCCGACATCGCCGAATTCATTGACGATCACGGCGAGGCGGCGGCCGCCTGCATTCTCGAGGACATGCCGGACCAGCGTGGTTTTGCCGGCGCCGAGGAAGCCGGTGATGATCGTGCAGGGAACTTTGGCGAGCGACGTCATGGGTCAACAGCCTCTGAGACAGAAATGGGAGGAACCCGGGCGATCACGCCCTTGCGGAAGTAAGCCGGCCGTTCCCGCCACGGAACGATGCCGTTCTCCGAGGCGGCGAAACTCAAGGCCGCCGAGACGATCTCCTCGGCGTGGGAGCAGGGATCGAGGTCGCCGATCAGATAGGTCCATTTGTCGGCGCCGGCCAAAGCGACGGTGCAGGGGCGCTTGCACACGGCCAGGCAATCGACCGGCGTCACGGTGACATTTGCCTGTCCGCGGTCCCGCAAGCGTGCCTGAAGCGTCTCGACCAGGCCACGGCCGGGCTGGTCGAACGACTCCTCGGCATCGCCCAGGCTCCGCCGGCATGAGACGCAGACGAAGATCGTGACGGTCGCTTCATCCATTCAGACAAACTCCAGGCCGGCAGAATTCAGTTCAGCTCGCTGGCTTCGGCGCGAATTTCGGCCACAGCAGCCCGACGCCGATCCCGACGAGGGACCACAGCAACGCCTGCACGACCAGCGACAGCGCCGTGAACTGTGCGACGATCTCGGCCGGCACCTTGCTCTCGAACGCGTGCGGATGCGGTGCCCCGATGAAATGCGGCGCCAGCAACAGGACGACTGCGCCAAGACGCACCAAAGGCGGATGATCGGCCCGCAGGAAACCCCACAACGCCACGGCCGTGGCGATGGCCGTGCCGACCCACCAGAGCTGGCGGCCGACCAAATCCCCGGCGGCGGCACCTGGCAGTTCCGGCGCAAGGCCGGCGGCGGGGGCCAACCCGCAGGCAACGAAGCCCGCGATCGCCCAAGCGAGTGCGTGGCGTTCGTCGATCGGGACGCCGGCGAAGATCATGACGGCCATCAGCACGAACGCGATGCCCACGGCGGTTGCGACCGTCGTGACGGCGGTGAAGAAGAAGCGCGGCATGCCATCGGCGGGCTTCCAGCCCTCGCCGTGCGCGTGAGCCTCGGCGCCTTGAAGGCTGTGCGGCTTGGGGGTTGCCGAAACTTCGGCCGGCTTCTCATAGGTCTCGGCCGCGAAAATGAGCGGCGTCGTCGTGACCTGCTGCACGGCTGCGATCAGCAGCCCAGCCAGAAGCCCGGCCAGAAGGCCGACCGACAGGATCCGGGTAAGCATTGTCGCCGCGTCAGTGGCAGGGAAAGCTGAGGCTGTGACGCGTATCGTGGGCGGCGTTGTGAATGACCTCGGGATAGGCAAAACCGGTCAGGAAGACCAGGCCGAGTCCCAGGATCAGGGCGATGCCGGCTGCTTTCCGGGCTTCGCTTCGTTCGGTCGTCCTGACGACGGCTGCAGTCGTGTTGGCCATATCAACTCTCCTTGGCTGCCCCACCGGCAGCTGAATGTAACATATGACGGCAGGTCTCCTGGCTCTCGGATCTTCGCCGCAGGCCCCCTTCCCGGTTTCCCAGTGGTGTCTTGGCCGTTGGCTCGCCGACTACAGTTGCGGGGGCAGCCGCGGAGTTGGGATCTGGACCCCTTACCGCGTTCCCTTTTGAGCCCCGTGAGGGGCACCGTCACGACCTTGATAGGGGCCGCAGCAAAGCTCCGTCAACGGGATTCGCCGGGCCACGGCGAGCCTTGCTGACGCGGCTATCGCCCACCATTCTGCAGCCCCCAAGTCGCACAGCAGGCGCAACATGCCCCCCGACACCGACGAAGACGCGCGTCACAAGGCCAAGATGGCCAATCGCAAGGCCATCCAGGACGCCGAGGTGGCCGGGAAGACTGTCGAGAAAGGCCTGCTCATCGTTCACACGGGCAAGGGCAAGGGTAAATCCACGGCGGCCTTCGGCCTGCTGCTGCGGGCCGTCGGCCGCGGCTTTCGCTGCGGCGTCGTGCAGTTCGGCAAGGGCGCCTGGCAATCGGGCGAGCGTACCGCGATCGAGCGGTTCGGCGACCAGGTCCAGTGGCACACGCTGGGCGAGGGCTTCACCTGGGAGACGCAGGACCGCAACCGCGACATCGAGGCCGCCCGGCGCGCCTGGGCCAAGGCTCTGGAGCTGATGGCCGACCCGTCGATCCGCCTGGTCGTGCTCGACGAACTCAACATTGCCTTGCGCTACGACCATCTCGATATCGGCGAGGTCACCGCCGCCCTCAAGGCGCGTCGACCCGACCTGCACGTCGTCGTCACCGGCCGCAACGCCAAGGCCGAGCTGATCGAGGTGGCCGACCTAGTGACCGAGATGACTCTCGTGAAGCATCACTTCGCGTCGGGCGTGAAGGCACAGGAAGGCATCGAATTCTGATGGCCGCTCGGAAGGCAGCCAAGGCCATCATGATCCAGGGCACGGGCTCGGACGTCGGCAAGTCGCTGCTTGTCGCCGCGCTTGCCCGCGCCTTCACCCGCCGCGGGCTCCGGGTCCGGCCATTCAAACCGCAGAACATGTCGAACAATGCCGCCGTCACCTCTGAGGGCGGCGAGATCGGCCGCGCCCAGGCACTGCAGGCGCGCGCCGCGCGGGTGGCGCCCAGCGTCCACATGAATCCCGTGCTGCTGAAACCCCAGAGCGACATCGGCTCGCAGGTCGTGGTCCAGGGCCGCGTCGTCGGCAATGCCCACGCGCGGGAATATCAGGGAATGAAGCCCAAGCTGCTCGGCGCCGTACTCGACAGCTTCCGTCGGCTCACCGACGAGGCTGATCTCGTTCTGGTCGAAGGCGCGGGCTCGGCCTCGGAAGTGAACCTGCGTTCCGCCGACATCGCCAACATGGGATTCTCACGCGCGGCCGACGTTCCGGTCGTGCTGGTGGGTGACATCGACCGCGGCGGCGTGATCGCAAGCCTCGTCGGCACCCAGGCCGTAATCGATCCCGCCGACAACGCCATGATCGTGGGTTTCGTCGTCAACCGCTTCCGTGGCGATCCCTCGTTGTTCGACGACGGCATGAAGATGATTACCCAGCGTACGGGCTGGCAGTCTCTGGGCCTCGTGCCATTCTTTGACGATGCCCACCGCTTGCCCGCCGAAGACGCGCTCGGAATTCCTGGCCGCAATGCCGGCGGCGACGGCCGGCCGCGCATTGTGGTGCTGGCCTATCCTCGGATCGCCAATTTCGACGACTTCGATCCGCTGCGCCTCGAGAAGAACGTCGACCTGGCGTTTCTCCGACCGGGCGAGCCGATCCCCGGCGACGCCGCGCTGGTCATCCTGCCGGGATCTAAGGCCACGATCGCCGATCTCGCCGCGCTGGGATCGGCGGGATGGGATGTCGATCTCAAGGCGCACATCCGCCGCGGCGGGCACGTCCTGGGAATCTGTGGCGGCTATCAGATGCTGGGCCGGCGGATCTCCGATCCCGACGGCATCGAGGGACCGCCTGGCAACGTCGAAGGGCTCGGGTTGCTCGAGGTCGATACCGTGCTGGGCGGCGACAAGGTGCTGGTCGAGACCACCGGCGAGACCGTTCAGGACTCGGTACCGTTCAAGGGCTACGAGATGCATATCGGCCGGACCACCGGCAGCCTTCGTTCGCTGCTGCGCCTCGCCAGCGGCAAGCACGACGGTGCTGTAAACGACAGCGGCACGATTGCTGGCTGCTACATCCATGGTCTTCTGGCGGACGACCGGCAGCGGCGGCACTGGCTGCAGAGGATCGGCGTCGACGGCTCGGCGTTGGACTACGAAGCCGACGTCGACGCGACCCTGGATCGCCTCGCCGACCATATCGAAAAGTACCTCGACTGTGACCGGCTGCTCGAACTGGCCCGTGAACCCAGGTTCAGAACATCAGACTGATCGTCACAAGAACGATAAGCGCCGCAATCTGCAGGCCGCAGGCGGCGCGATAGAGATCGAGCGCCGCGCGGATGTCGTGGGCGGTCAGTTCGTTGCGCCCCTCGCCCACCCATCGCTCGGCAACTTCGATGCCGTCGTAGATGCGCGGGCCAGAAAGACGGATGCCGAGCGCGCCGGCCATCGCGGCCTCGGGCCAGCCGGCGTTGGGCGAGCGGTGATGGCCGGCATCGCGCAACAGCACGTCGATCGCCCGCTGCGCCGACAGGCCTGGTGACAGCGCAGCGGCCAGCACGAGCCAGAAGGCCGAGAGCCTGGACGCCGGCAGGTTGATGAGATCGTCGAAGCGGGCCGAGGCCCAGCCGAAGGCGAGATGGCGCGGGGACTTGTGGCCGATCATGCTGTCGGCCGTGTTGACGGCCTTGTAGGCGATGGCGCCGGGCAGCCCGGCCACGACCATCCAGAAAAGCGGCGCCACCACGCCGTCGGAAAAATTCTCGGCCAGACTTTCGATCGCCGCACGACTGACGGCTGCCTCGTCGAGCGCACGCGTGTCGCGGCCGACGATCATCGATACCGCCCGCCGGCCGCCTTCGATACCGTCGGTTTCCAGCGCCGAAGCCACGGCGCCGACGTGCGTGTAGAGGCTGCGCTGCGCCAGCATCGAGCTCCCGACCACGCCACACAGCAGCAACGCCGCAAGGCCATGAAAGAGTTCATCGAGGATGGCGGTGATCGCCAGGCCCGACAGGATACCGACAGCCAACAGCAGCACGAGCACGTAGATGCCGCGCCAGCGCCGCTCCTCATAGGAGAGCATCTCCGAATTCCACGCTTGGTCACACCATGTTATGAGCGCGCCGATCCAGGTCACGGGATGGCCGATCCGGCGATAGATGCCGTCCGGATACCCGGCGGCCGCTTCGGTCGCGACGGCAATGAGGGCAAGGGCGGCGAACATGGGGGCTTTGCCTATCACGGCAACCGGGACGGCGGAACCGCTGGCACATGGCGGCGATCTCAGCGCCATCCGGCGGCGTTTTCCGGAAGCGCCCGAGCCCTGGATCGACCTCTCGACCGGCATCAATCCGGTGCACTATCCGGTCGTCGAATTGGCCGCGGAGACCTGGTCGCGTCTGCCCACGCGACAGCAGGAACGGGCATTGGTCGAAGCGGCCGCCGTTCGATATGGCGTGCGCGATCCGGCGACGATTGTGGCCGCGCCCGGCACACAAGCCCTCATCCAGCTTCTGCCGCGTCTTGTCGCCAAATCCCGCGTTACCGTGTTGGGGCCCACCTACGAGGAGCATGCGCATTGCTGGGCCCGGCAAGGCCACGACGTCGCCATCGTGTCCGATTTCGAACGGGCCGACGTCACCATCGTGGTCAACCCGAACAATCCCACGGGCAAACTCTTGCCGCAGGAGATGTTGCGCCAGGATCGCGGGCTGCTGATCGTCGACGAAGCCTTCGTCGATTTCCTGGCGCCGAGCGCGAGCCTCGCCGGCAATCTGCCGGCCAACACCATCGTCCTGCGCTCGTTCGGCAAGGTCTACGGCCTGGCCGGCGTGCGACTGGGTTTCGCCATCGCGGAAAAGCGCATCGCCGATCGAATCCGCGATGAACTGGGGCCATGGGCAGTGTCGGGCCCGGCGCTCGAGATCGGCCCTCGCGCTCTGGCCGACTCGGCTTGGCTGCAGGCGGCGGCGACCCGCCTCACCGTTGATCGGCAGAAGCTCGACGCCCTTCTTGTTTCAGCGGGCTGCGAGATACTGGGCGGCACGCCGTTGTTCTGCCTGGCCCACCAGCCAGACGCCGAGCGACTGATCGAAAAGCTGGGACGCCACGGCATTCATGTGCGCCGCTTCGTCCACGAACCTCAATGGCTGCGCTTCGGCCTCCCCGCCGGCGAAAGCGAGTTTATCCGCCTCGGAGCCGCTCTCGCCTAAGGTCGATCCCTCATCGCCCGCAGTAGCAGCCCATCCGGGGTCTTGAGGCGTTCGAAGCGGACCTTGAAGACGGTGTCGAGCCGGCGATCCTCAATCAAGGAGTGAGCCGGCGCGTCGATGACGATGCGCCCGCGGTCCAACACGATCACCCGCTCGAAGAAGCGGAACGCGAGATCGAGGTCGTGCACCACGACGACCGAAAGCCGGTCGTTGCCACGGCGCGTCAAGGTCTCGATCACGTCGAGGCGATGGCGGATATCGAGGCTGGCGGCTGGCTCGTCAGCCAGCAACACCGGCGGATCGACCACCAGCACCGCAGCCAGCAGCACGCGCGCCCGCTCGCCGCCCGACAGCGTCGACCAGCGCCGCCGGCCCAGTCCGCCAAGCTCGAACGTACCGATGATCTTGTCGACCGCGTCGACGGTCAAGTGGTCGCTGCGCTCGGCACCGAGTCGGACAAGTTCCTGGACGGTGAGATCCCAGTGCGGATCAAAATACTGCGGCAGGAATCCGATGGTCCGCGCACGTGACGTGCTCGACAGCGTGGCGAGATCGCGGTCGCCCACGCGCACCGTTCCCGACAGCGGCCTCTCGATTCCCGCCAGCACCTTCAGAAGCGTCGACTTGCCGGCACCGTTCGGACCGATGATCGCCACCGAGCCCGTGGCGCCGAGCGACAGCGACAGATCGTCGAGCAGCGTTGCCCCGCCGC
>Ga0163144_10006042_pt1 | contig 26814 bp, 23 predicted proteins | sample OliLak19BULKMAT1_FD_123175 | JGI IMG/M metagenome (GOLD analysis project Ga0163144, IMG submission 123175) | Freshwater microbial mat bacterial communities from Lake Vanda, McMurdo Dry Valleys, Antarctica - Oligotrophic Lake LV.19.BULKMAT1 | ecosystem: Environmental > Aquatic > Freshwater >...
CATCAAAACCGCGCAGGCCACATCCGTCACACACCCGACACGGCGTGTCCCCCTGCAAACGACCAGCTCAGCCCGCGATCACCCGACTATGACGGGGCCCTGGGGAGCTGCGTGAACCACGAGCGCTGCCGGGCTGGATCGTGACGACGACACGCCGCGAGGCACTGAGATCCGCGATGCGGACCACGCGGACCGTGCCCCAGGACCCGCAGGACCCGGGGTGGGAGTCGCAGTTCGTCACCTACGACGATCCGTCGGCGAGCCTGGAGCGCGCCGAGCGGCACGCAGCAGTGCTGGAGGGCTTTGCACTACTCACCGCCCGGCAGCGTCGGCTGCTAGGGGTCCTCGCGGAGGATCCGCCGCTGCCCTATTCCCAGGTCAGCCGGCGCACGGGGATGCCGATCGGTTCGATCGGACCGACCCGCGCGCGAGCGCTGGAGATCATTCGCCAGGCGCCTGCAGTGCAGGCGCTCGTCCGGCGGGACGTGGCAGGAGCGAGAGGAGGGCGGCAGCGATGACGGATGCCATCGAGACCCATCATGCGGACCGGGACGACGAGAGGCTGGCTGCCGAGGTCGCCGACGCGCTGCGGGCGGTGGCCGGGCTTACCGAGGCGGTGGCACGGCGCGGCCGGGGCGCGTTCACCTGGCGGACGGTCGACGAGGATCTCTTGACGGCTGAGCTGATGTTCGACTCCGCCCGCGACGGTCGTGCCCTGACGACGCGTGCCGACGCGAGCGGTGGGCGCCTGCTGGTGTTCACCGCGGAGTTGCGGTCGGTGGAGGTCGAGGTTCTGAGCGATCGGGTCGTCGGGCAGTTCGATCCGCCCTCGGCGGGTGAGGTCCAGGTCGTGGGGGAGGACGGCGTGGTCGCCACTGCGGCGGTCGACGAACTCGGGTTCTTCGTCATCGAACCGGTACCCACCGGCGTGGTCAGGCTCCGCTGCCAGACCACCACCACCCGGCTGATCACCAGCTGGGTGCGGCTGTGAGCAGGCCGCCGTTTCGGTGCCTGGAACGTTCACGCCCCCAGTGCGATGAACGAGTGCGCCGTGGCGCGCGCAATCGGGTCGTCGGCCACCGCTGCCCGCGCCTGGCGAAGCGCCTGACCCAGCGGTGCCCGCGACAGCCGCTCGTGCAGCGCAATCATGAAGGGCACGCTGCTCGGGTCATCGATCGGAACGACGCTGGCGATCACGCCCGCCGAGCCCAGTCCCATCAGTGCGCTGACGACGCCCAGGAGCTCCTCGGCGCCCGACGGCGCGCCCACGGCCGAGTTGCAGCTCGACAGGACGATGCGGTGCGGGGCTCGGGCCAGGCCTTCCAGGTCATAGACGGTCAGCGGTCCGTCGTCCAGTTCCAGGGCGGACAGCAGCGGGCTGTCGGCCCGGAAGGTCCCGTGAGCGGCCACATGCACCAGCTGTGCGCCATCCATCGCCGCGAGCACGTTGTGGCTGGTCGCGGTGCCGCCGGTGAGGACGACCGCCTCGGGATAGCGGCGCGCCAGGTGGTGGACCTCGCTCACGCCGGTGGACAGGCCCGGGCCGCCCACCAGGACGACCCGCCCGGTGGTGGGCGCGGGTACCCGGTGGCAGCGCAGCCATGCCGAGGCGGACGGAGACACCACGACATCACGATCGCCGACATCAGGAAGCAGGCCCCACGGCACTGCGTGCAGCCGCCCGGGCGGAACCACCACGATCGAGTCTGCGGTCAGAGCTGCGAGAGCCGGCCCGAGCAGCGCCTGCTGCAGGCGGCGGCCGATCGCGCCGTTGTCGACCATGGCCCCTGGACGGTGGGCGAGCGTGCGGCGCAGCGCGAAGAGGGCCTGGGCGAGTGCCCGGTCGGCTTCGGCTGTCGGACCGATACGCCACAGCGACGCGGGCCGGTCGGCGGAGAGTGCGACGGCGACGAGTTCGCCGTCCACGTCGGTGAGATGGACGAAGTCGGTTCCTCCGAGCGCCGTCCGCAGCTCGGCGACGGCGGTCCGCGGTGGGGGGGCGGTGGGGCTTCCCTGGCGGCTGAGCACCCGTCGACGCAGCGCGTCCTCCAGCCGCCGCCGCTCCAGCTGCATGGCCGCCGTGCCGGGATCCCGTGGGTCACCGGCGTCAAGCCTGCGGGCGAGGGTCCGCAGCGCCGCGAGGTCGCGAGTCGTCTCGTCGTCGGAACCGGGGCGAACAGTAGGCGCCACCAGGGAGGTGGCGCGCCAGCGCTCGCTCCAGGACAGCACCCGCGCAGCGTCGCCACTGGCGACCGCGTGCCGCAGCGCGATGGCGGCCAGCTCGGCTCCCTGCCAGGTGGCCTGCGCCCGCAACTCGGTCGCGCCGAACGTCGACAGCAGAGCGTGGAGCTGGTCGAGGCCACGCGCGCATGCCGCCAGCAGGTCGCGGCGCCGGCCCTCAGCATCGGCGAGGACTGCGCGGGCCAGCCACACGGTCATCCGTGCCCGGATGTCCCGCGGCCGCCGGGACGCCGCGGCGCGAAGATGACGCAGCGCCGCTGGGCGCCGGCCGCCGGCGAGGGCCACCCGGCCGGCGAGCAGGTGGGCGGCGCCGGCCAGGTCGGTGTCGATGCTCGCTGCGGTTGCGGCCAGACGGTCGGCGGCGCGCAGCAGCGACGGGGATGCCCCGGACGAGGCGAACCGGCTCTGCAGCAGCAGGAGGGTGGACCGCCCCGCCCACCTCGACCGCCCCTGACGACGGAACATGGTCTGCGCCTCGCCGCTGCGCTCGGCGGTGGTCGCATGGTCCCCCACGGCCGAGGCCGCGAGTGCTGCCGTGAACAGCAGCTCCCCGCGCTCGGTGGCCGCAATCCGCACCTGCTCGCCGCGCGCCACGCCGTCCTCGGCGACCCGAAGCGCGTCGCGGTTCAACCCGGCGGCAAGCAGGACCTGCACGCGCGTCACGAAGACGTCGGGTTCGAACACGTCGAGGTCGTCGACCATCCGCTGCGCGTCGTCGAGCAGCGCGAGGGCGGTCGGCAGGTCGCCGCGCGCGAAGGCGGCCATGGCGCGGTCGTGGCGTACCGAGGCGAAGTCCAGGAGTTGGCCGGCCTCGGAGTACTGTTTCTCGGCGCGTTCGAAGTCGTGGTCGGCCTCGTCGACGTGGCCGAGCGACAGGTGCGCAACGGCCCGCATGTTGAGCGCGCGCGCTTCCCACAGCTGGTCGTCGCCCAGGAGCAAGGCCACCGCACGCTGGGCGCACCGCAGGGCCTCTTCGCGCCGCCCGAGCTCGTGCAGGCCGAAGCTGCGCCGCATCTCGATGCGGCCGGCAGCCGTGCCGGACGCGTGGCGTGCCGCAGTCTCCAGCTGGACCAGCCCCGCACCAGGCCGGCCGGACATGATGAGGGCGACCCCATACGAGGCCTGAACGTCGTACGCCCGGGTGTCGTCGCCGGCTCGGCGAGCGCACCGCATCGCCGCCCGGAACTCCACCAGCGCCTGGCTCGTGTCCCCGAAATCCCGCAGCACGATCCCCGCCGCTTGATGCGCCACTGCCGCCTCACCGGGCGGCGGCCGCGTTGCGAGAACGGAGCGAGCGACCTGGAGGGCCTGCAACGGCCGCGAGAGGGTCAGCGCGAGCAGTCTGTCCGGATCCGGGATCCCCGCGGCATCGCTGGACGGATCGGGCATTTCAGCAGTTTATGGGGATGGCACCGAGCGATCGACGAGTTGAGCCACCCCGCCACACGACGCACGATCACGAGGGAGCAGGAGTCATGAACGAGAGCAACCCGGCGTCACCTACCGAGACGGCACAGGCCGAACTGATCATTGAGAACCTTCCCGGAGTGGCCGCGTACCCGCCGGACTGGCGGACCAGCGGGGGGATCCAGTTCTTCTACCGCGAGGACTCCGTCCTGGTCCGCGACTGGAGCGTGCCCCTCGTGACCGACATAGCGGAGCGAAGAGTCGGCGGCCCGCGGCTCACCCCGCGCTCGCTGCCGGGCAGCCTGACGCGGCTGACGTGGGACCGCCGCGACGACCTCGACAGTCCGTTGACCCTCATCGCCCGGCTGGAGGACGAGGACGGCGACGGCGAACCGGTGCGGCGCGGCGTCCTGGCACCGGACCATCTGCTCTACGTCTGCGTCCACGCCTGCGCCGCGGTCGAGCAGGAACCGGTCCCCGCCGACGCCGAGCCGGTGCCTCGGCCGCAGTACGGCCAGGACACGCATCATCCGGGTTCCCGCAACGGCAAGGGCGTCGAGGTGCTCGTCGTCGACTCGGGGCTGGTCGCCGACGCGACCCAGGAGCACCCATGGCTGGCCGGCGTCACCGGCGAGCAGGAGAACCCGTACGCGCCCGACGGGACGCTGCGCCAGGACGCCGGGCACGGGACCTTCACGGCCGGCTGTGTCCGGGTCACCGCACCCGAAGCCGGCGTCCACGTCATCGACGGCACGGTCGCTATCGCGGGGACGGGCCAGGCCGGCACGGGGGCAATCGGCGCGGCGTTCGAGTCCGACCTCGCCGACCTGATCCGGTCCGCGCTGGTGGGAGGCGGCACGCCGGGTCGCCCGGCCGCTGTTCCCGACGTCCTCCTGGTGAACTTCGCGGGGACGACGTACCGAGATGTCCCGCCCGTGGCGCTCAGCGCGTTGTACGACGACCTGCTGCAGCACCTCAAGGAACTCATCGTGGTGGCCCCGGCCGGCAACGAGGGGGACACCCGCAAGAACTGGCCGGCGGCCTACGGCTGGGCCGTATCGGTCGGCGCGCTGGCCAAGAATTGGCGGGACTTGGCGTCGTGGAGCAACCGCGGCCGCAATGTCGACGTCTACTCCCCCGGCGAGGACCTCGTGAATGCCTACGCCCGGGGCAGTTACACCTATCGGTGGCAGGGTCCTCGGCAGGGGTCGTCGGTGACCTTCGACGGCATGGCACGGTGGAGTGGGACCTCCTTCTCGACCCCCCTCGTCGCTGGGCTCATCGCCTCGCGCGTCTCGACGACCGGCCAGAGCAGCCGCCGGGCCTGGCATTCGTTGCAGGACCTGTCGGAGGGCCAGGCCGTCGCTGGCGTCGGCCCAGTGCTCTACCCCGGCCAGGGGACCGGCGGGCGCTGACTAGCGGGCAGCTGCCCGCTCGGGTGCGGTTTCGTAGCGGGCGAAGCGGCGGCTGAACCGGGCAGCGCCGGACGTCAGCGCCCGTAGGTCGACCGCGTACCTGACGAGTTCGGACGCGGGGACCTCGGCCCGCACGACGCTGCGGCCACCGGGCCCGGTGGCGGGTTCGGTGCCGAGGACCCGGCCGCGACGGCCGCTGAGGTCGCCGAGCACCGCGCCGAGGTGCTCATCCGGGACGGTGACGGCGACCTCGTCGAGGGGTTCCAGCAGGAGCAGGCCTGCCCTGGCCGCGGCGTCCTTGACCGCGAGCGACCCGGCGGTCTGGAACGCGGCGTCGGAGGAGTCCACGCTGTGGGTCCTGCCGTCGACCAGGGTGACCCGAACATCGACGACCTGCGCGGGGCCGGCGACGCCGGCCACGAGGCCCGCGGCGAGCTGGGCCCGAACGCCCTTCTCGACGCTGACGACGAACTGGTGCGGGACGGCACCCCCGACGACCCGCTCGGCGAACTCGACCCCCGCTCCCCGGGCCAATGGCGCGACCTCGACGTCGCACACGGCGTACTGGCCGTGCCCACCGGACTGCTTGACGTGGCGGCCGTGGCCGGTCGCTGTGCCGGCGACGGTGGCCCGCATCGCCACGCGAACCGGCTCGACGCCGATGTCGGCGCCGCCTGCCCGCAGCCGGGCGAGCACGACGTCGGCGTGCGCCTCGCCCATGCACCACAGCACCAACTGATGAGTGTCGGGACGGCGTTCCATCCGCAGCGTCAGATCCGCGGCCACCACCCGGGCGAGGCTCTTGGCCAGGGCGTCCTCGCCGCTGCGGGTGCGGGAGACCACGGCCACCGGCAGCAGCGGGTCCGGCATCACCCATGGCGTCATCAGGGCGGGCGAGTCCGGGGAGGACAGGGTGTCGCCGCACTCGGCCGCACGGATCTTGGTGAGGACGCAGATGTCGCCGGCGACGCACCACGGCACCTCTCGCAGGGCGGCGCCGAGCGGGGAGTAGACGTGTCCGACGCGCTCATCGACGTCGTGGTCCTCGTGCCCCCGTTCGGCCAGGCCGTGCCCGCAGACGTGGACCGGGGTGTCCGGTCTCAGCGTCCCTGAGAAGACGCGGACCAGCGAGACCCGCCCGACATAGGCATCGACCGAGGTCTGCACGACCTCGGCGAGCAGTGCGCCTCGGGGATCGGCCGAGATCGGGGACAGCGCGCGGCCGGCCGGGTCGGTCACGGGCGGCAGCGGGTGCTCCTGTGGGGACGGCAGCGCGCGTGTGATGACATCGAGGAGTTCGGGCAGGCCGAGACCGGTCGTCGCGCACGCCGGGACCACGGGATGGAAGTGGCCGCGGGCCACGGCCTTCTCGAGATCGTCGACCAGGGTCGCCTCGTCGAGACGCTCACCGGACAGGTAGCGCTCCAGTAGCGCCTCGTCCTCGCTCTCGCTGATGATTGCCTCGATGAGTTCCGCCCGGGCACCCTGGTCGGTGTCCGCGGTGAGCAGGGCGGCGATCTCGCCATTGCCGCTCCCGGCCAGGTACAGCGGCAGCACGCCGGCCCCGAAGGCCTCCCGGCAGGCCGCCATCGCCCGTTCCGGTGCGGCGCGGGGGTGGTCGAGGCGGGACACGACGACGACGCGCGGCATCCCGACGCCATCGCATTCCTCCCACAGCACCGACGTGGCGGCGTCGACGCCCTCGGCGGCGCACACGACGAACAGCGCTGCGTCGGCGGCCCGTAGCGCGGCGCGCTGCTCCCCGACGAAATCGGCGTAGCCGGGAGTGTCGATGAGGTTGACCTTGATGCCGTCATGCGAGAAGGGCGCCACCGCAAGGGCGACGGAGCGTTGCTGGCGGACGGCGGCGGGGTCGTGGTCGGTGGTCGTCGTGCCGTGTTCGACCGAGCCGGCGCGGTCGATGGTCCCCGTGGCCACGAGCAGCGCCTCGACGAGGGTCGTCTTGCCGGAACCCGGCGGGCCCACCACCGCTACGTTCCGGATCCGGGCCGGATCGGAGGCGATGAGCCCACCCTCGGCCCCGTTGCCGTGCCGCTGCTTGTTCGCCATGGTGAGGCCTCCGGGCTCAACGGCGCGCTTCGTCGCCGACCGTCGACCGAGCCTATGACGCCTCAGGCACTCCTGGCACTAGCCGCCGGTCCAGGACGTGGGCGCTCATGCAGCTGTCCGACTCGGCCGTCGTGACGCCCCCGTCATGCCCCGCATGATGACGCTCATGATCTGCGTCCGGCGAGATCGGGGCAGCGGCGCCAGCGACCACGTCAGGACGGTCGAGAGCAACCCGGGAACGACGACGGCCCGGCGGCCGAGGGCATTGAGGGTCGGGGCCGCGATCTGCGCCGGTGTTGCGGCGCGCCCCATCGTCATGCCCGCCCGATCGGCGAATCCGGAATGCACCGGCCCGGGCGCCGTGGCGATGACGTCGACGTGGTGAGGAGCCAGTTCTCGATGCAGCCCTTCGGCGAGGGTGAGCACATAGGCCTTGGTGGCGGCGTAGTGCGCGGCGTAGGGCGTGCCCTGGCGACCCACGAGGGAGGCGAACAGCACGATCCCGCCGCGACCGCGATCGACGAACCGTTGGGCGAAGTGCCGAGTCATGTCGAGCACCGCCCGGCAGTTCACCTCGAGCATGGCGGCCTCCTCGGCGGGAACGGCGTCCAGGAACAGTCCCGAGGTGCCGAAGCCGGCCGCGGCGACGAGAAGGCCGACGTCCAGATCGGCGGTGGCGGTGTGCACCTCGTCTCGCCCCCCGGTCGTGGCCAGGTCCGCAGCGAGGACCCGCACCTCGACTGAGTAACGGTCGAGGAGTTGCGTGGCGAGGTCGCGCAGGACGTCCTCACGGCGGGCGACGATCACGACGTGCAGTCCGGCTGCGGCGAGGCAGCCGGCCATCTCCCGGCCGAGGCCGCTGGAAGCTCCGGTGACGACGGCCCACGAGCCGTAGCGGGTCCGGAAGAGATCAGGATGGCGAATGGCGGCGCTGGGCACGGTCAGCTCCCGTGCTGGGGGGAAGGGTGTGCGGAGGTGGGGGAGGGCTCGTGGGGGTCGCCCGGGCCGAACTGCGGGACCTCCGGTGGTCGCGGGTCCGGCAGACCCATCCGTTTCCTGGCGGTGCGCCGCGAGCCGGTTGCGGGAACGGCGGTAGTCGCGGCCAGCAATCCGAAGGGCGGCATGTTGTTGTGGATCGCCTCGATCCTCGTTCGGGGCACCACCTATGTCTCGTGCCAGATGCCGACCTCTCCGGAGTCGGCGATGGCCTCGTTGAAGGCCCGCCAGGCGGGCAGGTGCCGTTGCTCGGCGGAACGCGCGAATCCGGTTAGCTTGTCGAAGGACTCCCAGTACTGCAGAACGAGGATGGTGCGCCCCAGCCAGACGTGGAATCGCAGGAAGCCCGAGTCGGGCTGGGTGGACAGTTCTCGGAGCATCTTCGTCATCGCAAGCAGGGGTGGCCACCATCTCCAGACGCGGAGCGGGTGATTGATGCGCCTGCCGACGAGGAACACCACCATCTCTGGTCTGCCGTCGAGGTCGGCGGTGAAGCGACCCGGGCGAACGCCGCGCGCGGGACGCCTGGGCGGTCGTGGGATTGCGGTGTCATTCATCGGCTCGGCCTCTCGGTAGGGGGTGACGCGTGCCGCTCAGCGGTCGGGCCCGGCAGCGCTCGGACGCGGTGGCAGCGTGCGCTCACCAGCCCGGACCCGGCCGAGGGCGAGCGCGCATCCGACGCTGACCAGGCCGGTGCCGACCATCACCCACCACGCGGTCCGGAACGGTCCGGTCGGGTCGTCTCCCGGAGCCGGCGCTGCGATCACGACCAGCAGCACGGCGATACCCACCACTGCCCCGATCTGCCGGAAGCAGGCCGTGATCGCGCTCCCGGTGGCGAACCGGCTGGGCGGCAGTTCGGCGACGGCTGCGGATCCGAAGGACGAGATGCACAATCCGATCCCGCTGCCGGTCAGCAACATGCCCGGCAACAGGTCGACGACGTAGTCGGGTGCGGCAGTGGCGTTCAGGGCGAGGTATCCGGCGCCGCCGGCGAACAGCAGGGCACCGGGGACCGCCACGGCGCGCTGCCCGAAGCGATCGGCTGCCCGCCCGGCCAGCGGGGCCAGCAGCGCCGCCATTACCGCGCCCGGGGTAAGCGCGATGCCGGCCAGTGCGATGTCCCAACCCCACACGCCGGTCAGGAACAGCACGTTGCACAACAGCAGGGCGTAGAAGCCGATCGCGAACACCACCGTCCCCACATTCGCCACCGCGAACGAGCGGATTCGGAACAGTCCGAGGTCGATGACGGGGGCGGGATGACGGGCGCATCGCCGCAGGAACACGCCCAGGGCCAGGACGGCGACGCCGAAACTGACGGTCACCTCCACTGAGCGCCACCCCCACGGCGGACCCTGCACGATCCCCAGCGCCAACGCCGCGACACCGACGGCGAGCAACCCCGCGCCCCACCAGTCCGGTGATGCCGTCTGACGCGGGTCGCGGCGCTCGGCGAGTACTCCCCGTGAGGCCACCAACGCCCCCAACCCGATCGGTACGTTGACCACGAAGATCAGTCGCCAGTCGGCCGCCGCGACCAACAGCCCACCCAGGGCCGGCCCGGTCGCCGCCGCAACCGCACCGGTGGCACCCCAGATGGCGGTCGCCGTGGCTCGTCGCTCCAGGGGGAACTCAGGTAGCAACAGCGCCAGCGATGTCGGCACAAGCATCGCGGCGGCCAGGGCCTGCAGACACCGCGCGGCCACCAGCAGTTCCGCTGTCGGCGCGAGGGCGCACAGCGCGGACACCATGACGAACCCCGTGAGCCCCACCCGGAAGAGTCGACGTCGGCCGATCCGGTCGGCCAGTCGACCGGCCGGCACCAACGCGGCGGCGAAGACCACGCCGTAGCCGTTGATCACCCATGACAGCGTCGCGAGTGACGAGTCGCCGAAGTACCTCCGCAGGTCCGGGAACGCGATGTTGACGATCGTCACGTCCAGGAAGCACATGAACACGGCCGCAGATGTGACCGCCAGCACGCGCCACGGGCGCCGCAGCGGAGGCTGTTCGCGGTTGCTCGGTCGGCTCGGGGCGGCGGTGCCGAAACCGGGTCCGAGGCCCTCGACCTCGTCATTGAGTCGCGTCACGCGACTGAGCGTACCCGACTGAGTCGCGTCACGCGATTCACCGGCGTAGATTGACTCTGTGCTCGACAGCGCCTACCCCCAGCAGGTGTGCTCCATCGCCAGGTCCCTGGAAGTGATCGGCGAGCGCTGGACACTGTTGATCCTGCGCGATGCGCTGCTCGGGATACGCCGGTTCGACGAGCTCGTCGACAGCCTCGGGGTCACCCGCACCGTGCTGGCCAACCGCCTGAACAAGCTCGTCGCGCACGACGTCCTGGAGCGGAACCGCTACCAGCAGCGACCAGAGCGGTTCGAGTACCTCCCCACGGACAAGGCTCTGGCGCTCTACGCCGTGCTCGCCCAGCTCATCCTCTGGGGAGACGAGTACTACCCCAACCCCGGTGGGCCCCCGCGCCTGCTGCAGCATCGTGATTGCGGCGGGGCCCTGGGCGTCGAGTACCGCTGCCGCCGGTGCCAGAGCGAACTCGAGGTCGCGGACATCGAGGCCCGGCCGGGCCCCGGGGCATCCACGAGGGCATCGCGAGCCGCCGACCTACGGGTCTGAGTCGTGGCGAGGCCCGCACGCTCACCCCCCCGGTCGACCGTTCACGGCCCGTCTGCCGGCTCTCGCAGCGAAGGCGTCGAGCGCGTCGATGATCTCCTGCGCCTGCCACATTCGGTTCCGCGCCAGACCGGTGAACTCGGCGAGGACCCCTGCTTCGGCCAGCGGGCCGATAGGCCGTGCCGCATTCGCTGCGGCGATGCCGAGCTCGCGAGCCACCAGCGAAGCGTCGACCACGGGTTGGCGCAGCAGCAGATCCGCAAGCCGCCACGCGTCCGCGCCGCGGCGCGCCTTGACCCTCGCATTCCAACCGTCGCGGATCCGACGCAGGTCAGCGACGAGTTCCGTCGCGTTGCGCAGCGCGTCGAACGTCGCGGTCGCCAGCGTCGTGATGACGGGAATCGGGTCACCGAGCCGGTAGGCGTCGAGAGTGGCGAAGTAGCCGCCGGTGTCGGTGAGCAGGCCCGCCGAGACCGGGACGGTCGCGTGACGGGTGAGGCCATGACCGCGCAGCAGGGCATGTATCAGGGCCCGGCCCGTGCGCCCGTTGCCATCGACGAAGGGGTGGATGGTCTCGAACTGTGCGTGGGCGATGGCGGCCTGCGACAACACCGGCAGATCCGTCCGTCGCGTGAAGCTGACGAGGTCGTCTACCAAGCCGGGCACGTGCTCGTGGTGCGGCGGGACGAAGGCGGCCGCGTGCGGCGACGCCGAGTCACCACCGATCCAGACCTGCTCCTGCCGCCACTGCCCGGCCCTGCCGGCTCCAGCTGCGCCATGAGGGCTCGATGCATGGCGAGCAGCGCGTCGGCGTCCAGGCGGTCGGCCAGGGCTATCGCCGCGTTCATCGCGGCGACGTTGGCCACGATCGCGCGCGCGTTGCGCTTGTCCGTGGCGCCGATCTCGGCGAGGGCGACCGCCTTGGCTCCCGACGTCAGATTCTCGATCATGGACGACGATGCCGACTCGGATCGGAGCAGGAGAGTCGTGAAGGGGGCGATCTGGTGGCCGGCGTCGGCATCGAATCGCGCGATCGCCGCCGTCGCTTCGGCATCGAGGGCCGCGGTCCCAGCCGGCAGATCGAGTACGGCGGTGGCGATGTTCGGCACGAGGGCGGACCGGTACCGCTGGGACGCTCGGGACCGGGCTGCGCGGGGCAGCAGGTCCAGATCGATGGAGGAGCGCCAAGGGCGCTCCTCCCAATTCAGCGGGGGCCAGCTATCCGAGGACATGATCAGAACTTACCTTCACTTGGATTCTAAGTGATGGTATAGACGCGGGTTACCGTCAGATGCCACTACGGAGCGGCGGCCGGCACGCCGCGCTCGCCGCCGATGACGTCGAGCAGACGCACCACCCCCTCCTCGACCCGAGCCCCATCGGTGCCCCGGGCGACGATCTCGACGGCGAACCTTCCGTTGCGGTGGAATGGGTAGCTGCCGATGGCCAGATCGGAGAACTCCGCGGCTATGCCCGCGAGATCGGCGGCGAAACTGCCCTCGCCCCGGCCGACGACGATGCTCGCCGAGACGACGGGTGTCCCGGTCGGCAGCGTCGGCACCACTGCCGCGACCATGGCCTCGAAGATCATCGGAACCCCCGCCATGACATGGACATTGCCGATGCGGAAGCCGGGCGCTGCTGAGACGGCGTTCTCGATCAGCGCCGCGCCCTGGGGAATCCGGGCCATCCGCAACTGGCCCTCGTTCAGTGTCATCCCCCGCGCGGCCGCGGCCTGTTCCAGCAGCGCCCGGGCGTCTTCGCGAAGGCCGATCGGCACCCCGAACGCGGCCGCAACGGAATCAGCTGTGATGTCGTCGTGCGTGGGGCCTACCCCGCCGGATGTGAAGACGAGGTCGTATGTCGCTCGCAACGAGTTCAGCGCCGAGACGATCGCGGCCGTGTCGTCACGCACCACCCGTACCTCGGTCAGGTCCACACCAATGGGACCCAACGCCTGGGCCAGCACCTGGACGTTCGCCTCGCGGGTGCGGCCGGACAGGATCTCGTCGCCGATGACGAGGAAGGCGGCGCGAGGATTGGGCACCACCGGATCGTAGGCGCAGGCCGCTCTCAGGTCAGGGATCGCGGTCTCAGCTAAGGGATCGGAGGCTGGCTACGTCGTACTCGGCCGCCCGCGCAGTGGACACCCGGTCCCGGACGAAGGTGGGTGACCCGGCCGAGGACGCAGCGGCGTCGTAGCGGTAACCGCCGCCGTCGAACCCGGTGAGGGCGCGGGCGCTGCGAACCCGATTGCGCACCACCCAGGCGGCCATCTCGCCGCGGGCACGCTTGGCGAAGAAGGACACCGTCCGGTACTCGCCGTGCTGATCGCCGTCGAGGAATCGCGGCGAGACCAGGCGCCCGGCCAGCTTCTCGGGGCGCACCGACTTGAAGTACTCCTGCGACGCGAGGTTGACGACGACGTCGGCCCCCGGCGACTCGGCGAGGTCGGCGTTGACCAGCTCGGTCACCTCCTCACCCCAGAAGTCGTACAGGGTGCGTCCCAGGCTGGTGGCCAACGTGACCCCCATCTCCAGCCGGTAGGGCTGCATCAAGTCCAGTGGCCGGAGCACCCCGTACAGTCCTGAGAGGATGCGGATCACCTTCTGGGCGTGGGTGTAGTCCCGCTCGTCGAACCGCTCGCGCACCGCCATGCCCTGGTAGACGTCCCCCGCGAACGCCAGCACGGCGGGCCGTGCGTTGCGCCGGTCGAACGGGCGCGTGAAGTCGCGATACCGCTGGACGTTGAGCGTGGCCAGCTCCTCCGAGATGCCCATGAGATCGGCCACCTCCTCCGGTGACTTCTGCCGCATCACGCCGATGAGGGTCTCGGCCCGGTCGAGCAGACGCGGCTGGGTCGCTTTGCGGGTGGGCAAGCGGGAGTCATAGTCCAGCGACTTGGCGGGGGAGAGCAGGACGATCATCCGGGGATCATCCCGCTAACGCTCGCCGCACTGCGGCCAGGGTGGCTGTCACGTCGTCGTCCGTGGTGGCCCAGGACGACACGCTGATCCGCACGGCCGGCATGCCGGCCCAGACCGTCGGCCCGATCCAGCAGGTGCCGTCCGCCTCGATCGCGGCCAGGAAGGCCGCGGTGCGCTCGGCGTCACCCACCCGCACCAGCACCTGGTTCAGCACCACGTCGTTGAGCAGCTCGACACCCGGCTCGCCGCGCAGGTGGTCGGCGATGCGGGCGGCATGGTCGCAGCAGCGGTCGACGAGATCGGCGACCCCGGACCGGCCGAGTGTCCGCAGTGCCGCCCATACATCGATCGCCCGCGCCCGCTGCGAGGACTCCGGGCTGTGGTGCATCGGCTCCGGCGCATCGCCCGTCGGCAGATATGACGCCGCCACCCCCAGCGAACGGCGCAGCGCCGTCGGGTCCCGTAGGAAGACCATGCCGCTGTCGTATGGCACGTTGAGCCACTTGTGGCCATCGGTGGCCCAGGAATCGGCACCGTCCATCCCCGACACCAGGTGACGGCGGCCCGGGCTGACGGCAGCCCACAGGCCGAAGGCACCGTCGACGTGGACCCAGGCGCCACGCTCGCGCGCCCAGTCGACGACGGGGCCGAACGGGTCGAAGGCACCGCTGTTGACTTCGCCCGCCTGCGCGCACACCACGATCGGCCCCGTGACATCGGGCAGCGCCTCGGCCCGCAGCCGGCCCTGGTCGTCGACGGGTACGAGGTGGACGCGGTCGCGACCGAGTCCCACAAGTCCCAGCGCCTTACGCAGGGTGCTGTGCGCCCGCTCGCCGGTGACCACGCTGACCTCGGGTGCACCGAACAGCCCATCCGCGGCTGCGTCCCAGCCCGCCGCGGCCAGCACCCGGTCGCGAGCCGCTGCCAGCGCCGCCGCGTTCGCCATGGTGGCGCCGGTCACGAACGTCGTGCCGGTGCCTGCGGGCAGACCCAGTAGATCGACGAGCCACGAACCAGCGACCTGGCCGAGCCGGGCCGCCACCGGCGACATCACACCCAGGGCCGCGTTCTGGTCCCAGGCGGTGCCCAGCCAGTGCGCCGCCACCGCCACCGGCAGCGACCCGCCTGTCACGAAGCCGAAATAGCGGCCCCCGGCCGACGCCACTGTCGCAGGTGAGCCCACGTCGTCCAGCAACCGAAGCGTGGCGGCCGGGTCCTGTGGCCCCGCCGGCAGCGGCTCGTCGAAGGCGGCCAGGCGATCGACGTCGGCGGGGCGGGGAAACACGGGCCTGGCGTGGGAGTCGCGGAGGTAGCTCCTGGCCCGCTCGGCGGCGTCGGCGAGGAGGTCGTCATCGATCACCTGACCAGTGTCAACCCTTGACCCTTTGTCCGCGTCACACCCATATGACTATTCACCAGAGCACCCGTCCAGGACTCAGGTCCGCCATCCTTGCCGCCGTCGCCGCGGTGGCCCTGACCGCACCGCTGGCGCTTGCCCCAGCATCGGCGGCCGCCGCGCCCGCCGGCATCAAGGCGGCCGCGCCCTACTGCGGTATCACCTGGGGTTCGCTTGCCAAGAATGGCCAGGCTTACCCCTCGACCGCCCCCGCGCCGGATCCCGGCGGGATCAGCGGCGTCCGAGCCGGCCGTCATGCGTGCTTCGATCGCCTCGTCATCGACCTTGATGAGCCGGGTACGACGTGGTTCGTGCAGTACGTCGACCAGGTCACCACGGGTGGGCAAGGGGCGGTGGTGCCCACCGCCGGCGGCGCCCGCCTTCAGATATCCGTCATGGGCCACGAGTACAGCCTCGACGGCGAGCAGGCGATCCCGCTGTACGCGCCGGCTGACGACACTCGCGTCACCGGTGTCACCGGCTTCCGGACGTTCCGGCAGGTCACCTATGGCGGCAGCTTCGAGGCGCTCCACGATTTCGGGCTCGGGGTCAGGGCCCGGCTGCCGTTCCGCGTCTTTGTGCTGGCGGGTCCCGGCGACGGCTCCCGCCTGGTCATCGACGTCGCCCACCGCTGGAGCTGAATCTGCTGGTCATGCTGCCCTGATAGTCGTTGGGGCCCGGCGCGCCCCAGGTGACCGTCCGGTTCTCGTCGTAGGTGCGGAACCAGGCCTCTGCGTCGCTGACGAGCGCGTAAGACCCGCTCGGCGGGAACGGCGACGGCGTGGGAGCGCGTGCAGGTGGGCATGGCGGGATCGTCTGATGCGTCGCGGGGCGCCGCCAGCCCGGGCGTGGCGGCGGGTCCGGACCTCGCCGCTGTCTACGCTGCGGCCGTGTCACTGGAATCGACCGACCCCTGGGGGAGTCGCTGGGAAGAGCTCGCCGAGCTCGTGCCCGCGGTGCTCTATGTCTTTGATCCGGCGAGCCGGTGGCAGCTCCACATCAGCGCGTATGCCGCTCGGGCGCTCGGTTACCGCGATGGAGAGCTGCCGTCGCAGGACGGGGCGCTGCTGTCCTGGCTGCTCCATCCCGAGGACTCCGACCGGGTGGCGGCACACCTGCGGCAGATCGACGACCTCGCCGACGGTGAGACCCGGACGGTCGAGTACCGCTTCCGCCACGCGGACGGCTCCTGGCGCTGGTACGAGGGCCGGGACGCCGTGGCGAGCCGCGACGAGGACGGACGGGTCACGCTGGTCATCGGGGTCGCCGTGGACGTCGACGCCCGCCACGAGGCCGAGGAGGCACGGCGACCGGGTATTGACCGTATCGGCATACGGAGCGAACTCGCCGACGCGCTGCGGCCGTTGCGCGATCCCCAGGACCTCATGGAGAAGGCCGCCGAGTTCCTGGTGCATCACCTGTCGGTGGACGGCATCGACTTCGCCGATGTCGACTCCGCCGGCAGCGTCCGGCTGCAGTCGGGTCATCACACCTCACCGCCGGCCCATCCCAGTGGGCCCCACGAGTTGGTGGCGTACGGTCCGCTGCTGCTGACCATGTTCCTTGCGGGCAGGACGGTCGTCGTCGGTGACGTCACGGTCCACGCCGACGTCCGGCCGGAGGCTCGGGAGGTCGTCGTCGGCTTCGGGATAACAGCCTTCATCCTGGTGCCGCTGCACCGATCCGGGCAGCCGTCAGCGCTGCTGGTGGTCCATCACGGGTCCCGCCGGCAATGGTCCGATGCGGAGATCTCTCTCATCGAGGAGGCTGCGGAATGGGTGTGGTCCTCGGTCGAGCAGGCGCGATCGCAGGCGGCACTGCGGGAGCGCGAGGAGCGTTACCGAGCGCTGTTCACGTCCATCGACGAGGGCTTCTGCTTGTGCGAGATGATCACCGATGACGACGGTCGGCCGGTCGACTACCGGTTCCTGGAGGTCAACGAGAGATTCGAGCAGCAGACCGGTCTCCTAGCGGCGACCGGCCGCACTGCGCTGGAATTGGTGCCGGACCTCGAACCGCACTGGCTGGAGACCTACGCCGGGGTGGCACTGCAGCGCCGGGCGACGCGCTTCGAGAACGGGTCCGCCGCCATGGGCCGCTGGTTCGACGTCTATGCCGTGCCGGTGGGGTCGGCCGAGAGCAAGCAGTTCGCCATCGTGTTCAACGACATCACCCGGCGCCGACTCGCCGAGGAGGCGCAGGGAGAGAGCGAGATCCATGAGCGCCGGGGGCGCCAGCGTGCGGAGTTCCTGGCCGAACTCACCGGTCGGCTGGAGATCGCGGACGGCGTCCAGGACCAGGCCGACCTGCTGGTGTCGATCCTGGTGCCCCGGATCGCCGACTACGCCGCGGTGGAGATTCCCGGTTCACCGCGCCCGGTGACCGCGACCAGCCATCGACACCCGGGTCGGTTCTCGTCCCAGCTGTCGATGCCGGTCCTCGTCGGGCGAGACACGCAAGGGACCCTGATCATCGGCCTCACCGATCCGCAGCGGCGGCCGTACGAGGAGGCGGATCGAGAGTTCGCCCGGCGGATCGCCGAACGGGCGGGATTGGTCTTCGCCAGTTCTGCGCTGCGCGCGCAGGAGCACCAGATTGCCTTGCGATTGCAGCAGGCATTGCTACCCGACCAATTGTTGTCGCATCCGCGAGTGGAGCTGGCGGCCCGCTACGAGGCGGGCGGCGACCTGCTGGAGGTCGGCGGTGACTGGTACGACACCTTCACGATGTCCGACGGCAGGCTCGGTATCTCGGTGGGTGACGTCGTCGGCCACGGTCTGGAAGCCGCGGCAGCGATGGGAAGGTTGCGAACCGCGCAGTCCGCGCTTGCGATCCATGCCCCGGACTCCGGTGCGCTGCTCGGCATGCTGGACCAGTTCGCCGCGGGGCCGGACGGCGCAGCGTTCACCACCGCGTGCTGCGCGGTCCTCGACCCGAGCACCGGTGCGCTGGACTACGCCTCGGCGGGCCACCCGCCGATGCTGGTCATGCCCCGTTCGGGCCCCGCGCAGTGGTTGTGGGACGGCCGCTCCCGCCCGTTGTGCGGGCCCGCCGTCGTGCCGCGGCCGTACGCCACGTGGCAGCTGAATCCGGGCGACGTCCTGCTGCTGTTCTCCGACGGCCTGGTCGAGCGGCACGGCACTCGGATCAGCGACGGGCTGCAGCGGCTGGAGACGACGGTCGGCGACAATCGCGACGTTCCCCTCGACGTGTTGTGCGACCGGATCATCGCCGACATGACGACGGCCTCAGACTCCGATGACGACATCGTGCTTCTCGGCCTGCGTCTGGCACCGAAGCTGTCCCGTCGCCTCAGGTGGGTGTTGCCAGCAGACCCGGCAGAACTAGGACCGATGCGGGCTGCCGTCCGGGAATGGGCGCTACCGATCGGGCTGCCGGACCGTACGCTGCGGCGGTTGCTGATAGCCGTCGGTGAAGCCGTCGCAAACTCCATCGAGCACGCCTATCTGCGCCGTGCGACTGGACACGTCGAGATCGACCTATGCGAGACCGCCACCGCGGTGGTGGTCCGGATTCGTGATGACGGGGCCTGGCTGATGCCCGAGAGAGATTTTGACTCCCGTGGCCGAGGCACGTCTATCATCGCTCGACTCGCTGACGGCTTCGTGCGTCATGTCGGCAGGCGGGGAACGATTGTGCACTTCCGGATACCGAAGGAAAGCGAGACCGAGCTTGGCTGATCCCCTCGTTTCGACATCGGTGTCACGCAGGGATGGCTGGGTCGTCGTCACCGTGCAGGGCGAGATCGACCTGTCGAACATCGACCTGCTACGGCGGGACATCAGTGCGGCCGTGGACGGTGCCCCCAGCGCGATCGACCTCTCCGGCGTGACGTACATCGACAGCCAGGGCCTGCACCTGCTGCACCAACTCGCGTCGCAGGAGGGCAGGTCCGAGCTGGTGTTCGTCGCCCCGGAGGCGTCGATCGCGGCCGAGTTGCTGCGGATCACCAATCTGAGTGACGTCGTAGCGGTCCGCACGCAGCTGCCGCCGGCGTTCCAGCCATAACCACGCGTCCTCACGACACCTCATGGACTCGCTGCCGTCGGGTGGATCACAGCCCCTGGTCGCCCGGATGCGGCCGTTCGGTACCACGATCTTCGCGGAGATGTCCGCCCTGGCGGTGGCGAGCGGTGCGGTCAACCTGGGGCAGGGCTTCCCGGACTTCGACGGCCCGCCGGAGATGCTCGACGCGGCCGCCCGGGCGATCCGGGACGGGCACAACCAGTACCCGCCGGGACTCGGGATCCCGGAGCTCCGGCTTGCCGTCGCCGCGCACCAGCGACGGTTCTGGGGGCTGGCCTACAACCCCGACACCGAGGTCGTCGTCACCGCCGGAGCAACCGAGGCCATCACCGCGGCGGTACTGGCGCTGTGCGAGATCGGCGACGAGGTGGTGTGCCTGGATCCGCTCTACGACTCCTACGCAGCCTCGGTCGCCCTGGCCGGGGGCGTCGTCCGCCCGGTCGAGCTACGCCCCGACGCCACCGGCCGGTTCGGGTTCGACCCCGAGCAGCTTCGCTCGGCGTTCGGTCCGCGGACCCGGCTGCTGCTGCTCAATTCCCCGCACAATCCCACCGGCACGGTCCTGAGCGCAGCCGAGATCGACCTCATCGCCGAGGTCTGCGTCGAGCATGACGTCATCGCTGTCACCGATGAGGTCTACGAGCACCTCGTCCTCGACGGTGCGCACGTCCCGCTGGCTACCCGGCCGGGGATGCGCGAACGGACCGTGGTGATCTCCTCCGGCGGCAAGAGCTTCTCCTGCACCGGTTGGAAGATCGGCTGGGCGTGCGGCCCGGCGCCGCTGGTCTCGGCTGTGACCCGCGTCAAGCAGTACCTGACCTACGTCAACGGGGCGCCGTTCCAACCGGCCGTGGCCGTGGCTCTCGGCCTGCCCGACGCGTACTTCGAGGACTTCACCGCAGCCATGGCCGGCAAGCGGGACCGGCTGCGGGCCGGTCTGGCAGCCGCGGGCTTCGGTGTGCTGAGGACTCAGGGGACCTACTTCGTCGCCGCTGACATCCGCCCGCTCGGTGAGGAGGACGGCGTCGACTTCTGCCGCGCACTGCCTGCCCGCTGCGGCGTGGCGGCGGTGCCGATGCAGGTCTTCCACACCGACCCGGACCGGGGTCGCCACCTCGTGCGATTCACCTTCGGTAAGCGTGATGAGGTCATCGACGAGGCCGTGTCGCGGCTCGCCCGCCTCTAGCCGGACGCCCGCCCCCACCCGCGCGGTCGGTCACCGTCGCACGTCCGGGGTCGGCCGTCGGACGTCGGCCGTCGACCACGGGCGGGTGTGACGTAGCACCGGCAGCGACTCTCGCGCTCGGGCGACCTCTGCCAAGTCGACATCGACCACGAGCATGCCGGGTGCAGCCTCGAGGCGGCCCCGGACCTCGCCGAGCGGTGAGACCGCGAGGCTGTGACCGATGCCCCCGGCGGCTCGCGGCAGCGGTTCCAGGCCCGCAGCCACCGGATCCGCCTGGCCGCACCCCAACACCCACGACGTGCTGTCCAGGGCCCTGGCCCGTACCAGCAGCTCCCACTGCGATGCCTTGCCCTCACCCGCGGCCCATGACGACGGCACCACGATCATCTCGGCACCGGCCTGCGCCAGGGCGATGAACTGTGCGGGGTACCGCAGGTCATAGCAGGTGGCCACGCCGACCTGCACCCCGTCGACAGCGACCATCAGCAAGTCGTGGCCGGGGTCGATCGTCGCCGACTCGCGTTGCCCGAGCGCATCGAACAGATGGACCTTGTCGTATGAGGCCGACACGCCCGGCCCGGTGATCAGCAGGGTGTTCCGCACCCGCCCGTTCCCGCCGGGGGTGAACATGCCCGCGACGGCGATCACCCCGGTCTCGGCCGCGGCGGCGGCGACCTCGGCCGCCCACCCCCCGTCGGCCGGCTGCGCGACCGCGGCGAGATCGCTCCCGAAGCGAGCCATCGCCGCCTCGGGGAAGACCACCAGCCGGGCACCGGTCGCTGCCGCGCCTCGAATACCCGCCTGGACAAGACCCAGCGTGTGGTCCGGATCAGACGTGGAGGCGATCTGGCACAACGCAACACGCACGACAGGGATTGTCTCTCCTTTCGCGCCACGGATCCGACCTGTCTCGGCCGAGGGTTCCGGCTACGCCCTCACCCAGGCTGCGTTCTTCACTGCCGAGGGCGCGCAGGACCAGGCGTCGGCGCGGCCGCCCGTCACGTGAGTGTGCTCATGAGCCATGCTTCGGCCATGGTCGATGACGCCGCCGGTTCCGCGCCCGTTTCGCCGCAGGCCCTGGCGGACGCACTGGCGGCGACCGGCTACCTGGCCGATGACGGCCTGGCCACGGTCGCCTGGCTGGCGGTCACGATGCGGCGGCCACTGTTCCTCGAAGGCGAGCCGGGGACCGGCAAGACGGCGCTGGCGGAGGCGCTGGCGCAGGCAGGTGATGCCGAGCTGATCCGACTGCAGTGCTACGAGGGCATCGACGCCGCGCAGGCGCTCTACGACTGGGACTTCCCGCGCCAGATCCTGCACCTGCGGGCGGTTGAAGCCACCCGCGGCGACCGACAGGCACTGGACACCGACGAGGTCGAGGGCTCGCTGTACAGCGAGCGGTTCCTGCTCGCCAGGCCGATCCTGCAAGCGCTGCGCACCCCCCGAGCGGTCCTGCTGGTCGACGAGATCGACCGCGCCGACGACGAGTTCGAGGCGTTTCTGCTGGAGGTGCTCTCGACGGGATCGGTCACCATCCCGGAGCTGGGCACGGTGACCCCTGCATCGCCGCCGTTGATCGTGCTGACATCGAACCGCACCCGCGAGGTCCACGACGCCCTCAAGCGACGCTGCCTCTATCACTGGGTCGAGCACCCGTCGCTGGCCCGGGAGGTCGAGATCATCCGGCGCCGGCTGCCGCGGGCCCCCACCCTGCTCGCCCAGCAGGTGGCCAGGGCGGTGCACGGTATGCGGGAGGCCGGATCGCCCTCGGCGGTGATGCCCGCGGCGCTGCTCAAACCGCCGGGTGTCGCCGAGAGCCTGGACTGGGTGCGTTGCCTGCTGGAGCTGGGCAGTCGAGAGCTCGACGTCGAGACCGCGGCACGCACCCTGGGCGCGGTGTGCAAGTACCGGGAGGACACCGACCGGGTTCGCGACGCCCTGGACCGGCTGCTGGCAGCGTGACCGACCCCGAGACGCTGCTCGCCGGGTTCGCCCTTGCCGTCCGCAGCGCCGGGGTGCCGGTCACTGCCGACCGCACGCACTCGTTCATCGACGCCGCAGCCAGGGTCGGGCTTGGCGACGCCGAGGGCGTCTACTGGGCGGGCCGGGCCACCCTGCTGGGCGATCACGATCACGTCGTGGCGTATGACCGGGTGTTCCGGGCCTGGTTCGGTGGTGAGTCACCGACCCGGCGCGCGCCTGCCGCCCGCGCCGCGGCGCCACCCGGCGGCCTTGGCGAGGACGCTGCCGGTGGCACCGTGCAGGTGCAGGACGCGGTCACGGTCAGGGCCGCCGCGAGCGCTGTCGACGTGCTGCGCCACCGGGACATCGCCGCGTTGACCCCCGTCGAGCGCGCCATGCTCGGCGAGTTGTTCGCCCGGCTCCGGCCGCGGGCCCCGCTGCGGCGTGCCAGGAGGCTGCGGCCCGCCACTCGCGGTCGCCTGGATCCGCGCCGCACGCTGCGCGAGGAGCTGCGGCAGGGCGGTGAGCCCGCGGGGCTGCGTTACCGCCGACGGGCCCGCCGGCCGCGCCGGGTGGTGCTGCTGCTCGACGTGTCGGGTTCCATGTCCTCCTACGCCGACGAACTGCTGCGCCTGGCGCACGTCTGGGTGCGTCGGCTGCCAGGAACCGAGGTGTTCACCGTCGGCACCCGGCTGACCCGGGTGACCCGGGCGCTGCGGGCACTGGACGCGGAACAGGCCCTGCGGGGGGCTGGTGAGCAGGTGCCGGACTGGTCCGGCGGTACCCGGCTGGGGGAGGTGCTGCAGGCGTTCCTCGACCGCTGGGGACAGCGGGGGACCGCCCGAGGAGCGGTGATCGTGGTGTGCTCCGACGGCTGGGAACGCGGGGACCCCGCGCTGCTCGGGGAGCAGATGGCACGGCTGCGGCGGCTGGCCCACCGGGTGATCTGGCTCAATCCGCACCGCGGGAAGCCGGGTTACGCTCCGGTCCAGGCCGGGATCATCGCGTCGTGGCCGTCGATCGACCAACTCGTCGCGGGCCACTCGCTCGCGGCGTTCGCCGACCTCGAGGAAGTGGTCGCCAATGCGTGATGTCCTGGAGCACCTGACCCGGTGGTGGCGGCAGGACCGCCCGGTGGCCATGGCCACCGTGGTGGCGACATGGCGCTCTGCGCCGCGGCAGGCCGGCGCCTCGATGCTCGTCGGCCCGGACGGTGAGGCAGTCGGAAGCGTCTCCGGCGGCTGCGTCGAGGGCGCGGTGTACGAGCTGGGCCAACAGGTGATCGAGTCCGGTACGCCGGTGATGGAGCGCTACGGCATCAGCGACGACGACGCCTTTGCGGTCGGTCTGACCTGCGGCGGCATCCTCGACGTGTTCGTGGAACGGGTCGACCCGCTGACCTTCCCGCAGCTGGGTGACGTCCACGACGACATCGCCGCGGGACGCCCGGTCGCGGTGTGCACGGTCATCGAACACCCCGACCCCGGCCATGTCGGGCGCCGTCTGGTGTTACGTGAGGCGTCGGCCGGCGGCAGTGTGGGTTCACGCCGCGCGGACGACGCCGTGACCGACGACGCCCGCGGTCTGCTGGCGGCCGGCCGATCGGAGACGCTCACCTACGGTCCCGACGGCGAGCGGCGCGGCGAGGGGATGCGGGTGTTCGTCGCCGCCTACGCGCCCCGGCCCCGGATGCTGGTCTTCGGGGCCATCGACTTCGCCGCCGCCGTGGCCCGGCTCGGGGTGTTCCTGGGCTACCGGGTGACGGTGTGCGACGCCCGGCCGGTCTTCGCCACCGCCTCCCGATTCCCCGACGCCGACGAGGTCGTCGTGGACTGGCCGCACCGCTACCTGGCCGCCGAGGCCGAGGCCGGCCGGATCGACCCGCGGACCGTGCTGGCCGTCCTCACCCACGACCCCAAGTTCGACGTGCCGTTGCTGGAAGTGGCGCTGCGGCTGCCAGAGGTCGCCTACATCGGGGCGATGGGATCGCGGCGCACCCACGACGACCGGATGGCCCGGCTGCGCGAGGTCGGGATGACCGAGGCGGAACTGGCACGGCTGGCATCGCCGATCGGACTGGACCTCGGCGCCCGCACCCCCGAGGAGACCGCGGTGAGTATCGCCGCGGAGATCATCGCGTTGCGGTGGGGCGGCGCCGGGCAGCGCCTGGTCGCAGTTGACGGTCCGATCCACCACGGCGTCCACCGCTGACATCGATGGGACCCACCCCTCGTCCCGCAACCGCGTGGCACCTATGGTGAGCAGGTCACAGCGGGGTGACGTACCAGGCGTCCTCCGCCTCAGTCGAACCGCGAGATGAGGAGCCGGATGAGCACTCGAAGAATCTCCGTCACGGTGGACGGCATGAAATACACCGACGACGTGGAGGCGCGCACCCTGCTTGTGCACCACCTGCGCGAACGCCTCGGCAAGACCGGCACCGTGGTCGGCTGTGACACCAGCAACTGCGGCGCCTGCACCGTCCACCTCGACGGCCGTAGCGTCAAGTCCTGCTCGGTGCTGGCGGTGCAGACCGACGGGTCGACCATCACCACCATCGAGGGCATCGCCACCGACGGCGAGCTGCACCCGATGCAGCAGGCATTCCACGCTCATCACGCGCTGCAGTGCGGGTTCTGCACGCCCGGCATGATCATGCAGGCGATCGACTTCTTGGCGGACAACCCGGCACCCACTGAGACGGAGATCCGCGAGGGCATCGAGGGCAACCTCTGCCGCTGCACCGGCTACCAGAACATCGTGCGTGCCGTCCAGGCCGCGGCCAGCCAGGTCGCCGCCGCCGAGGCCCCGGCCGAGGCTCCCGTCGGGGGTGCGGTATGACCGCCGTCGACGAGGGCGTCGCCGTCGAGCGGGAATTCGGCCGATCCCGGCGCCGCAAGGAGGACGCCCGTCTCATCACCGGGCGCACCAAGTGGACCGACAACATCACGCTGCCCGGCATGGTTCACCTCGCCATGGTCCGCAGCCCGGTCGCCGCCGGCACCATCAGCTCCATCGACACCACGCAGGCCAAGGCCGCTGACGGTGTCATCGGGGTCTGGACCGGACCCGAGCTGCCCGGTTCCGGCGCCGGCCTGCCCTGCGCCTGGACGATCACCCCGGACATGAAGTCGCCCACCCACCCGTGCGTGGCACAGGACCGGGTCGCCCACGTCGGTGAGATCGTGGCCGTGGTCGCCGCCCGCACCGCCACTGCGGCCGTCGACGCCGCCGAGAAGGTTGTCGTCGACTACGCCGAGGCCGCCCCGGTGCTCGACATGCAGGCCGCCCTGGCCGACGGTTCACCGCTGGTCCACCCCGACCTCGGCACCAACAAGAACGCCACCTGGATCTTCGACTCGGGTGAGGCGGGCTCCGGGGGCAGCGCCGACGAGGCGATCGCCATGGCCGAGAACGATCCGGACAGCATCGTCGTCAAGCGCCGCTACCGGCAGCAGCGGCTCATCCCCGCGTTCATGGAGCCTCGCTCGACCGTGGTGGACCCGACCGGCGAGCAGTACGTGGTGTGGAGCGCCACCCAGGTGCCGCATTTCGTCCGGGTCTTCATGGCGCTGGTCACCGGTGTCCCGGAGTCCAAGATCCGGGTGATCGCGCCCGACGTCGGCGGCGGCTTCGGCGGCAAGCTGCAGTTCACGCCCGAGGAGGCGATCACCTTCCTGGTGGCCAAGCTGCTGCGCAAGCCCGCCAAGTACACCGAGTCCCGTTCGGAGACGATGGTCTCGGGCCACCACGGCCGCGACCAGATCCAGGACATCACGCTGACCGCCAAGCGGGACGGCACGGTGACCGCGCTGAAGGTGGAACTGCTGGCGGACATGGGCGCCTACCTGGGATTGGTGTCACCGGGTGTGCCGATCCTCGGTGCGTTCATGTACAACGCGATCTACAAGTTCCCCGCCTACCGTTTCGTCTGTACCAACGTCTTCACCAACAAGACCTGGACGGACGCCTACCGGGGCGCCGGTCGGCCGGAGGCCACCTTCGCGATCGAGCGGATCATGGATGCACTCGCTCATGAGCTGGGCCGGGACCCGTTGGAGGTCCGCAAGCAGAACTGGATCACTCATGAGGAGTTCCCGTTCGCGACCGTCGCGGGCCTGACCTACGACTCCGGCAACTACGAGGCGGCCACCGAGCGCGCCGTCGAGCTCTTCGACTACGAGGGGCTGCGCCGCGAGCAGGCCGAACGGCGCGAACGCAAGGACCCGATCCAGCTGGGCATCGGTATCTCGACGTTCACCGAGATGTGCGGCCTGGCGCCGTCGCGGGTGCTCGGCGCGCTGTCCTACGTGGGCGGCGGCTGGGAGAGCGCGACCATCCGGATGTTGCCGCTGGGCAACGTCGAGGTGGTCACGGGGACCAGCCCGCACGGCCAGGGGCACGAGACGGCGTGGAGCCAGCTCGTCGCCGACCGGCTGGGGGTGCCGTTCGAGAACGTCGAGGTGCTGCACGGCGACACCCAGATCTCGGCCCGCGGCCTCGACAGTTACGGGTCCCGGTCGCTGGTGGTCG
>Ga0163144_10006045_pt1 | contig 26804 bp, 22 predicted proteins | sample OliLak19BULKMAT1_FD_123175 | JGI IMG/M metagenome (GOLD analysis project Ga0163144, IMG submission 123175) | Freshwater microbial mat bacterial communities from Lake Vanda, McMurdo Dry Valleys, Antarctica - Oligotrophic Lake LV.19.BULKMAT1 | ecosystem: Environmental > Aquatic > Freshwater >...
GCAATGGCCCCGGTGTGGGCGCCCCCGGCAATCCACCCCCGGCCGCTGCGCCAGGCGGCTTCGCGGCCAGCCGACCCGGCGCCACGGCACGATAACCTCGCGTGATGCCGCTTTCGGACACCCGTCGCTTCCTTCGCGATTGGCTGTCTCGCGCCCGTGAGCTCATTGCGCCGGACGATCGAAGAGCCCTGTTCTCCGCGTCGCACCTCCTCGGGGGGCTCGCGCGACGGACCCAGCTCCGCGACCGCCCAGCCACCCCCACCGACCAGGTTGGCGAGCGCGACCCCGCCCTCGTCAACCTCTTCGGCGATCTGTTCCGCGAGATCGGACAGCGCTACTTCCGCGTTCGCACCCTCGGCGTCGAGCACTTCCCGACCACGGGGCCGGTGCTCCTCGTCGGCAATCACAGCGGCGGCATCGTCACGATCGACTCGTTCCTCGCAGCCGTCGCCATCGCCGACGCTCACGGCGTCGACCGCGCCCCGTTCGCGCTCGCCCACGACTTCCTCTTCGACGACCCCGTCGTCGGCAAATACGCCGCTCGCCTCGGCATCCTCCGCGCCGGACACGACAGCGCACGGCACGCGCTGCGCGCCGGCCACCCCGTCCTCGTGTACCCCGGCTCCGACTGGGACGCATTCCGCCCCTATCGCGATCGCAACCGCGTCATCCTGGCCGGCCGAAAAGGCTTCCTCAAGCTCGCCCTCCGCGAGCAAGTCCCCATCGTGCCCGTCGTCTGCGCCGGCTCACAAGAGCAGTTCATCGTGCTCACGCGCGGCGACCGACTGGCCCGCGCGCTCGGCCTCCACCGCCTCGCCCGCGTCAGCGTCTTCCCCATCGTGCTGTCGTTGCCCTGGGGCCTGACAAGCGGCCTCTTGCCCTACTTCCCCCTTCCCACCCAGATCACCATTGGCTTCGGCGAGCCCATTCGCTGGCCCGATCTGGGCCCCGAAGCCGCCGACGACGAGGCCGCGCTGAATCGTTGTTACTCCCTCGTCGAAGGGCGCATGCAAACCCTCCTCGACCACCTGATCGAAGTGCGCAGCGGCCGCTCCGCCGGGTAACTGCCAGTTGGGCCCCGGTGACCAGCCCGGTCGGCCTGAAGCGAGACTTTGAATCGCGGAATCACCCCCGCTTCGCCCGCACGGTCCATCGCGTGAATGGCAACTCCCCCATTCACGGTCCCGCTCCACCGAAACAGCCTCACCTGCCAGCGAGTATCCACACGGCCGCGCCGACGCTCCCCGAATCAGGTCAATTCTCGGCTGCGCGTTCGTTGAGATAGTCTCCCCCCCGATGCCCCCGTCGCCCCCCTCGCCCCCCTCCACAGAGGCCCTCGTCGACTCGATCCGCCGCTCGCTCGCCCGGGTCATCCACGGCAAATCCGAGGTCATCGATCTGCTCCTCGTGGGCGTGCTCGGGGGCGGCCACGTGCTCCTCGAAGACGTCCCCGGGGTCGGCAAGACCACCCTCGCCAAGACCCTCGCCAAGAGCTTCCGCGCCACCTTCACCCGCGTCCAGTTCACGCCCGACCTGCTGCCCTCCGACATCCTCGGCGCGCAGGTCCTGAACCCCCGGGACGGCACCTTCGCGTTCCACCGCGGCCCGGTGTTCACCCAGGTCCTGCTCGCCGACGAGATCAACCGCGCCTCGCCGCGCACCCAGTCCGCGCTGCTCGAAGCGATGAGCGAGGCGCAGGCCACCGTCGACGGCGTGAGCCACCCGCTGCCCTCGCCGTTCTTCGTGATCGCCACACAAAACCCCGTCGATTACCAGGGTACTTACCCGCTGCCCGAGGCCCAGCTCGATCGCTTCCTGCTGCGCATCGGCGTCGGCTATCCGTCCCCCGCCGACGAGCTGCGCATGCTCTACGCCCGCCAGGTCAAGGATCCGCTCGCCGGCGTCGAGCCCGTCGCGGACGTCGCGCAGCTCCTGGCCATGCAGGCCGCCGTCCGCGACATCGAGGTCAAGGAGCCCGTCGCCAAGTACCTCCTGCGCATCGTCGCCGTGACCCGCGATCACCGCTCGCTCGAGCTCGGCGTCAGCCCGCGCGGGGCCCTCGCGTTCTTCCGCGCAGCGCAGGCCCGCGCCCTGCTCCACGGCCGCGCCTACGCGAGCCCCGACGACATCCAGGCGCTCGCCCGCCCCGTCCTCGCGCACCGCCTCCTGCTCACCAGCCAGGCGCGCTACGGCGGCACCACCGCCGACTCCATCCTCGCCGCGATCGTCGCCGACGTCGCCGTCCCGACATGAACATCAACTTCGCGAAGCTCAATCACATCCTCTTGCCCGACACGAAGGCGGGCCGCGATCGCTTTCGCAAGGGGATCTGGGGCAAGGCGCTCGGGCCGATCACCTGGTTCTACGAGTCGCTCAGCGACGAGGGCCGCGTGCTCGTCGTCGCTTCGCTCGTCGTCGGCTTCTTCGGGCTCGACGTCCAGGGGACCGAGGTCCACGTGCTGTGGGCGGCCATCATCGGCCTCTTCGTCGGCTCGCTCCTCGTGCGGCGCGCCTACCGCCTCGGCGGCGTCACCGTCGAGGTCCTCGTTCCGCGCCGGGTGACCATCGGCGACGAGCTTCGCTTCGTGGTGGCGCTGCGCAACGACGGCCCGCGGGACGCCTTCGCCGTCCGCATCCGCGGCCCCTTCCTGCCCTGGGACGGGCGCTGGTCGGGTCGCTCGCCGAGCGTGCGACAGCTCCCGGTCGGCACCGAGCGACGCGTCGAGATCGGCGCGCGCTTCGCGGCCCGCGGCGAGCACCACCTCGATGCCTTCGGCGCCGCCGCGCTCGTGCCGCTCGGGCTCGCGGTGGGGTCCTCCGTCTGGTCCGGCGGCGTGAAGTTCCTCGTCGTGCCCAGGATCGCCAACGTCGTTCGCATCACCACCACGCTCGGCCGCCGCCATCAACCGGGCGGCATCGCCCTCGCCTCGAAGACCGGCGAGTCGATGGACCTGCTCGGCGTCCGCCCCTATCGCCCCGGCGATCCGGTGAAGAACCTGCACGCCAAGAGCTGGGCGCGCGCCGGCACACCGGTCGTGCGCGAATACCAGGAGGAGTACTTCAGCCGCGTCGGTGTCGTTGTCGAGACCTCGGCGGCCGATGAGCGCCGCCTCGAAGCGGCCATCTCGCTCGCGGCCGGGGTGGTCGCCTGCCTGAGCCGCGGCGAAGCGCTGATCGATCTCCTCGTGGTCGGCGGCCAGCTCCACGATCTCACCATCGGCCGCCATCTCGGCTTTCTCGAACAGGCGCTCGACCTGCTCGCCTGCGTCTCGCCCGGCAAGACCACCCCCGACGCCGAGAGCCTCCTCACCCAGCTCCGCCCCCACCTGCCACGCCTGTCGTGCGTCATCGTGGTCACCAATATTTGGGATCCCATGCTCTCGGAGCGCATCCGCGGCCACGGCGTCGGCTGCACCACGCTCGTCGTCACGGGCGACAAGGCCCCCGGCGCCGCGGGCCCCGGCGTGAGCTCGATCGCCGCATCCGCGATCGAGCGCGGCGAGGCGCTCGCCCTGTGAGCCGCCATCGCCTCGCAGCCGCGGCGCTGCTCGTCGAGCGCGGCGAAAGGCTCGCCCTGTGAGCCGCCATCGCCTCGCAGTTGCAGCGCTGCTCGTCCGGTCCGGCGAGAGGTCCACGCTGTGAGCCGCCATCGCCTCGCAGCCGCGGCGCTGCTCGTCGTCTGCGGGCTCGCGGGCCTGGTCTCGGGCCAGTGGCTCGGTGTCGGCCTCGCCGCGCTCGCGCTGTGCGCCTCGATGCTCGTCGGCTCGCGCGCCGCCACGAGCGTCCTCGTACAGCGCGTGACCACCTTCCTCGCCGCGGGCGCCGGCTTCGCCGTCGGCTGGATCGGCGCGTCCGCCGGCCACGAGGCGCGCGCCCTCGATCGCCCGTGGGCCGCGGTCGCGACGGCGGCGCTCTACGCCGCGACGCTCCGGCTGTGGCTGCGCGCGCCGGAGGGCCGCTACTTCGCGACGTTCATCGTCGGCATCGCCGCGCTCGTCGCCTGCGGCGAGACGCGCTCGGGGTGGGCGTACCCCGCCGCGAGCGTGGCCTACCTGCTGCTGGCGCTCGCCGCGATGCGCGCCCACGACGAGGGCCGCAGCCCCTTGCGCGTATTGCCGCTCCGCTCGTTCATTGCAACAGCGGCGCTCTTCGTCCTCGCGACGGGCGTCGCGGTGAGCATTGCCGTCGGGCTATTGCCTCTCTCGGAGTGGAGCCGCGATCGCCTGCTCGCCTCGCTCGGCCAGCCCACCACCGGCCTCGGCGACCGCATGGTCCTCGGCTCGCTCGAAGGGATGCTCCAGTCCGACGAGGTCGTCGCGCGCATCTACGGCCCCAGGGTCGATTACCTCCGCGGCGTCGTCTACGACCATTACCAGGCGGGTCAATGGGCCCCCTCCAGCATCCTGGGGACGCGCACGGTCCCCACCCCGACGCCACACGCCGGCCCCGGCACGGTGCGCGTCGTCATCGTCTCGGGCTCGCGCGAGCGCTACTTCGCGCCGCTCGGCGCGCACGCCGTCGCCGTCCCCGAGGGCAGCGTCATCGCCGACCGCTTCGGTGGCCTGCGCGCCCCCGGCCACGCCGCCACCTCCGTCCAGTTCGACCGCGACGGCGCCGCCGATTTCCCCTCGGCCGAGCCCGCCCAGGACGATCTGCGCATGCCCGTGAAGCTCGCCGGCTCGCTCCGCGCCCTCGTCGTGCTGTGGACCCACGGGATGGAGACGCCCGAAGAAAAGATCGACGCCATCGCCTCGCGCCTGCGCTCGGACTTTCGCTATTCGCTGACCTACGAGCGCAACCGCGGCGACCCGCTGCTCGACTTCCTGAACACGAACCGCCAGGGTCATTGCGAGTACTTCGCCTCGGCCATGGCCATGCTCGCGCGGGCCGCCGGCATTCCGGCGCGGGTCGTTGCCGGCTACCGCGTCGCCGAGCGCAACACGCTCGGCGGCTACGACGTCGTCCGCGAGCGCAACGCCCACGCCTGGGTCGAGGTCCACTTCGCGGGCAAGGGCTGGCAGACCGTCGATGCCACGCCGGAGGACCTGCTGCCGCAGAACCAGGCGCACCCGACCCCGTTCCTGAGCGCCGCGCTCGACGTCCTCGGCGCCTTCTGGGGCAGCGCGCGCGAGCGAGCCGCGGACCTCACGCTGTGGCACATGATCGGGGCTCTTCTCGTGGTCATCGTCGTCGGCCTCGTGGTGCGCCGCTGGGGCCGGCGCGCACGCCGTCGCAATGCCGCCAGCGAGCCGTTCTGGCACACCGAGGGCCCGCCGCCGAGCCTGTCGCGGCTGCTCGACGCCCTCGCGCGTGCGGGCGCCAGGCGGCAGGCGTCCGAGCCGATCGAGAGCTTCGCCCGCCGCCTCACGCGGTCCGAATGGGACGACGCGAGGTCCCTGCTCCTGCGCTACGCGGCGCTACGCTATGGCGGGATCGGGGACGGCGAGGTGCTGCTCGGGGAAATGGACGGCTGCGCTTCGCGATTGCGCGACGGCAATGCCCCGGGCGGGACTTGACGGCGGTGGAGCCGATGCGATGGCGCGACGGCAATGCCCCGGCCGGGACCTGACGGCGGTAGAGCCGATGCGATGACGCGATGGCAATGCTCCGGCCGGGACCTGACGCACGCGAAAGGATGACATTCGTCACGACCGCGGTGGATCGGTCGGTGCCCGCCGACCTCCCCGGCGCGTAATCGGCTTCGCGGCTTCGCGACTTCGCGGCTTCGCGACTTCGCGACTCCGCGGCTCCGCGGCTTCGCGACTTCGCGGCTTCGCGGCTCCGCGGCTTCGCGGCTCCGCGGCGATGGCCGGCGAGGCTCACGTTTGCGGGGGTCGCTCCGGCCCAAATGCCTTATGGTCTCGTGCTTCAGAAAGCGAGACACGGTGTCTGGATACCTCTGGCCGCTGATCATCTACGGGCTCGTCTTCGGCCTGCACCTCGTGGTGCCGGCCGGCTGGACGGACGGTTACGTGCGTGACGCGCTCACCGGCAAGCCCCTCCGCTACCGGCTCAACGGCCTCCGCGTCCTCGCCGTGGTCCTCGTCCTCTACGTCGCGGCCGGCGCCAGCGGCGCGCTGCCCTGGGACGTCTTCTACGAAAAGCGCTGGGAAATGGCCGTTAGCGCCTGCCTGCTCGGCCTCGCGTTCACCTTCGCGATCGTGCTCCCGGTGCCGCGCAAACCGGGCTCGAACCTGCTCGCCGACCTCTACCTCGGTCGCCTCGAGAACCCGCAATGGGGCGGCGGCCTGGTCGACGCCAAGATGTTCCTGTACCTCGCCGGGGCCGTCATGCTCGAGCTCAACGTGCTGTCGTTCGCCGCCCGACACGTCCTGTTGCACCGCGCCGACTGGTCGCCGGGCGTCGTTCTCTACGTCGTGCTCTTCAGCTTCTTCCTCGCCGAATACCTCAACTTCGAGAAGGTGCACCTCTACACGTACGACTTCTTCGCCGAGCGCGTCGGCTTCAAGCTCGGCTGGGGCTGCCTTGTGTTCTATCCGTTCTTCTATGGTGTGGGCCTCTGGTCCGTGGCCGAGCGCCCCAATCCCCACACCCCGGCCCCGCTGCTCGTCGCCTACGGGTTGCTCTTCTTCTGCGGCTGGGGCCTGTCGCGCGGCGCCAACCTGCAAAAGTTCCTGTGGAAGACCCGCCCGACCGCCCGCCTCTTCGGCATTCTGGCCCCGGAGACCGTCAGCGCGGGCGACAAGCGCCTCCTGTGCAGCGGCTTCTGGAAGCTGTCGCGCCACATCAACTACCTCGGCGAGATCATGATGGCCCTCGGACTGGCCCTCTCGCTGGGCTACCCTGGCAGTCTCTTCCCCTGGCTGTACCCCCTCTATTACGTCGCGCTCCTGGTCCCCCGCCAGCTCGCCGACGACAGGCGATGCGCCGAGAAGTACGGCGACCTGTGGCAGGAGTACTGCCGCAAGGTGCCCTATCGAATCATCCCCGGGGTGTATTGAGCCCGGGCAGCGCCTACGAAGCCTTCTTCGCCTTCTTGCCCAGCACGCGCTTCTTCGCCTGGACGTAGGCGGACTCGTCGACCTTTTGCTCGTGCGCAAAGCGCTTGAGAGCGGGCACCACGGCCGATTCCCACGCCTCGGAGAGGCGCAGTGTCAAGAAGTCGGCCCACAGCGCTTCGAGGATGGCCTCCAGCTCTTCGAGCAGGCGCATGCGCTCGTAGAACACCTCGTGAATCTCGTCGTCCTTGTTCTTCAGCTCGACAGGGATCGAGACGCTGGCGAGCGCCAGCGTGTCGCCACGCAACATCCAGGCGAACTCCCGCTCTCCGGTGATCATGCGCAGGCGCGCGTCGCGGGGCAATTTGCCTTGCCGCAGCGCCTCCTTGGCCTCGGGCGAGGCGGCCGGAGAGGCGCTCTTCAACACGCTCTCGTCGCGCTCGAAGCAGAGCGTCATTCGCGCCTCGAACCACAGGGCACAGGCAGGCGCCCCCGTCGGCGCCAGGTTGGTCTCGAAGAGCTCGCTCTCGAACCAGATCCATAACAAGAGCTCGCGTCCCGCAAAGCGATTGCGCTCGATGCGCTCGATGAGGTCGGTCACGACGCGTCCTCCACCGTGGCGAGCACCGTGGGCTCGAGGTTGGTCCAGAGCTTGTCGGCCCGCGCGTCGAGCCCGCGCCGATCGGCCGCGGTGCCCGGGCTCTCGGGCACCAGCCGCAGATTGAAGGTCTTCTCGAACAGCTCCTGCACGAGCAGGTGAATGCGCGGCGACTGGCTGAAGAAGCGCGCCACGTGCGTGTTCGTGTTCCACACCAGATCGATGGTCTTGGTCGAGGGCACGAGCTGCCGGCGCAGCCGCCTCAGCACCATGAGCTTGAGCTCGGCCTTGGCCTTCTTCCCGAGCCGTTCGAGCCCCTTCTTCTCGAGCAGCGCCCCTTCGGCCTGGCGCAGGTGCGCCATGAGCAGCGGCTTTGGCACGATCCACGTGTCGATGCGAAGCCCCAGGCAAAGGTATTCGTTCCAGAACACCTTCTCGTGATCCAGCTCGGTGTCCATCGCGTCCTGAATGGAGCACCACCCATGGCGCGAGGTGTCGTCCTCCTCGGCCGAAAGGTCACGGAACGCCTGCGCGCAAATACGCTTCAAGCTTGTATCCGCGATGTCGCCGGGGATTTCGCCCGCCACGAAGAAGCGGGAATACGTGAGGCTGCTGCGAAGAGCTCCCAAAGTGGCCGGGGCGTAGAACCGGACGCCCCCGGAAGCAAGCGCAGCGGTTGCGGTCACGAACGCGCCGAAAATCGTCGGGCGCCCTCTCCGTGGTCGAGGCCGGCTATGACGTCACGCCCGGACGCGCGGGCGCCTGCATGGACTCAATCAAGCTCGGGCGGCCTTTCGCGTCCGCTTGGCCGGTCGCCGCGCGACCCGCTTCGGCGACTCGATGGCTTCTACCACCTCCGCAGCCGTCTTTGCCACTGCCGCGCGCCGGACCCAGACATCCAGAGTTGCGACGTCCGTGCACGCGAGGACGCGCTTGCGGATCGCGGCGCTCACCGGGATGCGCCTCGCCGAAAGGAATGCGAGGATCGCCTTGGCCTCGCCCTTGGCCTCGCCCTCGGCCGAACCCTCGGCGGCGCCTTTGGCGTAGATGCTGCGGAACAGCTCGCTGTGGTACTCACGATGCTCCATGATCCGACCTCTCCAGGCGCGCGCGGAGCGCCTCGTTGACCATGCCCAGAATGGCATCGAGCTGGTCCGCTGCCAAGCGCTTCGGCAGACGGTCCAGCGTCATGTCCACCGCCGCCTCGGCCACCACCGTGGCGTCGGGCGCGTTCGCGTGCCCGGCGATTGCGAGCGTCGCGAGGTAGGGGCGATCCGGCCGCAACAGGAGCTCCGGAGCGATGGCGTCGAGCGCGAGGACCGTTGGTCGAAGCGCGCGGGAACAGCCGTACTGGCCGGTCGGCGGCACGATGTCCCGTTCGATCCAATCCCGAACGTGTTGCGCGGTGGTCAGCACCACGAGCGCGCCTTCGAAGCGATAGCGGCTGCGCCCGAGCTCCATGTAGAGCGGCCAGGAGAATCCCTTTTCCTGGTCCACATCGAGCTGCACCTCTGCAAGCACGAAGCCCACCGGTGCAGACTGCGAGCCCACGAGAAACGCGCGGTCGACGCGCCGCTCGAGAATGAAGGCCTTGGTGCGCGTGCCTGTCGTGGGCACGAGCGGACCCTGTGGCGCTTCGCCCCGGAGCTCCAGCAGGTACGTGAGCGCCTCCGGATGGGCCTCGAGCACGTCGACAATCCCCGTGTGGATGGCGGAAGGCACGGTAGAAAGCCTACCACGGGCACGGCTTTGCCCTGAGGAGGTTCGTGCGAGCGAGAGTGGGGATTACGAACGCCGCGCGAAAGGATGTCGTGCACGCGCAAACCGTCCGTTCATCGCCTCAGAAGGCGTTGTGGCCGGTCAGGGCATTGCCCAGGATGAGGGTGTGGACCTCGTCGGTGCCCTCGTAGGTGTAGACGCTCTCCAGGTTGAGCATGTGGCGGATCACCGGGTAGTCCAGGAGAATGCCATTGCCGCCGAGGAGGCCGCGGGCGGTGCGGGCAATTTCGAGCGCCCAGCCGACGTTGTTCTTCTTGCACAGCGAGACCTGCACCGGGGTGATGCCGACCTGGTCTTTCAATCGGGCGAAGTGCAGCGCCATGATCTGGCCCTTGGCGATCTCCATGGCCATCTCGGCGATCTTCTGTTGCACGAGCTGCTTCGCCGCAATGGGCTGGCCGAACGCAATGCGCTCCCGGGTATAGCTGACGGTGGCCTCGTAACAGGCGCGCGCCGCGCCCATCGCGCCCCATGCAATGCCGAAGCGGGCCTGCGTCAGGCAGCCGAGGGGGCCCTTCAAGCCCTGCACGCCGGCCAGCATGTTCGCCCTCGGGACCCGCACCTCGTTCAAGACAATCTCGCCGGTCGGGCTGGCGCGCAGGCTCATTTTCCCGTGGACGGTCGGGGTCTCGAAGCCCGCCATGCCGCGCTCGACGATGAACCCGCGGATCGACTCGGGACCACCGTCGTCGACCTTGGCCCACACCACGGCGAGGTGCGCAATGGGCGACGAGGTGATCCACATCTTGGTGCCAGTGAGCACGAAGTGATCGCCGTCGCTGCGGGCGCGCGTCTTCATGGCGCCCGGGTCGCTCCCGGCGTCGGGCTCGGTGAGGCCGAAACAGCCAATCAGCTCGCCCGCGGCCATCTTCGGCAGAAAGCGCTCTTTTTGCTCTTCCGAGCCGTACTTCCAGAGGGGCCACATGGCGAGCGAGCCCTGCACGCTGACGAAGCTGCGCAGCCCGCTGTCGCCCGCCTCCAGCTCTTGCAGCGCCAGACCGTATTCGACCGAGCTCATCCCCGCGCAGCCGTAGCCTTTGAGCGACCCGCCCAGAATGCCCATCTCGGCGATGGTGGGAATCAGGTCGGTCGGGAACTGCTCGCCGGCGAACAGGTCCGCGGCGCGCGGCAGGTAGCGCTCGCGCACGAAGCGGCGGACGGTGTCGCGGACCATCCTCTCTTCTTCGCTGAGCAGGGAGTCGATCGCGATGAGGGCGTCCAGGGCGAGGGGCTCGTTTGCAGCCATGGCGAGCCTTCTACCGCGACCGCACGCCAGCGTGGCCTCAATTTTTCTCTGTCGCGCCGCAGCCCGGCGCGGGCGGCTCGCTCCAGGTGCAGCGTGACGCGGGCTGGTAGCTCCCGTTCCCGCGCCCCTGCAGCGCGGCGCGGAAAAGAAATCGGGGCGCCTTGAAAGAAACCCCGGCCGCCCGACGAATGAGGCAATCATGAAAAGCAAGGGCATCGTGGCGGCGCTGTCGCTGGCGCTTCTGGCCGCATCATCGGGCTGCGCGCGGGCGGACGCGAAGGGGAGGGGGGACGGCGATGGAACGACGCTGGAGTCGCGGCGTTCGTCGGCGCACACGTTCGTGTTCAGCGGGGCGGGCTTGAACGCGAGCAGCCGTGTCGAGCGAACGGTTCAGGCCGACGGAGGCGAGCTCCTTCGAGGCTCGACCGAGGTCACGCCGGCCGGGGCAGCGCAACGGTTGGTGTTGACCGAACGAGCGGAAATCAGCGCCGAAGGGCGCCTGCTGCTCGCCACCGCCGAGCTGCGGCTGGGCCCGCCGGGCGGCGCAACGGCGGGCACGGTGCTGCGGTCCGTACGGGTCGACGCGGTGCGGGGCCGCGTGACGGTGAACGATGGAGGCGGCGAGCGAGCCTTTGGCGTGGCGACCGGCGAGCCCTGGATCTATCGGAGTCTGTTCACGGATCTCGCGCCGCAAGCGTCGGACGCAACCGCGGTGCAGGCATGGGTGGCGCGCCGCGCGGGACAGGCCTCGACGCGCCTGCGCGACATCGACGTGGTCGCGCACACGTCGCACGCGACGCCGACCGATCAGGTGCTCTTCGCCGACGGACGCAGTGTCTGGGTCGTGATCGGCGACGAGGCGGTCGAGACCGATGACGACTTCGTCCGGGCGCTGCCCTGGAAAGCCCTCGACGCAGCCTCTGCCGAGCGCCGCGCCGCCGACCTGCGCTGTGCGCCGGGTCCCGCCTGAGAGGCTGTCTGGTGCTCGTCGCGTTCGGGCGACGACGCACGGATAGACGGAGGACGCCTATTCGCCCCGGACAGGCCGCATCGCGTGCACGTGCACCGGATTGCGCTCCTCCGCACAGCCGGGCACCGTCGCGCTGCACCTGGCGCGGACCCGCGGCACCATGTCGGCCACGAGCACCCGCGCATAGGCCTCCTCGGCGCTGGCCAAAAGGCTCGCCGGCGCGCCCAGCGCACCGAATGAAAGCGCCTGGATCCGCAATAGATCGGCGTCGCGCGGCTGCACGGCGAGACCGAGCGTGGCGGCCTGCAAGGCGCCCGCGTCGTCGCCCGCGCTGCCCCGCGCGAGGGCCAGATCGAGAAAGAAGCGGTCGTCGTAAGCGGCCGCGGGCAGCGCCTCGCCGTACCACGTCGCGGCCGCCGGCCAGCGCCACACCTCGGCGTGGGCGAGCCCGCGCAGATAGGCAATCGCCGGGTGCATCGGGGCGAATTGCTCGGCCCGCCCGAGCCACGCCATGGCCTCGTCGGCGCGCCCCTCGCGGGCCCCGAGCATGCCGAGCGCCGAGAGCACCATGGCGCGCTCGCGATCGGTCCCGTGACGCTCCACCAGCTCGAGGGCGCGCAGCAGGCTCGGTCGCGCCTCGCCGGCCCGCTCCTGCACCGCGCGCAGCCACCCCAGACCGTGCTCGTAGAGCCGCTGCCACTCCGGCAAAGCGTGCTGCGTCGCGTGCGCTTCGGACCCCGCGCCGAGCCACACCTCGACCGCGGCCACGTCGGTGACGGGCTGCGCGATGCAAGCGTCGAGGTTGCTGCGAGCGTGCACGCTCCGGAACGCCCGCCCGCGCGGCGACACGCTGGCCTCGCAGGCGACGCGCTGGAGCGGCAGGTTGCGCGTGCGGTGGCGCAGCCGCGCCGTCACTTGCAATGGAAGCGCGCTCTCGGCGAGCGTCCCGGGCACGTCGAGCGCGTATTCGACCACCGTCACCTCGCGCGGCCCGAGCGTGTGATTGTAGACGGCGGCGCGGAAGCGGTTCGTCTGCCGTTCGAGCACCGGTTTACCGTGCTCGTCGGCCATGGCCGAGCGCAACCGGTGGGCCGTCGGATCGTCGCCCGAGGCCTCGTGCTCGCCGCCCGACTCCGCCATCAAGGCCCCGTGCGCGTCCCGCACCGTGACCTCGACCCAGGTGTCCTGCGCGTCCATGACGCCGCCCGGAAAGCGATGGCCGACGTGCCGATTGCGCAGCACCACGTCCAGCAACAGGCGCTCTCCCGCCGTCACCGCCGCGCCGTCGGCCGGCAGCACGCGAGTCCCGTCGGCGCGCACCACCGACGCGACATCGATGCTCGCCACCCCCGTCAAGAAGGCCTGTGTGCGCGCCAGCGTGCTCGCATCCCCGCGGATCGCCGCGAGCCAGGTGTGCGCCCCGAGGAAGCGGTGCGACGCGACCTTGCCGTCCGTCGCGGCCGCGTCGCTCAACGCCACCTCTTCGAGCGGCATGTGGCAACCGCGGCAGTCCTGGGCGGGCAGCTCCTCGTCGAGCAGGTGCAGCTCGCTCCCGGCGTATGCCGAGCGCTGCCACGGTGTCACGTCGTCCTGGCCAATCAGATGGTGCGTATTGCCGGTGGTGCGGTCGAGGAAGGCGCGGTGGCAGCCGACACACATCCCGAAGCTCCGCAGCTCGGCCGGCGCGACCCGCGCGACGTGCGCGGCGACCCCCGCGGCGTCGCCCCTGGCGGGGATCGGAATGGGCGCCCCCGTCAGCGTGTAGCTGCCGTTGCCGTCGGCCTCGCTGTGGACGATGCTGTGGCACGTCCGGCAGGTGATACCGGCGTGGGCGCGCTCGTCGGTGGGCTCCACCGGGCCATCCATGGCGCCGTCGGCGAGCAGCGCCACGTCGTGGCAGCCGCCGCAGAACTTGCTCGTGGGCGCGTCCACCTCGTTGCGAAACCCGTCGACCACCGCCCGGTAGATGGGGTTGTTGAACGACGCCACCGAGTGGGCGCTCGTGCGCCATTGCGAGACCACCTCGGCGTGGCACTCCGCGCAGGTGTCCACCTCGGCGATCGCGGCGCCCCGCACCGGTCCGAGCATCTCGGTATGGGCGGGGGCCAGGGCATTGCCGCGACTCGGCAGCATTGCTTGCCAGGCGAGCAACGCTGCCACTCCAACGGATTGACTCATGACGGGTGTCTCGCCGGGGCGATGAGCGGCTACTTCGACTCCGGGTCGCGCCGGCGCACCAGCCAGGCGAGCGCGGCCACCAGCGAGGCGATCACCGCGCCCAGGGCGGGGACCTCGCTCCGCTCGCCGACCCGGCAGGCGCCGCACGTGCCACCCTTGGGCACGAACGAGGAGGGCGGCAATTCCCCCGCGTGCGGCACCGTCCCGGCGGTCGACTTGAGGGAGATCTCCGGCACGTCGTGCTGCACGACCGAGGCGAGCTGGAGCGTGCCACGCGGCGCGAACGCCAGGTCTTTGGCCACCTTCAGGCCGCCGCCCTGCTCGCCGCTGGGCGGTCCGCCCCACACGCCACGCTTGGGATTCGAGCAGTTGAGCGCCCCCTTCCAGGGGTGGCGGATGGCATAGCGACCCTGGAAATAGTTGTACGAATCGCCGTGGGCGCCGGTCTCCAGCTTGCCGTCCGGGCCCGGCACCTCGCGCCCGCCGACAATGGGCTTCGCCGTCTTGAACACCAGGTCTTCACCCAGCGAGTCCTTTGTGTAGCGCGCGTGCAGGCGGGTGAGCACGAAGTCGTTGAAGCCCTGGTTTGCGCTCGGGAGCACGTCGCCGCCCAGCAACGACACCTCGCTCGGGTCGAGGGTGGGACCGGGGCAGGGGTCGCACGAGGTCGAGATCCACGAATATTCGGTGACGACGGCGCCCGGGTTCTGCTCCACCGTGCGGTCGAAGAGCGCCGCGTAGAACGCCCCGAACTGCTCGCGGGCCTGCTCGTCGACGTCGATGTTGGTGGGGATGGTGACGTTCTTGTAATTGGCCACCTCGTAGCGCTGATTGCGGCCCAGCACGTGGACGATGAGATCTTGTGTGCCCGAAGAGTTCACCAGGCCGAGGCGCACGGGCAGGCTGAAGCTCTCGGTGTCGTAATGGAAGCGGAGCGGCGAGAGCGCCGCCATGCCGTCCTTGAACTGGACCTTCTTGACGTCGACCTTGGCGACGAAGAACTTGCTCCCGGTCTGCACATAAGGCCGCAGGAGCGGCTCGGAGCCATTGGGGATCTTGTACTTGTTGTCACTCAGCCAGCGGTCCAGCCCGGACGAGTCGGTGGCGCTCAGCACCACCACCTCGTATTCACCGACGGTGAACTGCGCCTCGATCTTGACGCCGTAGTCCCTGGGCGGCGCCGCTCCTTCGCTCGGAGCCGCGGCCTGCGGGGCCATCGAGTACTCGCGATCGTCGTACTTGGGCGGCTCGTAACAGGGGTCCTGCTCCCAGTATTCGACGAGGCGCGGGGCATCGAGCTGGTCGATGTGATCGAAGACCTCCTTGCCGAGCGTCTTGACGTTCTCTTTTTGCAGGACCACCGGTACCGGGACGACCATCGCGAAGTCCGAGGGCGGACCCTGGTAGTTGTTCTGCATCGACAGCACGGTGCGCGTCCCGTCGCGCATCATCACGACCATGGTCGCGTTGTTGTAGAGCTTGGTGTCCGCGCCGCTCACGTAGAAGCCGCAGAAGGCGTCGGCCCGCGGGACGACCGAGAGGGCGGTCGCCGCCGCCAGGGTCGCAGTCACGAAAAACTTCGTCGTCCTCGTCATGACACTTCCTTCGACTGATTGTCTTGCGTCTCGTACCCGCGTCCGCTGCTCCGGCGTTGGCTTCGCCGCATGAAGATCCCGAGGGCTGCCGCCAGCAACGCCGCGATGGCGCCCCGGCTCACGCCGTCGTCGGCCGAGCCCGCGAGCCCGCACCCGCAGCCCGTGGAGACCTCGGCGAGGCCCGTGGGCGCCGCGCCGGGCCGCTCTTCGGTGGGGGCCTTTGCCTTCAGGCGAATCTCGGGGACATCGTGTTTGACCAGGGCGGCGAGCTCCACCCCGCCGCGCGGCGCAAAGGCCAGGTCGCGTGCGGCCTTCACGCCGGTGGTGTTCGTCGCGCCGGCCGGCGGGCCGCCCCAGATCCCGCGCCTGGGAGTGGCACAGGCGACTGGCCCCGTCCACGGGTGGCGGATGGCGTAGCGGCCCTGGAAGTTGTTGATGCTCCCCTTGCTCGCCCCGGTCTCGAGCTTGCTCTCGCGCGAGGCGCCCGCCTGGGAGAACATCTCGCGACCGCCGGTGATGGGCTCCGCCGCCTTGAACACCAGGTCTTCGCCCACCTGGTCTTTGGTGTACCGCGCGTGCAGCCGCGTCACCACGAAGCCGCGGTAGCGCGACCAGGCAGGGGTCTTGTCGTCCGCGCCGGGCAGGGCGTCGCCGCCCAGGGTGGCAATGTCCGCGGGGTTGAGCGGCGGTCCCGGGCACGGGTCGCAGGTGCCGGCGTCCCACGCATATTCGGTCACGACGGGCGGGCGCTTGTCCGAGTCCATGTTCTCTTCGAGCGTCCGGTCGAACAGCGCGGCATAGAACGCACCGAACTTGTCTTTCGACGTTTCGTCGATATCGATGTTCGTCGGGATGGTGACGTTCTTGTAATTGGCCACCTCGTAGCGCTGCCCGCGCGACAGGATGTGCACGAGCAGGTCCTGTGTGCCGGACGAGTTCGCGAGCCCCAGCCGCACCGGCAAGCTGAACGTCTCCGAGTCGTAGTGGAAGCGGAGCGGCGAGAGCATGGCCATGCCCTTGTCCATCTTCACCTTGGTGACGTCGACCTTGGCGACGAAGAACTTGCTCCCGTTCTGCACGTACGGGCGGAGCAGCGGCTCGGCGCCCTCCGGGATCTTGTAGCCGCTGTCCTTGAGCCAGCGGTCGAGACCGGTCGAGTCCTCCGCGCTGAGAATCACGATCTCGTATTCACCGACGGTGAACTGCGCCTCGATCTTGACCCCGTAGTCGCCGCCCCCCGGCGCCGCCTGGGGCGCGGCTGCCGCCACCCTGCCGCGGCCCTTCGATTCGGTGCGCGAGTCGTGCTGGGGGGCGCACGGGTCCTGCTCCCAGTATTCGACCAGGCGTGGCGCGGCGAGCTGGTCGATGTGATCGAACACCTCGGGCGGCAGCGTCTTGACGTTCTCTTTCTGGAGCACCACCGGCACCGGCACGACGAGCGCGAAGCTCTCGGGCGGGCCCTGGTAGTTGTTCTGCATCGAGAGCACGGTGCGCGTGCCGTCGCGCATCAGCACCACCAGCGTGGCGTTGTTGAACAGCTTCTTGTCGGCGCCGCCGACGTAGAAGCCGCAGAACGCGTGGGCCTCCGGCGTGGGTGTGAGCCCCCCGGCGCAGAGCAGCGCGGCGCCGCAGAGCAGCGGCAGAATTCTGTGGATCACACGTCCCAAACGTCCACCCATGCGGCGCAGTATCGGTCAAAGCCGACCGCGACCGAAAGATTATTTTGCCCGGGGCGCAAACCGTCGCCCGGCGACGACGGCCTCCCAGCGCGAGCCACGGCAGGCCGGGGCCGCCGTCAGAGGCCGGGCGCCGTCACTGGCAGTCTGCCAGAGCGCTGCACTCATCGATCTGTGCGGCCTCGGCGGAATCGAGCATATCGCCGTCGCACACGTAGTGGCTGGACACGCAATCGAAGTAGTCGGTGTAGTTGCAGTTGGTGTCCTCGTACTGGTCGCACTCCGTGTCGTCGAGCGTGACGTCTCCGATGCACGTGAGGCTGTTCACGTGGGCGAAGTAGGCCTTGCACGCGCCCACGTTGTCGCCGCCGACGCTGAAGCCGATCACCGACAACCCGCCCAGACACTTGCCCAGCTCCTTGCCCTCGGACTCGCAACCATCGGCGTCGATCGTGCCGTCGTTGCAGGTGAGCTCGCCGTCGATGCACGCGAAGTAGGCGCCGTGCTGGTCGCTGCAGCCCTCGTCCTCGGCGGCCTTCCGGGTGTCGTCCAGCGCATCGACACACTCCTCCTTCTCGTTCTCGCTGCAGCCCGTGCAATCGCACACCTTGTTGCACAACGAGCCGGACGAGGTGCCGCAGCCGGACAGTCCCGCGACCACCGCGCCGCCCGCGAGGAACAAGGCCATTGCCATCTTCGAGATTGCTCTTGCGTTCACCGTTCACTCCTTATCAGGGTAGACTGTTGTCTTCTCGCGGAAGGCGCCCCTCCCTCCGCGCAGCGGCAAAGAGCACACGACGTGCCAGCCATCGGGCGCGACGGGCGCGACGGGGCGCGACGGGGCGCGACGGGCTCAGGGGCGACTGCCGCGGATTTGGGGCTTCATGCGGCCCTGCGCGAGTGGGGGCAAGCTCAGGCAGTCCGGGGCGCGTGCGGCAAACCGCGCGGCGCGTCGTGCAGGAAGCTTCACAGCCCCGCGGAAGCCTTGCGGCAGCGCGGGGCCGCTACAGCAAGCACTTGAAGAGCGCCTCGTTCTCGGAGTTGCAGCCGTCGGCGTCGATGTCCCCGTCGTTGCAGGTGAACTCGTCGTCGAGACAGGAAGAAGCCGCGCTGAACTGGTCGCCGCAACCTTCGTCGTCGGCGGCCTTTTGCGCGTCTTCATAGTCGTCGATGCACTCGTCGTGCTCGTTCTCGCTGCAACCGACGCAATCGCAAGCTCGATTGCAGTACGAGCTGGCCGAGGAGCCGCAGCCCGCGAGCCCGAGGGTAAGCACGCTGCTGCCAAGGAACAGGGCCATTGCCATCTTGATGTAGGATCTTGCGTTCATCGTCATAGTCTCCGTAAAAGGACGCCGCTCATCCGGGAAGAAAGTGAGTTGTCTGGCTCGCGGCGCCCGCAGCCCATAACAGGCCAGTCCACGGCTTCCAAGCCTTTTGGCTCTGGAGCCGGCGCGGAGCGTAGAACACTCGCGGGGCAGCGCGAAACAATGATTTCGCGCGGGCACAATTCGGTTGGTCTCAGGGGTGGGTGTACACCAGGCTTCCGCGCTTGAGCGACAGCGCCGCGTGCCAGCCGTCTGGCACCGGCGGATCGGTCCAGCCGAAGAGCCACGCTGCGTCGATGGGCGCCAGGTTCACGCAGCCGTGGCTGCGCGGCGTGCCGAACTCGTCGTGCCAGTACGCGGCGTGCAGCGCGAATCCCTCGGTGAAATACTGCACGAACGGCACGTCGCGGAAATCGAACTCGTCGCCCGCCGTGTCGCCATCCATGGTGACGGTCGTGTGCTTGGTGTGGATCAAGAACGCGCCCTGGATCGTCGAGTGCGTCTTCTTGGGGTCGCCGATGCCGTCGGCACCCGTCGATACGAGCGTCGCATACACGGGTTTTTCGCCCTCGTAGGCGACGAGCGCCTGGCGCAGGATCGAGACGTCGATCCACTTGCGGCCGGCCGCCGCCCACGCCGGCGCCTTGCGAAATTTGTCGACCTTCACGACCTGCTCGGACGACACGAAGCTGCCGTCTCTGGCCTGGAGATAGAGCATCCCACCGGCGCGCTTCACCACGTCGGTGACGGGCACGGCCTCGCGGTGCGCGAGCGGCTCGCCGCGCGCCAGCCCACCCGCCTCGGTGAGCGTGTAGCGCGCGGCGTGCTTGCTGCGGACGAACGCCACCGGCAGCGTCGTGCTGTCGTCGAGCGTGATGCCGTGGAACGCCGACGGTTTCACCATGCGTACGCGATCGAGCGGGAGCAGCGTCAGATCGGTCGTCATGCCGTAGCTGCGCCCCTCGTGCTCGTAGGTGCCGAGCAGCGCGAAGCCCGAGCGCACGCGGGCCCGGCCGACGGAAACGGCGTCCGGCGAGCGGTACGCGTTGGCGAGCGGCGGGAGCGCGGCGCCGTTCTGCAGGAAGGCGGGGAGCGGATCGGCGGGCGGCGGCGCGACGAACGAAACGTCCTTCGCGAGGGCCGCGGCCTTGCGAAGCTGGTTCACCAGATCGGGCTCGGCCTTCTGCTGCTCGGCGCGCGTCGGGAGGCGGGCGTAGAGCGGCGGCGGCGGGAATCGGCCCATCGCGTACACGTACGGAAGGCCGTCTTTCACGGGGCGCTTCGCCGATGCGGCGACGACAGGGTGAGTGACGTCCAGCGTCGCCATGGCTCCGGCGCAGACGTAGCCCCTTGGCTCGATGCGGTACCAGCCGTCGGGGCACGAGGCCCAGCCCGCGGCCTTCGCGCGGCGCTGAACGACGGCGCCCGCGCGCAGGTAGCCGAGCTTCCGGCTCGACCAGCGCGGCTCGGCGAACACCCACGTCTCGCGCGCCGTGCTCGCGAGAGCAGGGCCGTCGGGTCGCGCGGGCGGGGTGACCTCGTGGGGTGCCGCAGAGCCAGTGGGCACGGGCGGCGCGGGCTCGGCGGGCGCGCTCGGCTCCAGGTCTCGCGGCTCGGGATCGGGCAGGTCGTCGGAGCCGTCGTCGATCAGCGCAGCGGGCAACGTCGCGAACGTCGCGGGATCGGCGTCGGGGCCGTTTGCAGCAGAATTGGCGGGTGTTTCAATGAGGTCCGAGGCGGCGGCTGCCTTCGCGAGCGCGGGCGTCGGGGCGACGTCTCTCGTGGGCGCGCGCGGTGTGGACGCGGCGGAGGCGCTGGGTTGCGGCGCAGTGATGGAGGAGGGCAAACCCGAAGGGAGGACCGACGCGAGCGCGGGGAGGTGGTCGGCGCGCACGAGGAACACGCCCGCTGCCGGCAGCAGGAGCGCCGGGACGAACAAGAGGCTGCGAGCGCGCATTCGCCGCCGTTAGCGCGGCCCGCGGATACGGGCCAAGTTCACGGCGGCTTGCGCGACAGCCCGTCCGAGACCTCACCTGCGACCATGGCGGCGAGCGCCTCGTAGAGCTGATGGCCTTCCTCGGCCGAGGCCGCGGCGGGTGTGCCCGAATAGGCGGCGTCCATGCCCATGGCGCGGAAGGTGTTCTTCCCGGCCTTGATCCCCTCGGACAGACTGACCTCCACGCCGGGCAGGCCAAGGGCACGTTCGCTATCGACGAGCGCGGGAGTCGCCGCCAGCACCAGCGATGTCTCGTACTGGCCGGCGTGGCACGCGCCGCTCTTGAACTCGGCGCTGAGCGTGCGCCCCCAGCGCCGGGTCAGCGGGCAGGCGACCGACACGGCCCCTTCAGGGAACCCTACAGTCGCGCCGCGCACGGCGGCGTCCTGGGCCGGCTCCAGGTGGTTGTTGACCAGGCAGACGTGGGCAAAGCCCGCAGCCAGATGAGCCTGTGCCACGGCGCGCAAAAAGGCGCTCAGCGCGGCGGCGGGAACCGAGATGGCGCCGGCAAAGCCCAGCGCGAAATCCGTCACGCCATAAGGAATGGACGGCGCGAGCACGGCGGAGATGCCTCTCGCGGCCAGGATGGCTATCGCCCGCTCGGCGGCCGTCTCGCTGATGACGGTGTCGGTGCCCAGCGGCAGGTGCGGACCGTGCGGCTCCACCGAGCCGACCGGCAACAGCACGGCGACCGGCTTGCCCGCGCCGAGCAGCACCGACACTGTCTCGGTCGTCATCTCCGACAGCCGAAGCGGCCTGTCCGAGGTCTGAGCTACCGGCGCAAGAGCGCTCATCGACTACAGCCCTCTCGGATTCTGACCGCTCTTCTCCTGCTCTTTCAAGGTCTTCTTGTCGACCTTGCCGCGGTCGTTCTTGGGCACGTCGGGAACGAACACCACCCACCGCGGATACTTGTGCTTCGACAGGCGATTCTTGACGTGCTCCTTCAGCTCGCCCGCGAGCATCGCCCGCGCCTCGTCGCTGGTCGTCTTTGCAAGGGCCTCTTCGCGCAGCACCACGAACGCCTTGGGCTTGGTCAGGCCCTCGTCCTCGCCGCCGATCACCGCCGCCAGCGACACCGCAGGGTGCTGCATCAGGCACTCTTCCACCTCGGTCGGGGCGACCCAGACGCCGCCGACCTTGAGCAGATCGTCGGCCCGCCCGCTGAACCAGAGATAGCCCTGCTCGTCGAGCTTGAAGAGATCGCCCGTCTTGCACCAGTGTCCGTGGAACGTCGCCCAGCTCTTGTCGCGATCTTGAAAGTAGCCCATGGCCACGCTGTCGCCCTTGACCCACATCACGCCTGTCTCGCCGTGGCCGAGCTGGGGCCCGCCCGGCTCTGTCGCGTCCGACGACAAGATCTTGAGGGTATACCCTTCCACCACGCGGCCGAGCGAGCCCGGCTTGATGTCTCCCGGGCGGTTGCTGCAATAGATGTGGAACATCTCGGCCGAGCCGATGCCGTCGTAGACATCGGTCCTGAAGCGCTCGGTGAAGCGCGTGAGCAGGGAAGGGGGCAGGGCCTCGCCGGCCGAGAGGTGGAAGCGCACCGAGGCAAAGTCCAGGGGCGGAGCGCCGGCCGCGCGCCGGGCGTCGTCCTCGTCGAGCAGCTTGCCCATCATGGTCGGCACGTTGGTCACGACGGTGGGCCTGTCGCGCTCGATCGCGGCGGTGAGCACGGCCGCTGTCGGCCGCTCCGCGAAGAGGGCGGTGGTCGCCCCCACGGCGAACGGAAACATCAAGTTGGTGCCGGTCGCATAGCCGAAGAACAGGCGAGGCACACTGACGGTCACGTCGTCCCGCCGGTACGCGACGGTGCGTTTGGCGTAACACTCGGTGTTGAAGGCAAAGTCGCGGTGCGTGTGCATGGCGGCCTTGCTCTTGCCGGTGGAGCCCGACGTGAACAGCCAGATCGCCGGATCGTCGCGCCGCGTGGGCCTCTGGGCAAGCGCGCCCGCATCGCGCAGCTTGCGCCCGGCGGAGAGCGAGTGACTGAGCACCGCCACGTCGAGCGCGCCCACGTCGGCCGGCACCGTCATCTCGTCGAGCACGTCGCCACCGGTCGCCACCTCGGGCACCAGGATGAGGGTCCGCAGGGCGCTGTTCCCCCGCAGGGCCGGCAACATGGACTCGGCCACTCGCGGAATGGTGACCACCGCCGCGGCGCCGGTGTACTCCACCAGATACTGGAGGTCTTCGGCCGGAGCCTCGGGGTTGCCCATGGCCACCACCGCGCCGTGGAGCAGCGTGGCGAAAAAGGCCCACACGAAGGCGGGAGTGTCGTGCAGGACGATGAGCACCCGCTGTTCGCGCGCGACCCCCCTGGCCGAAAGAAAGGCCTGCAAATCACGCACGCGATCGGCGATCTGGGCATACGTGTGGCGCTCTTGCCCGAAGCGAACGGCCACCTTGTCGCCGAGCCCTTCGCTCAGCCGGTCGAACAGGTAATAGTCGGCCAGGTTGAAAATCTCGGGAAAGGTAGGGTGAAAACTCGACATGGTCATTCGCTCCCGCTGGCCTTGGACCGTGAGCTGACAGGTGACACCGGATGCGCGAAGTCGTGGGGCGGCGGGGTGAGCCGGCGCTTGCCGTCGGCGGTGAGCTTCACCCCCGGGCCGAGCCCTTCCCGATCCCAGAGCTGGCACGTCACCGCCTTGTGCTTCTGATCCAGGGCTTCGCAATAGTTCGTGTAGATGCAGCGCCGCACGAAGGGGCCCTGTCCCAGGCGCAGCTTCTTCCACCAGTCCGGGTCGGCGAGCGTCTGGCGCGCCGCGGCGATGATGTCCGCCTCGTCCGCCTCCAGGATGGCCTCGGCCTGCGCGAAGGTGGCGATTCCGCCCGCCGCGACCACCGGTGTCGTAAAGCCCGCCTCTCGCACCGCGCGGCGCACCGCGGCTTGTTTCGCTGCATTGCGGCCAAACGGCCCGCGCCCGTCGGAGACGGCGGTCGGCATGCACTCGTAGCCGCTCTGCCCGGTGTACGGATAGGCGGCCTCGCCGACCTTGGGTTGCTTCGCGTCCTCGAATTTGCCACCCGTCGACAGCGACAGAAAGTCCATGCCCGCCCGGGCCAGCGCCGCGCCGATGAACGCCGCGTCGGGGGCCCGATTGCCACCCTCGATCACCTCGTCGCAGAGGAAGCGGCAGCCCACCGTGAACCCGGGCCCGACGGCCGCGCGCACCGCCCCGTAGACCTCGACAGGCAACCTCACGCGGTGCTCCAGACTGCCACCGTAGCCGTCGGTGCGGGTGTTCAGGGCCGAGAGAAATGACGCCATGGTGTAGGCGTGGGCATAGTGCAGCTCGACGCCGTCGAACCCCGCCGACTCGGCCCGTCGCGCCGCGTCGGCGAACAGGCCAGGGAGCGTCTGCGGCAGCTCCGCGACGTGCGGAAGGTGGGTGTCGGTGACCCGCTCGCGGGCGCCCCAGAGCAGGTCTTCGGCCTCGCGCCGGTCGAGCACGCGCAGGAGGGCCGGCTCGTCGAGCGTGTCGAGGCGCGCCCGGACCTCGTCGTCCGCCGCGTCGCGCCACGCCGGGTAGCCCAGCTCGTGCGCCAGGTGATCCCTGTGCGCGCGATTAATCCGCAGGTACTCGCGGAGGAACCGCTCCTTGCTGGTGCGCCTGCGGATGCGCAAGAAGTCGATGATCTGGAGGAACACGCGGGTGCGCCCGCCGCTCCGTGCGCGCACCGTTCGCACCAGCTCGGCGAGGCCGGGGACGAAGCGATCGTGGCTCGCGCGCAGCAGCGGACCGCTCGGCACGTCGCGAATGCCGGTGGCCTCGACGACGATCGCGCCGGGCTCGCCGTCGGCGAAGCGGCCGTACCATTCGAGCACGTCGGGCGTGACGAAGCCGTCGTCGGTGGCGCGCCACGGCACCATGGCGGGCACCCAGGTGCGCTCGTGCAGCACCAGGCCGGAGGCGAGCGTCAGGGGCTGAAACAGGCGGGCTCGCGCCGCCTGCTCGGCGGTCGGCGCGTGCTCTTCCGGCAGCGCGTGCCGGATGCGCTCGGGCGGAGTCCACATGCTGGTTATCCCGCGCCCTCGATCAGGGCCTTCGCAATGATGAGCTTCTGGATCTCGGTCGTCCCCTCGTAAATGCGCAGCGGCCGGATCTCGCGATAGAGGTGCTCGACCTCGCTCTCGAGCGTGACGCCCAGCCCGCCGTGGAGCTGCACCGCGCGATCGATGATGCGCTGCGCGGCCTCCGTCGCGAACATCTTGGCCATCGCCACCTCGGTCGTCGCGCGCGCGCCCGAGGTGTCCTTCAGGTGCGCCGCACGCAGCACGAGCAGGCGCGAGGCGTCGAGCTCCGTCGCCATGTCCGCGAGCATGGCCTGCACCATCTGCTGCTCGGCGAGCGCCTTGCCGAACTGAACGCGGCGCTTCACGTGCTCGAGCGCGAGGCCGAGCGCGCGCCACGCCATGCCGTTCGCCGCCGCCCCCACCGAGATCCGGAACGCGTCGAGCGTCTGCATGGCGATCGCGAAGCCGCGGCCGACCTCGCCGATGCGCGCGCTGTCGGGCACCCGGCAGCCGCGCATCACGATGCGCCCGAGCGGGTGGTTGGCGCTCATTGCGATCGGCTTCAAATCGAGCCCTTCCGCGCCTCGCTCCACGAGGAATGCGGTGATGCCCTGGCGCCCCGCCGCCGGGTCCGCGTTGGCAAAGACCACGTGGTGGTGCGCGATCGGGACGTTCGAGATCAACGTCTTGTCGCCGTCCAGGATCCACCCGTCGCCGTCCCTGCGGGCCGTCGTTCGCATCGAGGCGACGTCGCTGCCCGCCTCGGGCTCGGTCAAGCCAAACGCGCCGATCCGCGCGCCCGACACCACGTCCGGCAAGATCGCGCGCTTCTGAGCCTCGGAGCCCGCGATCACGATCGGGTACGAGCCGAGGCCCTGCACCGCGAAGATCGAGTCGGCGAGCGCCGAGACCTGGCCGAGAGCCTCGCGCACGAGCACCAGCCCCCGCACGTCGATCGCGGCGCCGGGGGCGGGGACCAGGTGCTCGTAGAGGCCGAGCCGCGCGCCCATCTCGCGCGCCACCGTGGCGGCGTCGTCGGGCTGAGAGAACGCACCGGCCACGCCGAGGACCTCGCGCAGACGGGCGGCGCCCTGCGCGTGGCGCTCGTCGAAGAAGATCCCGAGATCGTCGGTCGAGAGCCGGATGCGCATGCCTACGTTCCCTCTTTCGAGGCGGCAGGCGGCGGCCCGCCTGCGTTCGGAACGCCTGCCTCGGGGAGGGGCGCGTCGCAGACCTCGGCCCCCTGGTAGCGCGGCGCTTGTTTGGCCTTGTTCGCGTCGTACGCCGCGCGAAAATCAGGGTGCGCCATGCAGATCGCCTGCGCCTGCGCCTCGGCCTCGATGGCCTGCGCGAGCGACATCGCGTGCTCGCTCTCCAGCATTTGTTTGGTCACCGTGTGGGCGAACGCCGGCCCGCGCGCCAGCTTCTCGGCCCAGCTCATGGCCAGCGGCAACACCTCGGCGTCGGGCACCAGCCGGTTGGCGAGCCCCATTGCAAAGGCTTCTTTTGCCGGGACGATGTCGCCGAAGAACAGCAGCTCCGCCGCGCGTCCATGACCGACGATGCGCGGCAGCAGGAAGGACGCGCCCATGTCCGCGCCCGAGAGCCCGACCTTGGGGAAGATGAACCCGATCTTCGCCGACTCGGCAAAAATGCGCAGATCGCACGCGGTGGCGATGACCGCGCCGGCGCCGACGGCGACGCCGTTCACCGCGGCGATCACCGGGCGCCGCAGCTCGCGGATGCTCTGGATGAGCGCGCCGGTGATGCGCGTGAAGTCGAGCAGGGCGCGCACGTCGCGCGAGAAAAGCTCGCGGATGATGCCCTCGACGTCGCCGCCGGAGCAGAAGCCGCGGCCCTTGCCGGTGAGCACGACGGCCCGCGCCTCGGGCACGCGATCGAGCGCGCGCAAGGTCTCGGCGAGCTCGGTGTAGACCTCGAAGGTGAGGGCGTTGAGGCGCTCGGGCCGGTCGAGGGTGATCGCGGCCACGCCGCGCGAGACGTCGAGCGAGAACGATTTCGGAGAGAGGGTCATGTGGTGCGTCTCTTCTTGTCTTCGGGCACGGCGGGGAGGCCCGGGAAGCGCCGCGTGGGGCGCGCCGGACGGCTGCTCTTCTTGAACGCCACGCTGCCGCGGCGCAGCCCGGTCGAGTCGGGCTCCGCCTGGCGCAGCGTCTCCTTCACCTTGTCGAGCAGCAGGATCAGGGTCTCCAGCTCGGTGGTGGCGAGGCCCGCGAAGACCCGCGCCACCTTCGTCGCGTGGCGGCGCTCGGCCTCGTGGAAGGCGCGCGCTCCCTTGGGCGTGATGTGGACCCGCCAGGCGCGCCGATCGGTCGGATCGGCGCGGCGCTCGACGAGGCCGTCGCGGGCCGCGCGATCGACGAGGCCGGTGAGGTTTCCCGCGGTCACGAACATGCTGCGCGAGAGCGACGCCAGCGTCTGGCCGTCGGAGCGCACC
>Ga0163144_10006047_pt1 | contig 26796 bp, 17 predicted proteins | sample OliLak19BULKMAT1_FD_123175 | JGI IMG/M metagenome (GOLD analysis project Ga0163144, IMG submission 123175) | Freshwater microbial mat bacterial communities from Lake Vanda, McMurdo Dry Valleys, Antarctica - Oligotrophic Lake LV.19.BULKMAT1 | ecosystem: Environmental > Aquatic > Freshwater >...
ACATCCTGCGTTGAATCCGTGATTTTTGGCGATTGCCAGAGCGCCAACATGGCGTCTTGAACCGCGTCCTCCGCCAGGGCTCGATTTTGCGTCAGATTAAATGTCAGGTTATACGCGCGCTGTTTGTATCGCTCGAAGAGCTCGCTAAAGGCATCCATATCGCGGCTATCAGCGATGGCCGCCAGCAATGCCCCATCTTGACGGACGGGGATTTCGTCCGATGCGGCATCGTTTGGGACGATTTGATCTGTCGCCATAAACCCGTCTAATCCGTGAGTCACGCCCTGTCGCATACCCTTACTCGCCACAGATCCGGTCTTCACCCACATCTTTTTAATTATTTTTTATTGGGAAGATTCAACACAAGGATTTGAGTACCAAGACAGGGACGGGCGACCTCGTCCATCGATGGATTTCGCGTTGGTAGCGGCCCTTGTGAGAAGGTACCCCTTATAGATCGTCGTCTGGCTTCGTGGCGGGCTTCGCTTTGAGTTTCAATTCATCGAGCTTCTTAATCAGTGCGTCCTCGTCCATTGTGCCGTCCAGCGTCTGTTTGACCGCGTCGTCCAGAATCTTCTGTTCCGGCACCGGGAGATTGGGGCGAAGATCATCCACCCGCTTCTGCACGTTCGGCATCAGTCTGCCGAAGATGCGGAACTTATTTGGCTTGCCAAATTCGGTCTCGAAATCGTTGACGTCCACCTTGCGCGGGTCTTTCACGGTAAAGACGTCGCCGCTGCTGAGCTTGTACATGCGTTCCATTTCAATTTTGTTCAGCGGCCGCGATCCCACGCGATTGAAAACGGCGATCTGATTGCCGCTCTCGTCCACGCCGCGCTCGCGTTGAAGGCCTTCGGAAATCGCCACGGCATGACCCGCCAATTTACGTGTCGCGATCAACTCCGGCATCGGCACCGGGGACCAGCCTTGATACGTGGTCGGCTTGCCGGGCGCGGTCAGTTGCAGCACCGCCAGACCGTTGCGCCCATTGGCCACGTAAGCGAATAGAGAAATATTGGTCATCGCGATCTTGACGTCGTGGACATCGTTGAGCACGCCGCCCGCCGTGTACTTCATCAATTCTTTGGGCTGCTCGGGCTTCTCAATATCGACGATGCCGACGCCTTCCTTGCCGGCGGCCACATACGCATACGTGCGCGCGAGGTATACGTTATGCGCGTTGGCATAGGGAACAAACGCGCCTTGAACCAGCTTCGGTTTGGCGGTATCGGTGATGTCGATGACTTTCAAACCGTCCTCATCGATGACAAACGCATAGCGGAACTGCACGCGCACCACTTTGGGTTTCTTCAGCGGAACGATCGCCTTGATTCTCAATTGATCGGGCACCGGCTTCGCGGATGCCGCGAGCACATCCTTGAAATCCAGCGCCACAGCGGGATCTTTCTGCTTCGCTTTCAACTTCAATCCGGCTTCGATGAACTCGCTGCCGATCTTCGAAATATCGACGATGACCAGCCCGCTGTCGCTGCAAATCAGCAAGTCGTTGCCGGCAACGACGCCGTCGTTTGCGCCCGTCAGCACACCATCCGGATTGAAGGTCGCATGGCGTTTCAAAAAGTTATTCGTTGGGTCGCCGTCGAGCAGCGTTGCGGCTGGAACCGTAAACAAGCCCTCTTTGCGATCCAGTCCGTAGAGGAACGCGTAAATTAAACTGATCGGCTGTTCCATATTCAGCGGATCGCGCGGCCGCAGCGGCGGCTGCCGCGTGGGATCGACGGCGAGGACGCTTGGGGAAATCACGGCTGAACAGTCCTTGCTGTCCACGCGGAACTGCTGGCCGAACGGACTCACGGGCGCCGTCAAAATGCGTTCGCTGAATCCCTTGTTGTCGATGTTGGCCACGTCGTAAGCGATCAGCCCGTCTTTGCCGGCCGCCGCGTAAACGTACTCGCCGCGCAGTTGCACGCCGGAAACGTGCCCGTGATGGTGATGCACCGTCTCGAGTTCACGCTTTTTTTCCACATGCCTGGCGTACTCTTCGGGATAAGCGTCCTTATGCAACGTGCTGCCGAGCACCGCCTGCGGCTCGTCCTGCTCGGCCACGACGACCGCCGCCAGACCGTGGTCCTTGCACGCGACGTAAACGTAACGCGACATGAAATTCGTCTGGTTCGTGCCCAGCATCAGCACCTGCGCCATCCAGGCGTTGTTGTCCCCCTTAGAGGAGAGGTGGCAATCGGTGCAGTTCTTCGTCTCTTTCGCGCGCACCGCGTGCGGGAAATGCGGACTGAACGCATGGCCGCTGAAACCTTCGGCGGAGACCGTCTGCTGCTGGCTGTAAATCCATTCGCGCTGCGCATTCTGGGAACTGACCAGAACGGCGCACGACGACCGTACCGGCGCGATCTTGTTGATGCGAACAGGTTCGCCTTTTTCGTCGCGGATGTACTCGCCCTTTTCATTCTTTTCAAAGCCGCCCTTAACCGCCCCGTCGACTCCGAGCATGAACATGTCATCGCGCAGCGTCTGGAAATTGTACTGCGTCCAGTTGCGGCTGTGAGCGCCTTCGAAATGCAGGTTGTCCCGCTTCTGATTGGCCTTCATCGGCAAGTGGCATCCGAAACACGACGCCGTCCACGCGGTGTGGCAGGTGTAGCAATCCATCTTTTCGTTCTGATGCGCCAGATCGCATTTGTTTTTCGGCACGTCGCCCCACGTCTTGGCGTCGTTGCGGATCGTCTTCGCATACGCCGCTTTCACGTTGTAATTTTTGCTCAGAGGATTGATCGTGTCGACCACCTGAGGCACTTTCCAGCTCTTCGCCGGGTCCACCGCCGACGTCTGAATCAGCGTGTCCCCCACCCACTTGAAGCGCCGCGTTTTTTCGAGATTGCCGTCCTTGGGATCGGGTGCCGCGTTGCCAGAGAACGTCAGCTTCGCGCGCTCGGAAACACTGCCGTGGCAATCCACGCACATGATCGACGTGGCATTGCGCAGCTCGCCGTAGAGCTTGCCGTTGCCGTGATTGTCCTGGCTGAAATGGCAATCCACGCAGTGCATGCCGCGTTCCTGGTGAATGTCCTGCATGTGCACCGCGTGTCCGGCAATCGGCTCGCCCTTCTCGCCCTTTTTGAATTTCTCCGGACCTTCGCCTTCAACCACCTTTTCGTCTTTATCGAGCAGATTTCCTTTGCGGTCCATCTTGTAGACGTTGCGGAAAACCCAGCCGTGGCCGTTGTAATCGGCGAACTGAAGCTGCGAGAGATTCTTGTTCTTGTCCGCAAGTCCCGCCAGGAATTTCGGATCGCTCCAATTGCCGCGCAGCGCCGCTCCTTCCGGATTGGCAACCTTGATTTTTTTCTCCTGCGCCTCGGTCTTTTTGGGCCCCTGCGTCGGCGGATACATGGTCGAACCTTCGGACTCGTTGTCGTACCACAGATTGCCGTAGTACGTCATCGTCACCGACGTGCCCGGATGCATGTGGCAGACGACGCACTGGCTCGACGGCACCTGCTTGGTGAACTCATGCCGGATCGGGTGTCCCGGCTCATTCTTGGGAATCGTCGGATCTTCTCCGGCGTAGTGGCCATCGCGGCCGTACTTGGCGTACGGTCCTGAATGCGCCGGGTCGCGGTCGTTGGCGTAAACGACGTGACAGGAACTGCAGCCTGAGGACCGGTAATCGCCGGAGTGATCGTTCGTTCCCAGGTGCCACAGGGTCGGATCGAGCAAGCGGGTTTTCTGCAAACCCAGGAAGACCGGATCGGTGCTGAGCTGCGTGCCGTATCCGCGTGTGCTCAATTTAAATTCTGGCTTGCCCGGTTCGTTGTCTTTGTCGGGCTGAGAGGTTTCGAGCTTTAGGCGTCCGCCGCGTTCGAACGCGCGCAGCACGTTGCCGGGCTGCGTGACGTTGTAGCGGGGTAGCGGGTCGAGAAAGGGCAGTTCACCTTTCATGATGAGCCGCCAGCGCCGTTGTTCGTCCGTCTCACCAACGACGACCGGTCCGCTCAATCGCGCGGGCTGGCCATCGATGGTATAGGCTTCTCCGAAACGCGCGTATTTCTGATTGATCGCGCCATTGTTGTAGAGCGCGGCGTTCCAGAGCATCGCGCCGTGCGCCATCATGCCGTGCTTGACTTTGTGTGTGTACCCCTCGTGGCATTTGCCGCAGGAGAATTCGGAGACGCGCAGATCTCCGGGATTGACAAAGCGCACAAAATGCGGGTCTTCCGCCATCCACACCGGACCGCTGCGCTTGGGATTGGCCGATCCGGATTTCACACCGTGCCCGCCATGACCGCCGCCATACCACGGCCCGCGCGGATGGATGTGCCCTTCTTCTTTCGTGAGCGCCTTCGCATTTCCGCCGTGGCAATCCGTGCAGCCAAGCCCGACGTCTTTGATGTGCATGCTCTGATTTTCGATCTTGTGGCAGGTCTGGCATCCCCTGGACTTCTCATTGGCTTCTTCGGCCGTCTGCTTTTTCGGAGCGTACGCCATCTGGGCTTCAATCAGCTCAGGCGGCTGCGTGCTGTAATGCTTGTCGGCCGTGTCATCGCAGCCGGCGAAAAAAAGCAGCGCCGCCGCAAGGGCCACGAATCCGAGGAGTAGTTTTCTAAACGGCCGCATCAGTACCTCACCGTCACGCCAATGAATCCGGAGTAGAGCGTTTTATTTTTCTCGTACAAATCACGAAAGCCTTCAGCGGGCGAGAATCCCGCAAAGCCGCCCGTCAAAATGATCTGGTTGTTTAGCAATGGCCGGTAAATCAAGCCCAGCGAATAGTCGAACCCGATGCGGCGATCGATGTTGTTCTGGCCCAGCAGCACGTCCAGCGACTTTGTGTTGGCGAACTGCAGGTAGTTCACGTTGGCGACCGCTTTGAGATTCGGCAGAATCTCCGCGTCGTAGCCGACATTCAGTAGATGCAGCCCGGGATTGACAAAGCTCGCCTGGCCTTCGTCTTTACTCGTCGAAAGATTGGGCAACAAGGAAAAGCGGCTCTTCAGGAGCGTCGCCGTGTTTCCGGCCGGAAGGCCTTGCCGCACCCAGTAACTGAACTGCCCGCCCGCAAAATTCGGATTGTCGAAAATGGAATCAAAGCCGGTGGCGTTATCGTCGGTCGGATCGCTGTCGCCGGAGGCATAGAAATACGAGGCGCGGAAGCGCATCCAATCTTTATCGTAGGAGAGTTCCAGCGCGGCCATCTGCGCATTGATCCACGTCTCGCGCCCCGCGAGCGGATTCTCGCTGTCGCGCCCGATCGCCTGGTAGAACTGGTGCGAGATATTCAGCCGGCCGATGTGGCCGTTGCCGCCGAAGCCGACGTATCCGACCTTATTTGCGTGCGGCCGCAAACTGCCGATCGGCGCCGGGCGCACAATCACGCCGTTCTGATTGTATTCCTCTGATTTCTCTTCCGAACTAAAAGCCAGACTTCCGGTGATGTCGTAGCCTTTCATGAACGTATCCTGGCGGATCACGTTCGCCATGATCACCTGCTCGTCCTTGGGTTCGAACGTCGTGTTCAGACCCGAATTGGTATCCTTGTTGAGCATGTTGAACCAGGCCAGATTGTACTGAATGCGGTTGCTCTCGTAATTTCCAAACGCGCGCGCGCCGAGATTGTTGTCGGCGAACAGGAAGCCGCGGAAGTCCAGATTGAAGAACTGAATGCCGCCGCGCAACGCCACGAAATCGTAGTTGTCCGACAGATCAATCAAGTGTTTCTCAATGAACAATTCCTGAAATGCGAGCTGGTAATCCAATCGGTCGGTGCCTTTGCGCGGATCGATGTTTTCAACATTGCGCTCGCCGACGTCCAGGTAATTGACATTGAACACCGGCGTGACGCGCAATTCGTATTCACGCGGTTTGAAATCGATCTCGCCCTGGAACAGTTCCATCTGCACGACGAAGTTCTGCTGCAGAATCAATTGTTCGCCGTTGCCGAAAAAGGCAAATCGACCGGGCTGATCGGTGGAAACGCCGGATGGCGTTGGCGTATTGTGCACCTCGGCCACGGTATCGGAGGTGCCAGTGACGGCGAAAAAGATGTCTTGTCCGGCGATAGGATAATCGCCCTTCAGCACGTTCTGCCGGAACGGATTTTTGTAATCGCCTTTGACGCGCAAAGTGTTCTGCGGCATGCCGATGCGCCAGCGGTCGGGAATCGGAAGCGGATCGGTCAGACGAAGGGTCGGGCGCTCCGGTGTTTGGGCGGGCTTGCGGACGCGCGATTTGGGCTTGAAGCCGGTAGCGCCTTCGCGGGAAGTGGCGTAAAGATCGATGAGTTCGGTCGTCTCGCCTTCCAGTTCGCGAACGGGCTGGACGACTTCGCCCTTGGGCTTTTCTTCCTTGTGTTCTTCGAGAAAGAGAAACGGATCTTTAGAATCTTTAGCGGGCGGCGGAGGTTCTTTTTCTCCAGCGTGAACAGCGGTCGCCGACGACAGTACGATAAAGAGTAAACAGAGTTTGACACCCGCCCGAATGCACGTGCATGAAGCGAGCCCTAACGCCAAAGTATTTCGGCGGTGATATATCGATCTAATAGTCATTCGTTGTGAATGAATTTAGTCGAACATCCAAAAAGTTAAAGTGTGTTCGTGAAATGATTTTTGACTCGGTTGCACATGTTGCATTTCTGCCTGTTTTTTCTGTTGCATCGCCTAACGCGCCGTTTACACACGCTCTAAGCCATTTTTAACGAACCCCGAGGTCGCCGCCACAGGATGCCCATTTTCTTCGCCGTGCAACGCGGGCCCGCCGTAGCGGCCAACGCCCGCGTGATGATGCCAAGCGCGGTGACGACTATTGGGTCCTCACCGGATGCGGACGTTTCCTTTCCCGGCGTCGATGGTTTAGCGCCTCTGCATGTCAAGGTCTGGCTCGACGGCCGCGACATGAAACTCGAAGCGCTTGATCTGAGCCCCGTATCGGTGGGCGGGGTCAAAGCCGTCACGCATCAGATCAAGCTGAACACGGTTTTCGATCTCGGGGCGAATCTCTCGCTCAAGTTCGAACACACCCCATCCAAGTCGTCAGCCGGCGGCACCAGCGTCAATCTCAATGCCGTCGCCAGCAAAAGCGGCGAGAACAAAGCCATTCCCGCGCTCCGTCCCCCGACGTTGAAAACGTCCGTGCAACAAGCACGCGAGATCATGGATAAGGCTATCGCGGATAAAGCCGCCGCGCAGGCCGCCACCTTGTCCAAGAAACAAGATCCACCGACATTGCCGACGAAAAAAACGGAAGACAAGTCTCAGGCCGCAAAACCGTCTGGTAATCCAGAGGGGCCTGTCATCGCAGACACCGCGCCGGTCACGACGCCATCAGAGCCACCGCCCATTGTTCCGGCCGCCGAGAAATCTGACGCCGCCTCCGCAAAACCTGTCGCCGCTGCGAAACCAGTCGTTGCAGCCAAACCAGCGGCACCGGCCAGCAAAGACCCGCCGCGGGCCATCGCCGAAGTTCAGCTCCCTTATGGCGAACCGATCACGCTCGAAGAATTGAATAAAATTCCGGTCTTCAACGGCATGCCTGGAAAACAGATGGCAAAATTGCCGGGCTCGGTGGTGCGCCGAAAGTTTAAAAAGGGCGAGATCATCTGCCGCGAAGGCGACTACGGCTTTACCGCGTTCTATATTCTGCAAGGCGCCTGCGAAGTTTATATCGGCTCGCCGCTGGCTTCGGTCACCAGCGTCAAGCAGGAAGACAAGCGCGGCGGATTCTTCGGTCTGTTGCGCGAGTTCAAACACAAACTGACCGGGCGCAAAGTAGATCCCACCGCGAGCACCTCGCGCCGCATGTTCATTCCCGTTGACGGCCCTGAAGATCTGCCGATGGACAACCCCATCGGAAAATTGAAGGCGGGCGATCTTTTCGGTGAGATGTCCTGCACCAGTCTCTATCCGCGCTCGGCGACCGTGCGCGCCACTGAAGACTGCGAAATGCTGGAAATGCTGAACAACGTGCTGTTCGCGTTGAAAGACAATCCGACTTACAAAGTCCGCTACGATGCCGATTACCGCCATCGCGCCCTTTCGCAGCATCTGCGCGGCGTCAGCATTCTTTCAGGCCTCGACGAAGAATTCATCAACCAGCTCAAAGAGCGCGTTGAACTGGTCAGCTACAAAAAAGGCGAAATCGTGGTTAAAGAAGGCGATGATTCAGATGCCTTCTATCTGATTCGCTTTGGCAATGTCAAAGTCAGCAAGCATTACGCCGGCGGAGAAGTCGTTCTGAATTATTTAGGCCGCTCCGAATTTTTTGGCGAAGTCGGATTGCTGCACGGCGGCAAGCGCAAGGCCACCTGCACCTCGCTCGACCACGTTGAATGTGTGCGCATCCGCAAACCCGATTTCGACTTTATGCTCAGTTGGTACGACGACATCCGAGAGAACATCGAAAAGATCGCCACGGAACGCGAACGGGCCGGCGAACTGCGCGCTGAAGGCGTGCCCAACGTCAAGATCAAGGATTTCCTCGGGCAGGGTTTGATGCAGGCGCAGAGTCTTTTGCTGCTCGATCTGAACAAATGCACGCGCTGCGACGAATGCGTGCACGCGTGTTCGGACAGCCATGAAAGCGTGACGCGCCTGGTTCGCGAAGGCTTGCGCTTTGACAATTACCTCGTGGCGACATCCTGCCGAAGCTGTCTGGATCCCGTCTGCATGCCGGGCTGTCCGGTGGGATCGATTCATCGCCAGGAATCGATGGAAATTTTGATCGAAGATTGGTGCATTGGCTGCGGACTCTGCGCGCGCAATTGTCCTTATGGCAACATCTCCATGCATGCGTTCCCCGGCGACGCGGCGTCCGAACCGGCGGCCGGCGCGCCCAACGCCGTGGCTGAAATGACGGAGTTGGTCAAGAAGGCGGCGCCGAAAGACAAGAAAAAAGCCGTCACCTGCGATCTATGCCACGAATTGGAAGAGCCCAGTTGCGTCTACGCCTGTCCGCACGATGCCGCGCATCGGGTGGATGCCAGAAAATTCTTCGCCAGCGGCGGCGACGTTCGAGCGTCTAAGGTTTAACCCGTGCTGATCGACAGAACTCATAAAAAGTGGGCGGTCTTTACAGTTGCGGCAACCGTGCTGTCCATCGCTCTTTACGTCTGGCATGTCGTGGCCTTGAAACAGTACGCGCAGAAGGACCCGTCGGGCTCGACATGGTTCGGTCTGGCTTACGGCTTTCTAGCGCTGGGCTTGATTAGTTTCTGCTGCCTGCTGGGGCTGCGCAAAAAAGTGCGCATCTGGCGGATCGGCCGCGCGCAAACGTGGATGCGCGCGCACATCTGGCTGGGGTTGCTGACCGTCCCGTTGGTGCTGGGCCATGGCGGCCTGAATTTCGGAAACAACCTGACGCTCGCCATCATGCTGCTCTTCGCAACCGTGATCCTTTCCGGCGTGCTGGGCTTGCTGCTGCAGAACCTGGTTCCCACCGTCATGATGGAACGCCTGCCGGCCGAAGCCACTTTCGAACAGATCCATCACGTCTTCGAATTGCTGCGCGGCGAAGCCGATGAGATGATCACCGCAAGCTGCGGATCGCTGGAAGAAGGCGGCGCGGCGCCCGCCGCGATCCTCGCCGCTCCGGCGCCCAAACGCGCCACGGTCTTGGTGAAAAAGGAAGGCGGCCTTCAAGGCAAGGCGCCCGCCGCCAATCGCGCCAAATCCGCGACTCCCCTTGAAGGTTCAGAGCCGCTCAAAGTGTTTTACGTGAAGGACGTCAGGCCCTTTCTTGCGTCCGGGTCGTTGCGCGGCCAAAGGCTGACTTCCGCGCAGAACTCCAGCGTCATCTTCGAACACACGCGCTCCTTGACGCCGCCCGCGCTGCACGAAACATTAAAGGATCTGGAATCCATCTGCGAGGAGCGCCGCCAACTGGCGCTTCAATTGAAACTGCACGGGTTGCTTCATGGCTGGCTATTCGTGCATGCGCCGTTGTCGTACCTGCTGCTGGTGCTGGTGCTGGTTCACGCGATCGTTTCAACGTTGCGGTACTGACCGGCGCCACTGGGAAGTGGGCTCATCTAAGGAGTGCGATGGCACGGAAAGCCACGAGCGACAATCCGGTTGAACGGCAGAAAGCGTACGCCGAACGGGTGGACCATCAGTACTACTTGCAGCCGCATCCGTGGCGAACCTGGATGCGCCGGCTGTCGTGGTTCTTTCCGCTTTTCGGCATCGCAGCCGTCGCCGCGTATAGTTTTCAGCAGCGCGGCCAGCAGATATATCTTCCAGGCGCCGTTTCCAGCCGCCACGCCATCTTCGGACACCGCTGCGAAGAATGCCACGAGCAGACCCAGGGAAAATGGGGCGCGGTCAACGATGCCAAGTGCCTGGCCTGCCACGACGCCCCGATCCACGACGCGCATACCGCGCACTTCAGCGGCAACATCCAGGAACAGCTTATCGACGGCAAAGTGGTCAAGGTCAATACGCCGAGCTGCTCCAGCTGCCACGGTGAACACAAGGATCATCGCACGCTGCGCAAAGTCACGGACGCGGCCTGCATCCAGTGCCACGGCGATCTGAAACGCAGCGACGGCCGCCCGCCCGAAACTCAAAGGATCATCAACTTTGAAAAGCAGCATGCCGAATGGGCTGTCTTGCGCGAGAACAAACCAGACACAACACCGTTCAAATTCAATCACGCCGTGCACGTGGACCCGGCGCGGGTGACCTGGCCGCCGGACGTCGTCAGCGCCGCCAAGAGCAACGTCGCGGTACTCTGCGTGCAGTGTCATGAACCCGATCAGGCGCGTGCTTATTTCAAGCCCATCGCTTTCGATAAACACTGCGCGTCCTGCCACGGCATGGAGAAATTCGCGACCGCCATCGAACCGGTGGGCAAAGTCAAATTCTCGCACGGCACACCGGAACTTGTCGCGTCCGAGATCCGCTCCGCGGTGACCAGCTTTCTTATCGAGCACGGCGGCAGTCCCGCCCGCGTCGCCGCAGCCGCAGCGGCGCCGCCGCCAGGCGATGAGAACGATCTGGACGACAGCAAACCCAAACCCGTCAAAGCCGTGCCCGTGGACACGCGCACCTCCGAACAATGGGTGCACGACAATTACAGCCAGATTCTGCAGCCGCTTTTCTTTCCAGACAGCTTGGAGAAAACGAAAAAGTCCTGCCTGAAATGCCACATTCCAGAGGGCGTTGACCCGACTGGCCTGATCAAGATTTCAAAGCAGAAAATTCCCACGGTGTGGCTGGACAAGAGCACCTTCAATCACAACGCTCATCGCGCCCTGGATTGCATCTCCTGCCACACGCAGGTTCCCAACAGCCAGTTCACCTCCGATGTCCTGCTGCCCGGCGTCGCCAACTGTCAGACCTGCCATTCTCAACTCGGCGGCGCGCGTTCCGATTGCAGCGAATGTCATTTGTACCACGACCGCAAGCTGCTGATCTTCCACGGCAAGCGTTCGATTCAGGAGCTCGAACAGGGCATGGGAAATCAGCCGCCTTTGACAGCGCTCAAGCCGCCTCCCGAATCCGTGGTTGAAGCGGCGCGCAAAAAGATCAACGCCGAAGATGACACGCGGCGTGAACTTTTAAAAAGCGATTGGATGAAATGGGCGACTGACAGGAAAACGCAGCTCACCACCCGCGCAGAGCAGGAACGCGCCCGCTTGCCGGCGCCGTCCGCCGATCCGAAAGTAATTCCAGCAACGACCGCACCACTAGCGCCGCCGGTTGTTCCATCCGACAAAGTGGAAACGGCGCGGCAGAAGAGTCCGGCGGGTCCGCCTGTGACGTGTCCGAACTGTAAAAAAGTCTGGCCTGGTGATGTAAAGTTCTGTGGCCGTTGCGGAATAAAGTTCCCCGCGAACTAGACGAGAGGAACCAGCAAGCGCGCATGAAACGATTGACACTCACTCACCGATGGCTCGCTGCGTTCGTCTGCACCGGCATGGCCGTGGCGGCGTTCGTCGCGATGAACCTGCTGCCGCAGGGCAGCCACGTGGCCCACGCCGATCCCAAGGGCATCAAATTTACGGGCATTGCCTCGTGCACCGGTTGCCACGGCGAAGACTTCGACAAGAACAAGCCGGCGGTTAAGAAAGCCAAAGAAGTCGACATCTGGACCAAGCTCGATCCACACTCCAAAACGTTTTCGGTGCAATTGACCGGTGAAGCCGCCCAGGGCATGGCCAAAAAACTGAACATTCCCGATGCGACCACGGACGCCAGTTGCCTATCCTGCCACGCCATGACCGCCTCGACGTTCGTGACGCCGCACAAGCGCGTCGTTCTCGCTCCGGCCGACGTTCATGCCGATCACAAAGTCTTCGAAGGCGTCAGCTGCGGGTCGTGCCATGGCCCGTCGGGCCACGATAAAAACACGGGCTGGCTCGCGCCGCATAAAGATCCAGGCTGGACGCAGAAGCAGCGCGAGAAACTCGGCGTCACCGGCCTCTTCGACCAGATCGGCCTGTACGACACGAAAGACCTGAAGCTGCGCGCGAACCTGTGCTACACATGCCACATGATCACCGACGAAAAACTGATTGGCGCCGGGCACCCGCACCGCCCGTACGATGCCAACATCCTCTACACCCGCTACCGCAAGTTCTCGCATTTTCCCGGCGACAAAGATCCCATGGCCGAATCCAAATTGTGGGCCATCGGGCAGCTCACCAGTTTCACCAACCTCGCCGCCGAACTGCAGGACGCGATCAAGGCCAAAAAAGACGCCGTGCAGATGGCCACGCTGCAACGCCATCTACTGGCGCACGCGCTGATGGTTCGCCAGATCGTGCGCGATCCCGCCGTCGTCGCGCAGATCGATGCGCCCTTAGACGCCTTCGCGGCACTGGAAAAAACGCCTGAGAAATGGGAGCCGCTCGCGGCGGCGCTGAACAAGATCGGCGCCGAGCAGACCGCAAAGATGAATGGCGTGCCCATGGACCGGGCACTCGCCGAAACGCTCCTTAAAGGAGTCGCTTCCGAAGCGAAACAGGTGGCGGCGGCCGGCCTTCCTGGCGCGAATCAGTTCATTTTCTCGATGGCTTCACTGTGGGGAAATCTGAAAGACCCCGCCGCCACGAATGACGACAAATTTGCGAAAATCAAAGCCATGGCCAAGGTGCTGCGCCCGCTTGAAAACAACGATTCAAAATACGATGCCGCCGTGCGCGCGCAGTTCCTGGTCGAAGCCAACGCCATAGCCGCCCTCTTCACTGGCGGCCAGTCGATCCCGCTGAAATCGCTACCAGCCGATTCAACCGCCACGCCCCCCGTCGTCAACACGCCTCCGGTCGAACCCGCCAAGCCGCCCGTCGTCGCAACACCCCTCGCGCCAGTAGCCCCACTCGCGCCCGTAGCACCCGCCGCCGACGTTCCGAAATTGCCCGTAACTTCAGCTCAATCCGCCGCCGCGGCGCTCAAACCGAGCGTGGCGGAATGGATCAAACGCAAAGTGTACGAAGACTATTCCAAACGCGGCCCGCTTCCCCCAGCCGACTACGGCAAGCGCGCCTTCTGCACAGAATGCGGAATGGAATGGCCGCTCGAGAGCAACTTCTGCGGCCGTTGCGGCACGCTGGTTCCGAAGTGGGAAGACGTCAAACCCTAGCAGTCATCCCACCGGTTCGCGCATGGGTTGCAGGTGGCGCGGTCGTCCTCGCCCGTGGGAAATTTCACTCCGGCGTTTTGCCAGCGGCAACCGGATCACAAATTCCGAGCCCCGGTTTCTTCCCGCGCTACTCGCGCTAACGCTTCCGCGATGCAATTCCACCAGGCCTTTGACCACGGACAGTCCCAGCCCCAATCCTCCGCGGCCAAGGCTCGGCGATGAAACGCGCCGGCAATGAATGGCATCCTTGAAAATGAAATGGGCCTGCGACCGGCGCAGACCCATTTCGTGCTTATACGTTAGTCTTAACGCGTTACTTCGACAGCGCAATTGTGACGTTCTTCACGGCTGCATCGGCCTTGTCAACGAAGCGCGCGCACATGCCTGTCGGTCCGCCGCCGTTGATCACTTTGCAGATCAACACATTGGCGCCCTTGGCCAGCGACACCGTGCTTGACGTATCCTGATCTTTTTCCGTGCCGCGGCCCGCGTACACCTTGATGATTTCCTTGCCGTTCAAATACCAGACAGAGCTGTCGTCGGAACCAATCTTCAGCTTCACGTCGGCCATATCGGCTTCTGCAACGATGTACGTCACGGCAATGTTCATCGTGTTATCGCCTTCCGGGAACGTGATGATCGAGTCATCAGCCTGGAACGCTTTGAAGGCCATTTCCTTATCGCCGACTTTAACCTTCTCGCCGTCCTTCGGCGCGGAAGCCTTCAAACCCGCGTACTGTTCCTTCTCGATGAAATCTTTCTGATTGTCTTCATCGTGACTGCCGGCCTTTTCATCGAGCGTGATCGGCTCAAGCAGCAGCCAGTTGCGGATGAAGCCTTCGTCGTCCGGCTTGAACGTTGCCGCTGACGCCACGCTGCTGACAACCATCACTGCCACAAATGCCATCACTGCCACATACTTCTTCATAACACCCTCCCAAAGGTTAACGTCGAATGTTCCATGAAGGCATTAACGCCGAAAGCGCCATGCCCCTCAAATGAAAAATCAGTTCCTACGTAACCTTACCGCCCGCTTGGCATGGCGTTGAATAAAAACACGTTAAGGCCCTCGGCTTTGCTCCATAAGAGCCACCGAAGACCGCCCGAATTTTCCGACAACACGCCGCCCATCAATGACTTACATTATCGTTCTAAGCGGCGTTGATACTGCGTTTCCAGCGCCGGATTCAACGTCCGGCCCTGCGTCAAACTCGGCGGCACGCCTTGCGGAAAGTTCTCGGCCAGGAATGATTTGATTTTCTCGTACCGAGCCTCCGGATGCGGATGGCTCGCGAGGAACTCCGGCTGCCGGCTCCCTTTACTGGCTTCATTGAGAACATTCATCACGCCCAGCATTGCCGTGGGGTCGTAGCCTGCCTGAGTCATATAACGCAGCCCAAAGGTGTCGGATTCCACTTCGTCGTTGCGGCCGTATTTAAGCTGAATCATCTGATTCACGGCCTGCGCGATGACCATACTTCCGCGTCCGCCGCCTCGCTCGTCGCTCGCTGCAACGCCCGCCGCACCCGCCAATAATTGCCCCAGCCTGCCCTTCGCCATGTGCTCCGCACCGTGCCGGTTAATCACATGCCCAATCTCATGTCCCAGCACGCCCGCCAGTTGCGCTTCGTTTTCCAATTTATTAAGAAGACCCCGCGTGATGAAAATTTGCCCGCCGGGCAAGGCGAACGCGTTAATCGTTTGCGGGTCCGACAGCAGATGGAAATCAAATTTATAGGGGCTCTTTCTGGCGTCGGTATTCTCCCAGAGTTTTCGGCCCACGCTCCGCACTAATTGCGCCTGCGGATCGCTGCTGGAAACTTCTCCGCCCATCTCCGCGGCCATCCGCGGCGCGGCATTTAAACCCAGCGCAATCTCCTGCTCCGCCGACATGGCGATGTATTGTTTTTCGCCCGTCACCGGATTGACCTCGCTCTTGAAGAAATACATACCCAGTCCCACGATGGCCATGATCACCGCGATGATCAGCCGCATCGAACCCCCGCCGCCCTGTGGGTTACCGCGAGTAAACAATCCCATTTTTACACCTCCGCAAAGCGCCGCGTTCTCAATCGCAAACGCCGTTCCCTCTCGTCGCGCAGGCTTCTAGCCTGCGTCTCTCCGCGACTTATCTCCTCCAAATATCGCACATGAAGGTGGCGTCCCGAAAATCGGGATCTGCCAGAGAGGCGCACCGACTGAGGCCGCCCTTCCCCTTTTCCTCGTCCGTTCTGCGCGCCTCTGCGTCTCTGCGGTGAAAAAACCGTGACCTCCCGCCCCCTCCTCTATATCATCTCCCACCATGACCCAGCGCCGCATCCGCTTTCCATTCAGCCTGCTAACCTTGCTGCTCGTCTCGCTCGTCTGCGGCGGCGCGATGGTCTGGCATTCCGGCCGCCACGCGCGCTGGGCCGCACAACTGGCGGATCCCGGCACGCGCGACGCCGCGCTATACAATCTACTCTCGGATCCAGTCAAACCCGGCGACCATGAACCCGGCGCGCGTGAAAAATGCATCGTCAATCATGTCGTCATCAGCCCGCAGCCCGGCGGCAAGCCACCAGTCTATCTGGTTTTCAGAACGTCCGGGTACAAAGATGAGGTCAGTGGTCCCGGCATTCCGCGCGGACATGTAATCGCCATAGATTCCGAAGGCCGCGTCATCCCCTGGTATTTCACCGCGGATTGGCTGACAGACGAGTCTGCAATAATCACTGTCGCCGCCGATCAACCTGTTCAATGCTTGGATATAATTCCCGTCGGCCTCTCTTCAAACGACGCAGGCGTGACCCTCCTTTATATTGTCTCCGCCACGCCCAAGCTCGATCCCGTTCTGCTCGTCGCCTTCAACCGCGACACCGATCCGCCCGAAACCAAAAAATGGAGCCACCAAGTCCTCGACGTCAACGGCGTCAAAGAAATCCAACTGGGCCCCAAATCCGCCGACGGCACCGTAGACCCCCGCGCGCGTTTCATGTGGTCCGCCTCTGAGAATCGCTACACCGGACCTTCAGGCGCCCGACCGAACTCTTCATGCGTCTAGACCCCTTCATTAAGGAAGTCACCCAACTGCTCGAGTTCTTCTCGCGTGGAAAACCCGCAAAATAATGCACCTCGTTCGTCGCGAAGGAAGCCGAGTTCGCAAGGTGTGCGTGGGACGCTGAGCGGCGTCGAAAGGCACTGGCTGCGGCCAGTGGCAGCAACTTTAGGGGTGCAAGCTAAATCGTAGGTGGACGTTGACGAGTTTAGAAATGACAGGATGTGCATTCGTTTTCGGATGTTGTCATAGGAGACTATTAACCAAGCTCAACCTTATCCAAACAATACCCGAAAGGCGTCTTAAATTTTGCCACGTGCCCCGCCTCAATCCAAAATCCAAAATAGTCTGTCCCCACCCCCTAAAACCCGCCGACGAAAAACCCAACGAGTTCTAAATTCGTTTCTTCCAAAGCATCAATTTTTGTAGATGGATAATTGAACGATCACTAGCAACCAGTAACCAGAAACCAGAAACCGCCGTTACCGTCCCGGCGGGGTTCCATTGCGGAACTCACGTATATCTTCATTCAACAGCACGCGCAGTTCGCTCTGATGATCCACGTAATTCTGGATGTCCTGAACGAACTTCACCGGGCGCACGCGCGTCTCCGCGCTCAGCCAGCGGCGCACCGACGTATTGAGCTGCTCGACGACGCTCATCTGATGCGTGACGTACGCCTTCACATTTTCAACCGTCTTGAAAGGCCGGCGCTTCAACTCGTTGTCCAGGTAGCGGCGCACACTGGAGTTCACATCCGCCGTCAGGCTCATCTGGTGATCGGCGTAAGCCTGCACATTCTGCGTGGTCTTGCGGGTGCGCAGCGAAAATTCGTTGTTCAAATATTTTCGCACGTCCTGATTGAGGTACTCCGGCAGTTCGCGCTGATGCTCAATATAAGCGCTGATGTTCACCGCTGATTTTTCGGCGAACTGCTTCTGAGTGCGGAACCATTTCTCAACGTCTTGCCGCACCCGTTCCGGCATTTCCATCTGGTTGTCGAAGTACGCTTGGATGTCATCGGCCGACTGCTTCGCCTTGCGTTCCTGCATGCGTTTGTAGCGGCGCACGTTGTCATTCACTTCTTGAACATTGGCGCGGTTGTGTTCGACGTAATCCTGGATGCTCTTCTGCAGATCGTCCCAGTGTTTCAACTGCGTCGTTGTGTAGCGGCGGATATCCGCGTTCAGCGTCTCGACCTGCTCGTCCTGGTATTTCCAGTAATCCTCGACGTTTTTAACGGTTAAATCCGTGCGCTTGATCGTCTCATTTTTCCACCAGCGCGCCACGTTCTCGCGCACTTCCTGCGGCAGAGACCGGTGGTAATCGACGTAATTCTGAATATCTTTGGCCGCAGCGGATGCCAGATGAATCTGCAACCGTTTGTAGGCGGCGACATCCTTGCGAAGGTCCTCCACCTGCCCTGCGTTGTAGGCGTAGTAATCGTTGATGTCGCCGACCAGCTCGTGCGCCAGCCGGGCCTGCAGATTTTTATAGGCGCGAACGCTGACGTTCAGGCGGTCGACCTGTTCCGCCTGGCCTTCGTAATAGCGCATCACGTCCTCTTCAGCCACATCCGCGCGATGCTTATCCGCGCCGATGCAACCCGCGAAGAAGAGGGTGCTCAGAATAATTATAGCCTGCCAGGCTCGGGACATGCGCTACCCTTCTTGCTTGTTTACTTCGACCGGAGCGCCGCCCCCGATGCCCGTCGAAGCCATAAGCCCACACTTATTTAAACTGTTCAAAATCTGTTAGTAACTCATTCTACTGGAAAGGTCAACCTTGAAAGCGGATTCGTCGTTGCCCCGTCCTTCTCTCCCCCTCGGGAGAGGCCGAGCAGATGTAGCAAGACCGGGGTGCGGGAGAACGGTTCGGTCGCGGAATAAACTCCAAGTTGAGGTAGCGCGCCCATTCCGCAAACAACCGGCACTCCAGCGCACGCGCAGTTTTAGCCTTGACGCAGTTTGTGAGAACGGATGAAATAGCCGCCCCGTGAATACGGCAGTCCATTTTTTTGCACAACAGATGTGAGATTGCAACGACAAGCTTTCTGAAAAAGGCACTCTTCTTTAATTCGGAGCTAGACGACATGGCAGCCAATACAGTCTGGGGCGTAGATATCGGAAACTCCGCCATCAAGGCGGTTAAGATGACGCGGCTCGGCAGCGGCGAGTGCATGATTACCGATTTCGACATCATCGATATTCCGGGCGAAGACGAAAAAGAACGCAATCCGCGCGTTCAAAACGCCTTGGCAACGATGGTCAAGAATCACAAATTCGGGAACGATCTGGTCTACGTCTCCGTGGCTGGAAATGTGTGCTTGCACCGCGAATTCCAACTGCCGCCCGGTTCCGAAGACAAGCTTCACGACCTCGTGCAGTACGAAGCTAAGCAGCAGATCCCCTTCCCGCTGGAACAGGTCGAATGGGGCTTTGAACGCTACGAAGATCCCAACGGTGTCGGCGTGGCCTTGATCGCCGTCCGCAAGAACGACATTCAAGACCTCATGAACATGTGTAAAGTCAACAAGCTCAACGTGAAGGGCATCACCGCCGCCCCCATGTCCTTGTTTAATTTCATTCACTTCGAATTTCGGCCCGACAACACCACCCTCATTCTAGACGCCGGCGCCAAGGGCACCGACTTCGTGGTCATGAATCGCCGCCAGGTCTATTTCCGCACCATCCAGATCGCCGGCCGCGAAATCACCCGCGTGCTCGAAAACAAATTCAAAGTCACCTACGACAAGGCCGAAGACCTCAAGAAAAACATCGCCAAGTCCCCGCAGGTGGACAAGATTCTCGCCGTCATCGAACCCACCCTCCGCCAGCTCGGCGCCGAAGTCCAGCGCACCATCGGCTTCTACAAATCCAAAGCCCGTGGCCAGCGCATTCAACAATGCTACCTGCTCGGACACACCTTCCGCCTGCCCAAGATGGCCGAATACCTTCAGGCGCAAGTCCGCGAAGCCCCCTTCGCCATCGTCGAAGGCCTGCAGCGCGTCAAGCTTCACGAGAGCATCAATCCCGATGTCTGGGCCAATGAATTCCCCACCATGGCCGTCGCCATCGGACTGGGATTGCAGGGCCTTGGCTTAGGCGAACTCAAGCTGAATCTGATTCCGCAGGAAGTCACCAACACCGACGCCGTCAACAAGTGGAAACCCTGGGTCGCCGCTTCCGCCGCGCTGGTCCTCGCCACGCTCGGCTACTCCTACACCAACGCCCAGAGCAGCAATGCGTTCTACGATACGAAGCTGAAGGAATTCGAAACCAAGATCAATCAGGCAACCAAATCCGACACCGACGCGCGCAATGCCATCGCCGGCGTTCCCGAGATGAAAACACTCGCGCAGCGCTGGTCGCGCGTCGCGCACGACCGCGGCAAGCTCGCCCCGGTCTTCGCCTCTCTGGCCGGACTGCGCGGCGAACACAACAAGCCCTTCTTCGGCCAGGAGAACAAAATTTTCCTGACCAACCTGCACGTCTCCCGCATGCCGCTGGGCACACCCGGACTGATCGGCGATTCCCCCGAACGCCAGAAAGTCGCCAGCTCCTCGGACGCGCTCAACAACAGAACGAGCCTGTACAACGTGCTGGCCTCGCCCGAGAACGAGGATCCGCTCAGCCAGCCGCTGGAAACACGCACCGACGTCCCGTTGATCGCCATCCTCTCCGGTGAAGTCGAAAGCGGTCCCAACGCCCTGAAGACGCTCGCGGCGCTGGAAGAAATCCTGAAGAAGATGCCCGAAGTCAAAGACTTGCGCATCGAGACCGTCGACGCCGGCCCCTCCTATATCGATTCGGTCCTCGACTACGATTGGGAAGGCAAAGTCAAAGTCGGTGACAAGACCGCGGTCGCGCTCAAAGAAGATCCCGCCAGCCAGAAAAAATTGCAGTACCGCGCGTTCCACGTGATCCTGCGCTGGAATGATCCCAAGGACCCGGATATCGAACCGTCCAGAAAAGCCGTCGTGGAACCCAAAGCCGGCGCCACAAAAGAGGCCAAGCCTGTGGCCGCTCCCGCTGATAAAAAGAACCCTTAAGCGATCCCGTTAAAAAGCGAACTAAGGAGATTTAAAGACGTGGATTTCAAAAAGAACCTTTTCTGGATTGTCATCGCGGCCGTCCTGCTCCTGGGAATCGGGGGGTATTTCCTCCTCGGCTCAAGCATTCAATCGTCCGAAGGCAAGACCACCGATGCCCTCAAGAGCGACGCCGTGAACAAGGTCGGCAAAATCAAGGACCTCGCCAAACGCGCTCAGGATAAAAACGCGTCCAACGCGCTGCTCAATCCCGAACACGTAAAACTGGCCAGCGAATACAAAGCGCGCGTCGAAGCGCAGCTCAAAACCATTCAGGAATCCTGGAAGACGCGCAAACTCGACGTTCGCTTCACCGACTTCCCGACCGACAGCCCCACCAAGTTCGACAACTGGCTGAGCGAAAAGCGCGACAAGATCATCGAGGCGGCCGCCAAGGCCAATCTGCAGCTTCCCGCGGACACCGACAAGCTTCTCTTCAAGGAACCGTCCACCGACGAAAACGCAGCCGACGTCACGCGCCACCGCGCTTACCGCGTCCGCCAGCTCGCCATCGTCGATGAACTCGTCTCGATCCTCGGCCGCAAATACGGCAAGCAGCAGGCCCTGAAGTTTGAACCTGAAAAAGACAAGCCGGAAAATCAGGAAATGGTGGACGTCGGCCCGGCCATCCTTGAAAAAGTCACCGTCCTGCCCTCCAAAAGCTGGCTCGGAAAAGCCACCGATTCCAAGTCCGCCGGCCTCGTCACCGCCGAAGAGCGCCTGCGCCTGTGGACCGAAGACGCCCTCAAGCGCGGCAGCCGCCAGGGATACCAGGGCAAGAGCACCGTGCCCGAACTGCCCTACTCCATCTCAAGCGTCGATGTGCAGTTCATCACTCCCCTGCACACCGTCCCCGCCGTCGTGCAGGCCTTGGAATCCAGCGCCCGCTACACCGGCGTCGTCACGCGCATCGATTACCTGCGCGCCAGCAGCCCCTTCCCCACCCCCGGCGAAGCCAAGCTCGCCACCGCCGGTCCCGTGCCGCTCATGAACACCCACTATCAGGAAGCGCCCGTTCGCGTTCTGGTCTCGCTCGACCTTTACGAATACAACGCCGCCAAAGACGCAGCCTCCAGCGCGAAAGCGGTCGAGCCGGCCGGTCCCAAAGCGGCGCCCAAAAAGCGCTGAGCCAGGTTCTTTGCCTCACCCTTTTGACAGGCAGGACTAAGATTTCAGGAGAAAAAAATGAGTGCTCTTAAGAACCACGGCCCCAAAATTCTGCTCGCGCTCAGCGCCGCCGGTTGCGCGGTCTTCGCCTGGATGGAAGGCGCCGGCAGCCAGACCACCCCGCCTGAATTCGCCGGCGTGGACACCGAGATCAGCAAGATCGAAAGCGCGCTCAAGCCTGGGCCGATCTCTGAAAAATACCCCTTTGGACGCAGCGCCATCGACAGCCTCAAGTTCCAGGAGGATTCAACGCTCATCCTCGAACGCGCCGGCAAGCGCGTCGAAACCGAGATCCCCGCGTTCGTCGCCTACCCGCAGCCTTCCCGCCCGCGCGTGGACTCCAAGGACAAGCCGGCCGAAGAAGGCGAGCTGACCCAGCAGGTGTTCGCTGAAATGCGCGACCTCGGCGACTTGAAAGCCAGCGGCGATCACGGCCGCGTCTTCGTCACCTTCAAAGTGCCGCAGAAAATGAAGTACCTGGAACCGGTCCGCATCGACGTCTTCCGCGGCGAGTCCGATGCCAAGATCGATATGAAAGAACCGTACGCCACGATCGAGCTGGCCCCTGAAGATCCAGGCGCCACTGAAGAAAAACCGGCCACCGCCGACAAGGCCGAAGATGCCGCCACGCCCGAATTGAGCGCCGCCGCCCGCCGCCGCAAGGAACGCGCGGGGGGTGATGAGCCCGCGCCCAAAGCGCCGCGCCGCGAGGAACCCAAGAAGGCGGCTGAAGAAATTCCCGCCGAGTTCGCCGACATCAAGGTCTTTGCCGACACGCGCGTGGAACAGAAAATGACCTACTTCTACAAGCTGCGCATGATCGCCCGCATGACCGTTGTCCCCGGCATCAAGGTCGTCGAAAAAGACAACAACGGCATCCTCACCAAGATCACCGTCGTCAATCAACCCAAGAACGCCACCTCCGTCAAGCCCGCCCGGCCGGACTCCAAAGCCGTGTTGTTCGCCACCCCGATCTCCGCCGCCGTCTCCGCGACCCCGCCATCAAACTTCGAAATCCGCCTCGCGGGAACGTCCGGCAAGCTGGATCCGCCCGGCACGCCCGACTTCAAACGCAGCAAGGACTACAAGGGGACGTTCGCCGTTCGTGTCTGGGTCACCGATGCGCAGGTGTGGAAGGACATCACCATCCAAGCCGCTCCCGACGAAATCCTGAAAGGCTCCATCCGCTACGTCAACGCCGATAAGGAAGCCAAGAGCTTCGATTTCAACGCCAATTACAAGCTCGTCGAAGTGAAATGGGGCGAGTTGGTGCGCGAGATCGAAGAGAATGTGCCGGAGCTCGACACCGATGGCAACCCGATCATGGACCCCAAGACTCGCAAACCCAAGATGATCCGGCGCATGAAGAAGGGCGACGCCATTCCCAATGAAATCGCGGTGCTCGAAGACCAGTCCAGCAAAAAGATGGAAGACTTTCCCAAGCGCGCCGACTTCGGTGCTCGCGAAAAGTCGCTCGAATACTACGCGCTCATCGAAAAGGAACAGTTGAAAGCCGACAAGGCCTTCAAAGTCCGCATGGAAAAGGTCAAGGAACGCATCCGCGCCAGCGACGAAGAACGCAAGAGCAAAGCCACTCAGGCGCAGTCCGAAGCCGAAACCCAGAACGCCAATCCCGCCACGCCTCCGGGCGGCAGAAAACCTTGAAAACAGTGCGGCCCTGCATGAACTCCGATCTGCGGGGGCTTGAAATCAAGCCCCCGCTCTTTTTTTTGGCGGGCGGTCGTCGACATGACGGATTTGCAAAGTCGCGGCGTATCTGGCAGAGGACGCTTCGATTCTTTTTTTGAGCCTTGAAGGATCGCGCGTTATATCGTTGCAAAATTATTTGCGTGAGAAACTTGCACCATGTAGAATAGGTGCTAGTCAAACGCTTTTTAAAGTGACTTTAGGCCCTTGTGAGAGGCACACCAGGAAACGTGGCAATTCCGCGTCGTCCGATAAAAGGCCCGGGCAAAGGACCGTCGCCCACGCCGGCCAGCCCGCTCAAGCCCGTGCTGCGCAACACGCCGCCGCCCAAAGCGTCGTCACCGCCGCCCGGCGGCGACGACTTAACGGAGCTGGACGAAATTACCAGCGGTCCCAGCGAAGACCTTTCTGCCGCGGAGACGCTGCCGGCCGCGCCCGCGTCCGGTTCGGGCTTCAGCCGCCGCCAGAAAACGCCCAGCGGCCGCAGCCGCCCGCCCACTGGCGGCAACGCGCGCCGCACGCCCGGCGCGGGCAGCGCCGGCAGCGCGGCCACCGGAAGCGAAGGCGAACCGGGCCGTAAAACCCGCCACACCGGTTCGGAGATCGGAAATCTGGCGCGGCGCGGCATGTCGCTGGCGCAGAAGCTGGTGATCTTCACCGTGCTGGTGACGCTGCCGATCACGGTCATTTTCGGACTGGTTTCCATCAACGATCTGGAACGCCAGATGCGCGATGAAATCAAGCGCTCCGGACATGTGCAGGCGCTGGTGCTGCAACCCTTCGCGCAGCGCATCGCCGACCGTTTCCGCGGCGTGCGCGACAGCGGGGAATTCACGCGCCTTCTGAACGAATACAAGAATCCGCCGCCCGATGAACTGGGGGTTAAAAAACAATCCACCTACAAGGACGACCTGGCGCGCCTGCAGCTGATCGTGGACAGCGACAAGCGCGTGAAGGACGTGGTGATCTTCGCTTCCGCCGGCGCCACCGACACGCCCAGCACCCCCGTGCTGCGCGCCACGAACTCCCCGGAATTCGCGGCGCCCAGCGGCTTTGAAACGCTCGACGGCGGCGTGCAGGTCTACTACGGCAAGTACGGCGACGATCAGTGCCTCTATTTCCGCATCCCGCTGGAAAAAGCCAGCGATGAGAAGCGCATGTTTTCGTTCGGCAGCGTGATTCTTTCGGTCGGCGAAATCGACGGCCAGGTGCGCAGCCTGAAAACGCGCCTGCTGCTCTTTGGGCTGCTGCTGGTCGGTCTGGGCGTGGGCGCATCACTGGGCCTGGCCGGCTGGTTTACCAAGCCCATCAACTCGCTGGTGGAAGACGTCAACATCGTCTCCAAGGGGGACCTCGACCACACCAGCGTCGTGCCCGACCAGACCAGCGACGAAGTGGGCCTGCTGGCGATGGCCTTCAACCGCATGACCAAAAATCTGCGGGACGCGCGCGAAGCCGAACGCGACCGCGAGCGCATCAACAGCGAACTGAACACGGCCAAGGCCATCCACGCCAAGCTGATGCCGGAGAAACTGCCGCAGCTGCCGGGGGTGGACATTTTCACCGCGTACAACTGCGCCAAGGAAGTGGGCGGCGACTACTACGATTTCATCCCCGTGGGCGATGCCGAACATCTGGCGCTGTGCGTCGCCGACGTGTCCGGCAAGGGCATTCCCGGCAGCATGGTGATGGGCACCACGCGCACGATCCTGCGCATGATGGCCGTCAACAATCTCTCCGCCGCCAACGTGCTCTCCAAGACCAACTTCCACGTGGCGCGCGACATCAAGCGCGGCATGTTCGTGACCTGCGTCTACGCGATCCTGAATGTGCGCACCATGGAAATGACCATCGCGTCCGCCGGGCACAACCCCATGCTGATCTGGCGTTCGGCCACCCAGTCGATTGAAAAGGTGCGCCCCAACGGCATCGCTCTGGGCTTCGACAAGGGGCCGGTCTTCGACCGGACGGTGCGCGAACAGAGGGTGCAGCTTCATCAGGGCGACCGGGTGCTGATGTACACCGATGGCGTGGTCGAATCGATGAACGAAGAACGCGAGGAATGGTCGGACGAAAAGCTGGACGAATTCACGCTGGAACATGCCACGCTGCCGTCCAAGGAATTTGTGAGGCTGCTGATCAAGGCGCTGGAAGAACACCAGGGCGCCGCGGAGCAGCACGATGACATCACCATTGCCACGTTCAGGCTGCTGTGACGCGTTTCGTTAATTGAAAAAAACCAGGCGAACCATGTCAAAGAACGTCCACCTCGAAATGACCGTGCCCTGCGACACGACCTACCTGTCGAAGGTGCGCATCGCGGTGCTCGAGATGGCCGGCGAAGGCCTGTTCACGCCGGTGAAAGCCAACCTGATCGCGCTGGCGGTGGACGAAGCGGTGGCTAACATCATGGAACACGCCTACCCGGACGAGTTCGTGCAGTCCGGCGGCAAGCGCAAGGATATCGACGTGATTCTCGACGCCACGCCCGAACGCTTCGAGGTGCTCATACGCGACCGCGGCGTGACGTTCGATCCGCGCGACGTGCCCGACGTCGACATGCAGCAGCACGTGAAAGCCGGGCGCAAGGGCGGCCTGGGCATTTTTTTAATCCGCCGCATCATGGACGAAATCCATTACCATTACAAACAGGGCTCGCACAACGAACTGCAGATGATCAAGTACGTCGAGGACAGGAATGCCAAGGCGCCGCCTGGCGCGGTGACGCCCTGATCTGTTTTTTAAAGGGTTTAAAATGGCGCGGGCAGCAGTAGGATAAAGACAAACAATCAATCTTAAGGAGTGAACATTTCCGATGGCCGCGGACGAATTCAAAATCGAAAAAGAACAGATCGCCGAAAAGGGCGTGATGCTGGTGCGTCTGGCCGGGTATCTGGATGCGCATACCTTTGAGCGCCTCGAAGAGACCATCGCGGAGCTGTTTTCCAAGGGCCACTACAAGATCGTGGTGGATCTGGCCAACGTCGAATACATCTCCTCGGCCGGCGCCGGCGTCTTCATCGGCGCGCTCTCCGAAGCCCACGAACACAAGGGCAACATCGTGCTGATGAACCCCACCGCCAACGTGCGCGAAGTCTTCGACCTGCTCGGACTGACTCAGATTTTTCAAGTCGTCGACGACCGCGCCGCCGCACTGGCGGTCTTCTAATTTTGAATTTTGGATTTTTGATTTTGGATTGCGATGCGCGCAATCCAACGGACAACTGACAGCTGACAGCTGACA
>Ga0163144_10006049_pt1 | contig 26794 bp, 27 predicted proteins | sample OliLak19BULKMAT1_FD_123175 | JGI IMG/M metagenome (GOLD analysis project Ga0163144, IMG submission 123175) | Freshwater microbial mat bacterial communities from Lake Vanda, McMurdo Dry Valleys, Antarctica - Oligotrophic Lake LV.19.BULKMAT1 | ecosystem: Environmental > Aquatic > Freshwater >...
AGTCCGCGTGCTGCGGCGCGCGGATGGTGCCGGCTGCGAGGTCGCGGGCGCGGCGCTCGACGATGCGGGCGGCGACCTCACCGACCATCTGCTCGAGCAGGAAGCGGAGGTGCGAGCCGGCGCGGTAGTCGGCGGGCGCGATGTGGCGGACGCGGTCGGCGTGGGTGGAAAGCTGGTAGCATTTCTTGAAACTCGCGCGGGTGCTTTCGGCGGGGTTATACACGGCGATGGCGTGGCCGCCGTTCTGGCGCACGACGGTGAAGCACGGGACATCGGTGGGGCCGTCGCCGACGTAGATCATGTGCTCGAACGGCACGGGCCGCAGCTCGGCGGGCATGTGGTCGTTCACGTCCTGGGTGTATTCGAGCAGGCCCTTGTTGATGCGGAAAAGGAACTGCGTCTTCTGCGTGTGGGAGATGACGCGCTTCGGGAAGGTGATGCGCCCGTCGCGGTCCTCGGCGAACTCGCAGCCAAAGATGGCGCGCACATGGGGCGCGATGCGCGAGCCTTCGATGAGCGCTTTCAGCCCGCTGGAGATGATGTAGTGCTCGACGCGAATGCCGTGCGCCTCGTGCTCGGCGGTGAGCAGGCCGGTGCGGAATTCGTCGAACATCTCGGGCAGGCCGGGGAAGAACTGGAGCCCGGCGCCGAGTTCGCGCAGGCGGGCATTGGTCGGGCGGTCGATGTCGAGGTAGTCGAGTAGCGCCTTCATGTAGGCGAGTTCGTTGTCAAAGCCCTGCGCTTTCACCAGTTCGTGGCAGCGCGCCCAGAATTTCTTCGGGTCGATGCCGAAGGTGGGAAAGAGCACCTCGTCCTGCATGTAGTTGGGCGAGAGCGTCTGGTCGTAGTCGAAGACAATGGCGATGGTGTTTTGCGGGGAACTCATGGGGATGGTTGCGAGTCGAAATGCGGCGCTGGCGGAAGTGCGGGGACGCCCGCCGGTGGCGGTGGCTTACGCAGCGGTCAGGCCGGAGCCTTCGTAGATCTCGGCGAGCGGGAGTTCGCACTCGATCTCGGGCAAGGCCAGCACGTCCGCCGGGGCGGAGGCGTGCTCTTGCGCCCAGCTTTCGCCGACGCGCCGCCAGAGCGTCACGGCCATCGTTTCGGTCTCGACGAGCACGAGCACGCGGAGGGTCGGGATGGTGAGGTAAGCCTCGCGCTTTTCTCCGCGATCGAGGCGGGCGGTGGATTCAGAGAGCACCTCGAAGATGACCACGGGCTTGTCCTGAAAGCGTTCGTCGAGGGCGTTGGACTCGCAGACCACGGAGACGTCGGGATAGTAAAAGCGTAGATCGTCGCCCTGCCGGACGCGCGTGAGGAGGTCGGAGTTGAAGGGCTGGCAGGGTTTGCCGCGAAGCCCACCGGAAAGTAAGCCGAAGATGTTCCCGCTGATCCTCGCATGGCGGATCGTGCCGCCGGCCATGGCATAGACCACGCCGTTGAGATACTCGTGTTTCTGTAGTGCGCCGTCTTCGCCGAGCAGGAAATCCTCGGGCGAAAGCAGGACGTGGCGTTGGGCGATGCTCATGGGCGCAGGCTAGGGAGCGGGGCTGGCGGTGTCAAACGGCGGGCGGGTGGCGCTTCCGTAGCGCAGTGCGGCCCGCCTGCGGCGGGCTGCGGTGGCGGAGCGTTCGCGCAGTGCCGGACAGGCTCCGCAGCCGTGCGTGCGGCAGGCAGGAGGCACTGCGCTACGGGGCGGCGGTCAGCCGAGCAGGTTCTTCAGCGCGGGGGCGAGTTCGGGAAAGCGGAAGCCGAAGCCGTGTTCGAGCGCCGCGGCGGGGAGGACGCGTTTGCTGTCGAGGAGTTCGTGGGCGAAACCGCCGAGCGCGGCGCGCAGGGCAAAGGCGGGGACGCGGAAGAAGGCGGGGCGGTGGAGGGTGGCAGCGAGAGTGCGGGTGAAGTCGGCATTGCGCACGGGCCACGGCGCGGAGGCGTTGAGCGGGCCGCGCACGTCGAGATTCTCGATGGCGAAGAGCGCGAGCTGCGCGAGGTCGTCGAGGTGAATCCACGACATCCACTGGCGGCCATCGCCGAGCGGGCCGCCGAGGCCGAGTCGGAATGGGCGCGCCATCAGCGGCAGCGCGCCACCGCGTGCGCCGAGGACGATGGCGGTGCGGAGGAGGACGACGCGCGGCGCGCGGACATCGGAGTTGGGAGCAGCGCCGAGATTTTCCACCTCCGATCCCCCGCATTCGGCGCGGAGCGCCTCCCGCTCCCACGCCTGCGTGGTCTCGGCGAGAAAGCCGCTGCCTGCGGGTGCGGTCTCGGTCAGTTCCTCGTCGCCGCGGTCGCCGTAGAAACCGATGGCGGAGCTGCTGAGCAGGACTTCGGGCTTCTCGTGCGCGGCGTTGATGGCCTCGACCACGCGCCGCGTGCCGAGCACGCGGCTCTCGGTGATGCGCCGCTTTTTCGCCGCCGTCCACAGCCCGACGACAGACTCGCCCGCGAGGTGGATGAGCGCTTCGCAGCCCGCGATGTCCGGCGCTTTCTCCAGCGAGAAAAGGCGCATCTCGCAGCCGGGAATCGTGCGCCGCGGATCGCGCGTGAAGGCGACGACTTCGTGCCCGCGCCGCAGCGCGAGGCCGATGATCTTGCCGCCGATAAAGCCGGTCGCGCCGGTGAGGCCGATGGTCATTTTGCCGTCACGTCCCCGGCTGGTCGAAGCGACCGTGAATCCAGCGGTAGGGGAATTTGTCGCCGGGGCAGTCGGTGGGCCAGCGCGGCGGATTGATCTCGCGATGCGGTTTCACGATGGCCCATTTGTTGTCGATTTTGCCCACGCGCTGGCGGACGAAACGGATGAGTTCTTCGCAGGCTTCGATCTGCTTTTTGGTGGGCTTGTCGCGGTTGAAGTCGCCGACGAGGCAGATGCCGAGGGCGATGTTGTTGAGGTAGTCGCTGTGGACGTGGCCGCCCTGGATCTGCCGGTGCCAGCGGCTGCCGAGTTCGATTTCGCCGTCGCCGGACGAGGTGCCGTTGCCGATGACGAAATGGTAGGCCATGCCGTTGGGCATGCCGCGGACGTTGCGGTGGTAGTATTCGAAAGCCTTGGCGTTGCCCTGCCGCGTGCCGCTGTTGTGGACCACGATGTAGCGCCAGCGGCGGCTGAGCACGGGAGCTTTGTTGATCTGCTTTTGCACGGACTTGGTCAGGTATTTCCAGCGCTCGAACCAGCCGGGCGGACGCGCGGGTTGGAAACCGCCGGTCTGCTCGAAGCCGCTTTTCTCGATGGTGATGGGCGCGCCCGGGGCGGGCTCGGGCATCGGGGTGACGGGCACGGGAGAGATCGGCGGGACGGGCGTGGGCGGCGGATTGAAAGGCTGCGGGCGCGGGGTGACGGGCTCGGGATCCGGCTTGGGCTTGGGTTTCGGAGTCGCTGCCGGTTCGGGCTCAGGTTTTGGCTTGGGTTTTGGCTTGGGCTTGGGGTGCGCCGTGTCGGGCGCGGGCGTCATTGGGATGGTGCGGATTTCCTCCCGCGCCTTGAGGAATTGCCGCTTCTTTTCCTCGTCGGTCGGCTCCCCGTGCAGCCCAGTTCCTTGGAGAATCCAAAGGGCGAGCAACGGCAGAAAAATGGGGCGCACATGGGGGATGCTAGCAGCCGCCGCCGCGCACATTCAAGCCACGCGCGCAGAAACTCTCCGCGCCCCGCAAAGCCGCTTGGAATCAGCCTGCCGCCGCCGTAACCTCCGGGCATGAAACCATTCCTCATCCGCTGGCTCTGCACCAGCATCGCCGTGGCCGTGGCCGTGCAACTGACCCCGATGGACGCCGAAAGCGTGACCGCGCTGGTTTGCACCGCGCTCCTCCTCGGCATCATCAACGCCTTCATCCGGCCCGTGCTCCTTTTGCTCAGCCTGCCCTTCATCCTCGTCACGCTGGGCTTCTTCATCCTCGTCATCAATGCCCTCATGCTGAAGCTCGCCGCGGGCATCGTTCCCGGCTTTCACGCGGGCGGATTTTGGAGTGCGTTCTTTGGCGCCCTCATCATCAGCCTCGTGAACTGGGTGCTCAGCGCGTTTTTCAAGGACAGCCAGGGCAAATACCAGATCCTCACCCACCACGGGCAGATCAAGCAGGTGCAGGGGAAAGTCATCGAGTGAGCCCGCGCCTGCGGGTGAAAATCTGCGGCCTCACCCACCGCGCCGATGCCGAGGCCGCCATCGCGCTCGGAGCCGACGCCCTCGGCTTCAATCTTTTTCCCGGCTCGAAACGCCACCTCGATCCCGCCGCCGACAGCACCTGGCTGCGCACGCTCCCGCCTTTCGTCGCGCGCGTCGCCGTGGTCGTGAATCTCCCGCTCGACGAAGCCCGCGCCGTGGCCGCGCGCCCGGAGTTCGATGTCATCCAGTTCCACGGCGACGAAGACGCCGCCTATTGCGCGGAGTTCGCCCGTCTCGGCCGGCCTTTCATCAAAGCGCTCCGCCTGCGCGAGGCCGCCGATCTCGCCAGCGCCGACCGCTTTTCCACCCCGCACCTCCTGCTCGATGCCCATGCCGGCGCGGCCTACGGCGGCACGGGCCGGCTGATTGATCTCCCGCTCGCTGCCGAGTGCGTGCGGCGGCATCCCGCGCTGCACATCATCCTCGCGGGCGGCTTGCAGCCGGAAAACGTCCGCGCCGCCGTGGGAGTCGTGCGCCCGTTTGCCGTGGACGTGGCCAGCGGCGTGGAAGTCCCCGGCGACCCGCGCCGGAAATGCCCCGAGCGCCTGGCGCGCTTCCTCGCCGAAGCGCGCGGGTGATTCGCGACGCTGGCGGGACGTTGAGTGGGGTGTTGTCTTGAGCGACCGGTTCCAGTGTGCCGCCGGTGGTCAGTTGATGGTGAAGGTGACCGTGTAGGTCGGGCCGGGATTGAAGACGACGGAGATGTTTTGCAGGCCGGTCGCGGCGTTGGCGGGAATGGCGAAGGTGGCTTGCGCGGTGGCTTGCGACGGGCGCGAGATGGCGGTGCCGGCGATGCTTCCGGCGAGCGTGATGCTCGCGGGCACGATGTTCGCCGGCGGCAGCGGTGGGGTGGTCGGGAGCGTGATCGTCACGGTCACGGTGGAGCCGCGCGCGGCGCTGCCGCCGGGGGCCACCGCGGTGCCGCCGCCGCCCGCGCTGCCGCCGCCGTCGTAGGTGGCGAGCGCGGTGCGGTTCAGGCGGTAAAAGCGTTTGCTGTTGGCCGTCGCCGCGCCGTTTTCCACGAGTGTGGTGTCCACCGCTCCAGCGGCGGCGGGATACGCGGCGTTCAGCGTGCCCCAGGTGCCGGTCAGGTCGCTCACGGCTTCCACTTTGTAAGTCCCGCCCTCGGTGCTGTTCCAGACCAGCGTCACGTTGCCGTTCGCGCTGTCCACGGCGGTCACTTGCGGCTGCTCGCGGGTGTTGGGCCCGGCGTTCACATAGGTCGTCTCGGTGCCGGCGAGCGGGGCGGCGGCACCGGTCGGATTGCCGTAGTAGGCGCGGCTGATGTTGTAGGGAAAGGTGGGGGCGCCCGCGGCGTCGATGGCCACGAAGTAGGCATAAGTCCCGCCGGGAAATTCCGGCGTCACGCAATAACGCCCGTTGTATTCGTCGAGATCATAAGTCCCCGCCGCACCCATGCTCTGTCCCGCGATGTCGCCACGGTAGGCTTTGTCTTCCATGTAGCGGTTGAGCGGATAGGTCGTGAAGTTCGTCGGCCCCGTCTGCGTCTGCGCGCCGTAGAGCCGCAGCGCCCACGCCGGTAGCGTGCGCCCGGTCACGCGCACGTCGTCGATGTTGGCCACGCTGCTCCCGTCGCGCAGCGCGTAGCCGGAGCGCATCCGCGTGACTGCGCTGCCGGCATCCAGCGCCACGGCGTAGCCATACGGCCCATAGACTGGGTAGCCATCGCGCACCCAGCCGAGGATGGGCGAGTGCCTGGTCACCGGCGCGGTGCTTTCGGAATAGACTTTGGTCGTCGCGTTGATGTCCACGTGATCGCCGAGCAGGTAGCGCAACGCGATGGGATTGGCGTGGTAATGATGCGTGCCGCTGCCCTCCTGGTGCGCCTTGCCTTCGTCGAAAGTGGCTCCCTCATTCACATAGGCGTCGCGGTTCCAATAGTAAGTGCCGTTGCCCGCTTCCGTCGTGCCCGTCCACACAAAGCCGTCGCGCGAATCGAACATCGCCACGCCATCCACGAAATACCCAATCGCGCCGAGTCCCGTGAGCGTCTTCGTCGCTGGCACCGCGCCCGGCGAGCGGGGCAAGCGGTAGGTCACGTTCTGGTTCTTCGGCAGATTCGGGAACGCCCCGTTCAGCCACGGACCCATGACGTGCCCGGCCAGTCCGCTGGTTTTGATATACACCCAGTCCGTGGAGTAGGAGACCGACTGCACGCCGCAATACACGGGGAGCGACTGGACCTGCGTGCCATTGGTCCAGGTCGTCACCGAGGTGCCCGCCAGCTTGTTGGCGTCGCTCGTGTAGATGCGCGCGTATTTCGACGAAATGTCCGTGAACCACGACGAGAGCAGCGGGTCGGCGTGCGCGGCGGCGGCGGTCCACGCGAGCGCGAGGGCGGTGAGGATGCGGGTGGAAAGGGCGAGGGATTTCATGGAGTTGGTGGGTTTGGATTTCCCCCTACCAAACAGCGCGACTGTTAAGCCCGTATGAGCTGGGCACGGGATTTTTGTAAAGGGAGCGTAAAAGTCGCTGACGGCGCGAAGACCGTGGCAACGAATGTCGTGCGCAGCGCGTATTCGTGCGCGACGCTCCGCGCCACTTCATCCGTATGCGACTTCCCTGGCTCAAACTCGCCGCCGCGCTCGCGGTCATCTGGCTCATCGCCGGGAGCGTGATCTTTTTCGCGCGCCGCGCGAAGGTCACGCCGGAGACCGTGGCGACCTATGTCGGCGCGCATCCCATCGAGGGGAAAGCGGCGGGCGAGCGGGCGAAGGTCATTGAAAAGCTGGCCCGGCAGATGAATCAGCTCAGCTACGAGGACCGGCGCGGAGTCCGCATGGGCAAAGGGCTCGACGGCTTTTTCCGCGGGCTCACGCCGGAGGAGCAGGCGCGCTTTCTCGATCTCACGCTGCCCACCGGTTTCAAGCAGATGATGGAGGCGCTGAATAAGATGACGCCCGAGAAGCGGCAGCAGTTTGTGACCAAGGCGCTCGACGACATGAAGAAGCGCGCAGGCGAGCGCCCGCCGGATGACGCGAAGTTCGATGCCAACGCCAGGAAGATTCTGGATCAGGGCTTCAAGGCGTTTTATAGCGAGGCCAGCGCGGACGTGAAAATGGATGTCGCGCCGCTGATCGAGCAGTTGCAGAAGAATCTGCAGTCGGTGGGCGAGGGGCGGAGGAGGAATGGCGAATGACGAATGAGGGAATGACGAAAGAAGTCCGCATGACGAATGACGAAACTCCCGCGCGTGGGCGCTTCGGGCTTCGGCCTTCGTCATTCTTTCGACATTCGTCATCCGTTATTCGTCATTCCGCTTTCACCCTCGCCGAATTGCTCGTCGTCCTCGTCATCATCGCGGTGCTCGCGGCGCTCGTGTATCCCGCCTACCAGCGCGTGATGGAAAGCGGGCGCGCCACGGCTTGCACGGCGAATCTTCGCCAGCTCGGCGTGGCGCTCGCGCTCTATCTCGGGGAGAACAACAACACCATGCCCACGCTCAAAACCGCACGCGCTAGCTTGGCCGACGACGTGCCGGTGATTGACAACACGCTCGACAAATACGCGTCGGCGAAAGGCGTCTTTGCGTGTCCCGCGGACAGGCAGGGTTTCGCGGCGAAGACGGGCACGAGCTATCTCTGGAACGTGACGCTCAACGGCCAGGCGCTCGCGAGTCTGAACTTCCTCGGGCTCGTGGATGACCTCAGCCACATCCCCATTCTCTCGGACAAGGAAGGCTTTCACCCCTACACCGACAACAAGGTGAACATCCTCTACGCCGACGGCCACGCCACGAAGGACGTGAAAGTTTTCACCGGAAACTGACCGCGCGACCGATGATCGAGCTGCGCAATTTGCAAAAGGCGTGGGGTGGCAAGACGGCGCTGCACGGGCTTTCGCTGGAGGTGCGCAAGGGCGAGGTCTTCGGTCTGCTCGGGCACAACGGCGCGGGCAAGAGCACCGCGCTCGGCATCCTGCTCGGACAGGTGTTTCCCGACGCGGGCGAGGCGCTGATCGGCGGCGTGTCCGTGCAGCGCGAGCGGGCGCGGGCGCTGGCAAAGACGGGCGCGATTTTCGAAGCGCCGCGCTTTTACGACTACCTGAGCGGCTGGCGGAATCTGCTGATCTATACGAGCTATTCGGCGCGCGTGCCGCGGGCGCAGATCGAGGAAGTGGTGGAGATCGCGGGGCTGACGGAGCGCATCCGCGACAAGGTGGGGACTTACTCGCAGGGCATGCGCCAGCGGCTCGGGCTCGCGCAGGCGCTGCTGCCGGCGAACGAGGTCATCCTGCTCGACGAGCCGACGAACGGGCTCGATCCCGAGGGCATCCACGAGATGCGGCTGCTCATCAAAAAGCTGAACCGCGAGCGTGGGCTGACGGTGGTCTTTTGCTCGCACCTGCTCGTGGAGGTGGAGCAGCTTTGCGATCACGTTGTCATCCTCAATCAAGGCCGCAAGATCTTCGACGGCCGCTGGGCGGACCTCGCGACGGATTGTCGGCAGGTGCGGCTGGAAGTGGACGACTGGCCGCGCGCCGCCGCGCTGCTCAGCGCGAGCACGGGCGTGAGCGTGGTGGAGCCGGGCGTCGTCGCGCTCGAGGAGAAATGTGCGACCGCCGACATCGTGGCGCGTCTCGTGACTGGCGGCGTGCGGGTGAGTGCCGTCGAGCCGCAGCGGCGGAGCCTGGAGCAAATCTATCTCGCGCTGACCCACCACGGCGCGTCGCCCGAATCGCAAGCATGAGCCTCTTCCTCCTCCAACTCCGCGGCGAACTCTGGAAGCTCTTCGCCCGCAAGCGCACCTACCTCGGCTTCGGCGTCTTCCTCGGCGTGGAGTCGCTCATCCTGATCCTTTGGCAGCTCCCGCGCGGACAGCGCTGGATGAAGCGCATGATCGAGCAAAGTGGCGGCGTGTTTGAGCAATACTTCTCCGGCCTCACCGTCGCGATGATCATGCTCTCGACCACGGTCTTCCTGCTCGGCGCGCTTTATCTGGGGCTGGTCGGCGGCGATCTCATCGCCAAGGAAGTCGAGGACGGCACCATGCGGATGACGCTTTGCCGGCCCGTCTCGCGGCTGCGCGTGCTGCTGGTAAAATACGCGACGTGCGTCATCTACACGTTCACGCTGGTCATCTTCATCGGCCTCTCCGCGCTCGGCGCGGCCATGCTCGTGCGTGGCGGCGGCGGGATGTTCCTGATGATCCCGGAGGAAAAGCTGGTCGCCTTTTACGACTTCGGCCCCGGCCTCGTGCGCTACCTCGCGGCGCTGCCATGCTTTGCGCTGAGCATGCTCACCATCGCCACATTTTCCTTCACGCTCTCGTGCTGCAACATGAAGCCCGCGGCGGCCACGATCTCGGCGATCACCATCTTTTTCGTGGACTGGATTTTCCATCTCGTCCCGTATTTTGAAACCTACCGTCCGTGGATGATGACCACGCACATGAGCACCTGGCTGAACGTCTTCCGCAATCCGTGGCCGTGGCCGCAAATGGTCGAAGACTACGGACTCTTGCTCGGGCTCGACGCCACGTTCTTCGTCATCGGCGCGATCATTTTCTCGACGCGGGATTTCAAGTCGTAAGAGCGGCGCTTCGCCGACGCCGCAACCCGGCCATTTCCCCAAAAAATCTCCGCAATAACGCCAACGACGCCACACCAGTGTCGGCCCCGTTGTTTCGATTGAAACGGCCTGCGGCGTTCCGATAGCATCGCAGAAATTCCATCCCAACTAACCGCTAAGGTCTGATCCGAAGCCCGCTGGTCCCTAGCGACAGGCGGGCCTTTTCGCCAAACGCGCCTCACGATTTTGTCGCGTTCGCCAATTCGTTTCGGGAAAGTCATCCAATCGTCACAAATTCAGGCCACAGTCTCTTGGGCCGAACGCCTATCATCCAACTAGCTCCTCATGAAAATCATCCAGTTCCTCAGCATCCCCACCGCTCTCGTGCTCGCCGTTTCCACGGCGTCCGCCGGGAAGCTCGTCATCAAAGGCTCCGACACCCTCGGCGCGAAACTTGTGCCGCAACTGGCCGAGGCCTACAAGGCCAAGAACCCCGACACCAGTTTTGAGATCGCCGCCGAAGGCTCGACCACCGGCCTGACCGCGATCATCGACAGCACTGCCGACATCGGCATGTCCAGCCGCCATGCCAAGGTCATCGAGGAATCCGCCGCGGAGGCCAAGGGCGCGAAACTCACGCCGACCATCGTGGCCTACGACGGCCTTGTCGTGATTGTGAATGTGAAGAGCCCGCTCGCGAACCTGACCAGGAGGCAGGTCGAGCAGATCTTTACTGGCGACGTGACCGACTGGAGCGCCCTCGGCGGCGCAGCCGGGAAGATCTCCATCTATACGCGCAACACCTCGTCCGGGACGTATTCGGACTGGAAGGAACTCGCCATGAAGAAACGCGACTACGCGCCCAGTTCGCAAAAAATGGCGGGCCATGAACAGATCGCGGCGGAAGTCGGCAAGAACCCGAGCGGCATCGGCTATGTCGGCCTCGCCTACGTCAAGGCAGCGGGCGTCAAGATGATCAAAATCGAAGGGCTCGAGCTGAGCGACGAGACCGTGCGCAACAAGTCCTGGCCTTATGCGCGCCCGACTTTCTACTACACCAACGGCGCGCCCGCCGGGGAGGCGAAGAAGTTCACCGACTTCACGCTGAGCGACGAAGGCCAGGCCATCGCGCGCAAGGTCGGCTTTGTGCCGGTGAAGTAAGCGCCGGTCCGCACTTCCCAGAGCCCGCGAGGCGTCGCGTTGCGCGGGCTCCTTCCTTTTTCCATCGGAGCAAAAATCCGCTCTCATCTTCGCATGAAGTCCACCACCGCCCAGTCGGCCCGCCCCATCGGCGAGGCGTTGCTAAACCGGAATCGCTTCCGGTTGCTGGGCCTGACGCCGGATGAAATCATCAAGTATTTCTTCAACGGCAACGCCGTCGTGGCGATCGTGGTGCTGGCGCTGATCACGATCTTTCTCTTTCGCGAAGGCGCGGGATTTTTCGGCCAGAACAGGCACAACCTGCGCATCTACCGGCTGGCGGGATTGGAGTATGTGGACTTCATCCGGCGGCAGGTGGACGACCACACCGCGCTCAACCGCGCGCTGAATGAATCGCGACTGGCGCAGTTCACGAAGCTGACGGCGGCGGGCCAAACCGTGGAGCAGGCCAACGCGGGGCTCGTGCCGTTCGACGCGTTCGCGACGACCTTTGGCGACGCCGTGGAGGATGTGCGCGGCGTGCTTTCCGATCTCACGGAAGTGGCGATGGCCATCAAACAGAAGGAGCAGGTGAACCGTGACCGGCTGGAGCAAAAAGGGATGCTGCTCGGCGCGGGGAAGAAGGAGGAAGCGGACAAGATCACGGTCACGCCCGTGAATTTCGCGGCGGAGACGGTGACGCTGAAAGGCGCGTTCCCCGCGTATCAGGAGGCGAACAAACAGTTCGCCACCAAGCTCGGCGTGGCGCTCGCCGCGGCACCGGTCATGCCCGACCCGAAGCTGCAGAAGCAGATCGACGCCGTGAAAACCAAAGGCCAGGCACTCATCGCGGCGATCCCCGGGACGGAGCGCGCGATGCAGGCGTGGAAACATGACGAACCGATCCCGCTCTCCCGTTCGCTGACTTCGTTTCTGTTTGGTCGGCAGTGGCTGACCGCGAGTTTCTGGCAGGACTGGTATGGCATCCTCCCGCTCTTCGTCGGCTCACTGCTCGTCTCGCTCATTGCCCTCGCCATCGCCGTGCCGCTGGGCATCGCGGCGGCGATTTACGTGAGCGAAATCGCCTCCGCGCGGGAGAAGAACTTCATCAAGCCCTACATCGAATTCATCTCGGCGATTCCGTCCGTGGTGCTCGGCTTTTTTGGCGTCGCCGTGCTCGGCAGCGCGCTGCGCGGTCTCTCGCAACTCTCCTTTATGAGCTGGTTCCCCGGCTTTCCCATGAGCGAGCGCCTGAACTCCCTGACCGCCGGTTGTCTCCTCGCGCTCATGGCCGTGCCCACCATTTTCTCGCTGGCCGAAGACGCCATCAACAACGTGCCCAAGCACTTCAAGGAAGCGTCCTACGCGCTCGGCGCCAACCGCTTCCAGACCATCACGCGCATCCTCGTCCCGGCCTCGCTCTCCGGCATCATCTCCGCGATCCTGCTCGGGTTCGGGCGCGTCATCGGCGAGACCATGGTCGTGCTGCTCTGCGCCGGCAACCGCATCGCCATCCCCGATTTCACCGAAGGCCTCGGCGCATTTTTCCAGCCCGTCCACACCATGACCGGCATCATCGCGCAAGAGATGGGCGAAGTCGTGAACGGCAGCATCCACTACCGCGCGCTCTTCATGGTCGGCATCATGCTTTTCCTCCTCTCGCTCGCGATCAACTACGTGGCGCAGATCATCGTCCGCCGCTACCGCATCTCCATCGGATGAAATCGGAAAATCGAATGTCGAAGTCCGCAACCAACGCAGCCCAAGGTTTGAACCTCCGAAAGCCATCGGCGTTCGCCCCATCCGTTTCCTCCATTTCCATCCCTTCGAATTTCCTTCGGATTTCGGATTTCGGATTTCGGATTTTCCCCTGATGCGCGCTCATCCTTTCAAAGCGCAGCCGTCCTCCGCGCGCAGCGTCGAGCGCGTAGCCTTCGGCATCTTCCGCGCGGCCACGTATTTCATCCTGCTCTGCGCCACCTGCATCTTCGGCACCATTGTCCTCAAAGGCGCGGGCACCGTCTTCCAAACGAAGGCACCCTTCATCAACGTCCCGTTCCTGACCCAGGCGCCGGAGACGCTTTTCGTCTTCGAGCACGAGGGCGTGAAGATGAAGATGGGCGACCGGGAGTTTCGGAAATTCAAGGAGGAGCACCAGCTCCCGGACATCCCCGCCGAGAGCTACGTGTATAGCTCGGGCGGCATCTGGCCGTGCATCGTTGGCACCGTATTGCTCGTCGTCGGCTCCATGGCTATCGCGCTGTTCATCGGCATCAGCAGCGCCATTTACCTGAACGAATACAGCACCCACGGGCGCTTCGTGACCTTCATTCGCCTCGCCATCCTCAATCTCGCGGGCGTGCCGTCCATCGTCTTCGGCCTCTTCGGCCTCGGCCTGTTCGTCGTCTTCATGCCGGTGCTGCAAAACTTCGCCAACCCCGCCGTCGCGAGTCTGCCCGTGGGCTTCGGCCACTACCTGAATTTCTCCGGCTGGAACGTCTGCCTGCTGTCCGGTTGGTTCACGCTCGCCTTCATGGCGCTGCCGGTCGTCATCACCGCGAGCGAGGAGTCGTTGAAAGCTGTGCCCATGGGCTTCCGCGAGGGTTCACTCGCGCTCGGCGCGACCAAGTGGCAGTCCATCCGCACCAACGTCCTGCCCTACGCGCTGCCCGGCATGCTCACTTCCTCCATCCTCGGCATCGCCCGCGTGGCCGGCGAGACCGCGCCGATCATGTTCACCGCCGCCTACGTGGTGCGCGACAAAATGCCGTGGGACGTGGACCGCCCGCTCGACATGCTTTTCCAAGGCGTCATGGCGCTGCCCTACCACATCTACGTGGTCAGCTCGAAAATCCCGCAGAACGAATACACCGAGCGCGTGCAATACGGCTCGGCCTTCGTCTTCCTCTTCATCGTCATGGGCATCGCGCTTACCTCCATCCTGCTGCGGATCAAAATGCGCAGCCGTTACCGCTGGTGATGAATCCCTTGCCATGACCGCCGCTGCTCCCAATTCTCGCATGAAGCCGACCGATACCACACCGATGCCGAGCGCCCACGCCGCCCACGACACCACCGATCCCACGGCTCCGACGATGATCGAGGTCGAGAACCTCGACTTTTTCTACGCCAGAGCCCAGGCGCTGCACGACGTCACGATCAAGATTCCCGCCAACAAGGTCACCGCCTTCATCGGCCCGTCCGGCTGCGGAAAGTCCACGCTGCTCCGCTGCTTCAACCGCATGAATGACCTCGTGGACATTGCCCGCATCGGTCGCGGCGAGATTCGCATTCACGGCGTGGACATTCATCATCCCGACGTGGACGTGATCGCGCTCCGCCGGCAAGTCGGCATGGTCTTCCAGAAGTCGAATCCCTTTCCGAAATCCATCTACGAGAACATCACCTACGGCCTGCTAATCCAAGGCGTGAAAGACCGGCGCACGCTCGACGAGGTGGTCGAAAAAAGTCTGCGCGGCGCGGCGCTCTGGGATGAGGTCAAAGACCGGCTGCACACCAGCGGCCTCGGCCTGTCCGGCGGCCAGCAGCAACGGCTGTGCATCGCCCGCGCCATCGCCGTCGAGCCCAGCATCCTTCTCATGGACGAGCCGTGCGCCGCGCTCGATCCCATCGCCACCTCGAAAGTCGAGGAACTGATCCAGCAGTTGAAGGGCAAATACACCATCGTCATCGTGACCCACAACATGCAGCAGGCTGGCCGCTGCTCGGATCAGACCGCTTTCTTCTACCTCGGGAAACTCATCGAGTATTCCAAGACCGAGAAGATTTTCACCAACCCCGCGCAGAAGCAGACCGAGGATTACATCACGGGCCGCTTCGGCTAAACCTCCGAACTCCGATATTCATGAGCCTTTTTTGGGAACAACAACTAGCCGACATCCGCGAGCAACTCCTGCTCATGTCCGGCCTCACCGAACGCAACCTTGCGCTCGCCATGCGCGCGCTCGTCGAACGCGACGACAAACTCTGCGACACCGTCGAGGCCGAGGACGAACAGATCGACCAGCTCGAAATCCACATCGATGAAATGGTCGTCACCTACATCTCCACCCACGGCCCCATCGCCCGCGACTGCCGGCTCATGCTCACGGCGTCGAAAATTTCCAGCAACCTCGAGCGCATCGCCGACCAGGCCACCAAGATCGCCCGCCGCGCCCGCGAACTGAACACCGAGCCGCTGCTCAAGCCGCTCATCGACATCCCGCTCATGGCCGACATCGCGCAGGAGATGTTGCGCGACAGCATCACCGCCTACGTGGATGGCAACAACGAACTCGCCGTCGAGATCATCGCCCGCGACCGCTCCGTGGATGCCATCAACAAGCAACTCGCCCGCGAGCTGACCAGCTACATGATCGAGAGCCCGAAGACCATCACTCGCGCGCTCAAGCTGATGACCATCTCCGGCGCCATCGAGCGCGTGGCCGACCACGCCACGAACATCGCCGAGGAAGTCTTCTACCTGAACCGCGGCCGCGACATCCGCCACGACCCCGCGCTCAAGTAGCCCGGTTACAGCCCCAGCGGCGGCATCGTCCGCACGGAGAAATCTGCGAACGGCAACCCATGCGCCTCCGCCACCGCGCGGCAGGTGATCTTGCCGTCGATCAGATTCAGCCCGCCGAGCAAGTGCGGATCGCGCTCGAACGCCCCCGGCACCCCGTGGTCGGCGAGCGTCTCGATGTAACGGTAAGTCACGTTCGTCAGCGCTTGCGTGGCCGTGCGCGCGTAAGCCGCGGGCATATTGGCCACGCAGTAGTGCGTCACCTCTTCCTCCACAAAAATCGGATCGTGATGCGTCGTTGGGCGCGACGTTTCCACGCAGCCGCCCTGATCAATCGCGATGTCCACCAGCACGCTCCCCGGCTTCATCATCCGCAGCATGTCGCGCGTGATCAGCTTCGGCGCCTTCGCCCCCGGCACCAGCACCGCGCCGATGAGCAGGTCCACCGTCGGCATCAGCTCCAGCAAATGCGCCGGGCTGGAGTAGAGCGTGTGCGCCGCCTGCATGGTGATGTCGAGGAAACGCATCCGTTCCACATCCACTTCGAGGATCGTCACGTCCGCGCCCAGGCCCGTCGCCATGCGCGCCGCGTTCACGCCCGCCGAGCCGCCGCCGATCACGATGACCTTGCCCGGCAGCACGCCGGGCACGCCGCCGAGCAGCACGCCTTTGCCGCCGTTGTGCTTCGCCAGAAAGTAGCCGCCCATGATGATGGACATGCGTCCCGCGATCTCGCTCATCGGCTCCAGCAGCGGCAGCCGGCGGTTCACCTCCACGGTCTCATACGCGATCGCCGTCACCCGCGCCCTGGCCAGCGCCTCCGTCAGCGGCTTGCTCGCGGCGAGGTGCAGATAGGTGAAAAGAATCTGCTCCGCGCGCAGCAGCGGGTACTCCTCGGGCAATGGCTCCTTCACCTTCACGATCATCTCCGCCCGTTCGAAAACCTCCGCGTGTTTCTCCACCATCTGCGCGCCCGCCTTCACATACTCCTCATCCGCGTAACCCGAGCCGACCCCCGCGCCTTTTTCCACCAGCACCGTGTGTCCGTGCCGCGTGAGCTGATACGCCGCTCCCGGCAGCAGCCCCACCCGATTTTCCTGCGCCTTCGTTTCTTTCGGAATGCCAATAATCATGCCTCCCTTCTCCGCCTTTTCCGGCCAAAAACAAGGCTGGACCGCAAGCGACGGGCGGGCTTGGCGTCAGCGCGCGAGCGGGCGTGATCCGGTGCGGACCTTGCCGGGTGTGGCGGACTTCAAATCGGTTGCACCTTCCATTTTCGAGCCCAAAGTTCCCGCGCCATGAAAGCCCCCCTCTGGACCCTCGTCATCATTTGCGCCCTCGCCGTTTCTGGTCGGGCGCTGGACCTCAACGGCAATCAGCAAAGCGATGTCTGGGAGATGATCTTCGGCGCGGCGGGTCTGCCGGCGGCGGGCGATGCGGATGGCGACGGGTGGAGCAATGCGCTGGAGAGTGCGGCGGGGACGAATCCGCGCGATGGGGCGTCGTTTCCGGGGCTGCATCTAACGACGGATGGCGTGTCGCTTTTCGCCGGGTGGACGGAGCTGGCGGGGAAAAAATACACGCTGGAGACCAAGCCGGCGCTCGGCGCGGGGACGTGGACGGCGCTGGGGCCGGACGTGATCGGCGAGGGCGGGCCGACGGAATTGCAGCTCGCGCTGGGCGGCGCGCTCACGGGGTTTTTCCGACTGCGCGCGGCGGATGTGGACAGCGATGGCGATGGCATCAATGACTGGGAGGAGCGCGCGCTCGGGTTCGATGCGACGCGGACGCGGACGGAGCGTTACGCCGCGCTCGACAGCGCACGCATCCCGGCGGGGCTCACGGCGGCGAACACCATCACCGTCGCCGTCTATGACGAAACGTGTTCGGAGCGCTGGCCCGATCCGGCGGTCCTGGTGGTGCGGCGGGCGGGCGGGTTGCAGCCGCTCACGGTCAATGTCGCGTTCAGCGGCACGGCCACGCGCGGCCCGGACTACACGACCTCGAGCACGGGCAATGTGGTCACGCTGGGGCCGGGCCAGCGTGAGGCGTTCGTTGAGATCCACCCCATCGCCGACGCCAATGACGGTGAGCCGACGGAGACGATCACGCTCACGGCGCTGGCCGGCGCGGGCTACAGCGTGGGGGCGCAAAACGCAGGCACGGTTTCGCTTTTCAACGAAACCGCGGCGAGCGGTCCCTCGCGGAAAGAGGCGGCGCGCTTTTTGATTCAGGCGGCTTTTGGACCGGATCAGGACACCAATGGAAATCACATCCCCGAGAACGTGGAGGCGCTGATGGCCACGACGTTGGGGGCGTGGATTGATGACCAGTTCACGCGGCCCGTCGGCCTGCTTCGCCCGATGGTGCAGTGGCAGATCGCGCAGCCCGGCAGCGCCGCGATTTACAACGACAAGAAACAAAACGCGTGGTGGGGCCGCGCGATGGGCGTGCCGAAGTTGCGGCCCGATGCCGCGCTGCTGGGCCTGCCCGATCAGCTCCCCGATCCGCTGCGGCAGCGCGTGGGTTTTGCGCTGTCGCAGATCTACGTGATCTCGGACCGCATGGAGACGCTCGCCACGAATCCCGAGGGCATGGCGGCCTACTACGACATGCTGCTCACGCACGCCTTCGGCAACTTCCGCGACCTGCTCTTCGACGTATCCGTGCATCCCTGCATGGGCCTTTACCTCAGCCATCTCGGCAACCGCAAACCGGACGCGGTGGCGCAGACTTTCCCGGATGAAAACTACGCGCGCGAGGTCATGCAGCTTTTCAGCATCGGGCTGTGGATGCTGAACCCGGATGGCTCGCGCCAGCTCGACGCGCAGGGCCAGCCGATCCCGACTTACTCGAACGCGAACATCACGGAATTCGCGCGTGTCTTCACCGGGCTCTCGCACTGGGATTCGGGTTTCAACGGTTACTCCATCGACTTCACGCAGCCGATGATCGGCTGGGATGACGAGCACGATCTCGGGCCGAAGACGCTGCTCCTCGGCGCGACCACGCCGCAGCGCGCCGCGAGCCTCGACCACAACGACACCGCCACGCTGCTCGACGTGAATGCCGCCATCACCAACCTCTTCAATCACCCGAACGTCGGGCCGTTCCTCGGGCGGCAGCTCATCCAGCGGCTGGTCACGTCGAATCCTTCGCCCGCCTACATCGGACGGGTATCGGCGAAATTTGCGGATAACGGCGCGGGCGTGCGCGGCGACCTGAGGGCGGTGGTGAAACAGATCCTTCTCGACCCCGAGGCGCGCGACGGCGCGGCGCTGACCAGCGCGACTTTCGGCAAGCTGCGCGAGCCGTTTTTGAAATGCGTGAACTTCGCCCGCGCCTTCAACGCCGCCAGCCAGGAGGGCTGGTATTACCTCGATGCGTTCAATATCGACCACGTCGAGGAGCCGCTGAAAAGCCCGAGCGTTTTCAACTTCTACCTGCCCACCTACTCGCCGCCCGGCGCGCTCACCCAAGCCGGGCTGGTCGCGCCCGAGCTGCAGATCGTCAACGCGTCGTCCGGCGTGAAAGCGCCGAACTATTTCTTCAACGCGATCGAGGGCGGACTGCACCGCTGGGGCACCGCGCTGCCCGAGCGCGTGGTGAAGCTGAACCTCACGACCGAGATGCTGCTCAATGCCGGCGTGGTCCCGCCCGGCGAACACTACCCGCCCGGCCTGCCCAACCCCGATCCCGACCTGCTCCTCCGCCGACTCGACCTCGCGCTCACCGGCGGCACGCTCGCGCCGCGCAACTTCCAACTCATCCGCGAAGCCATGCTGCGCATCGTCCCCGGCGGCTACGACTGGCACATCCGCCGACTCCAACTCGGCATCTACCTCATCACCACCAGCGCGGATTTCGCCGTGCAACGCTGATGCGAGCGCTACGCAAACAACCGGCGCAGCAGCTTCGCGAGGCCAGGCTTGTCGAGTTCGCGATTGGCGATGGCGATCATGGCGTCGTAGAGCGCGGAAGACGATTCCGTCGAGGTTCCGACGCCGGCCAATTCGAGGCAAAGCAGAGCGGAGCCGATGCCCGTGCGTTTGTTGCCATCGATGAAGGCTTGCGCCTGCGCGATGTGAAAAGCGTACGCCGCGGCGACGCCAAAAATGTCCGCGCTGCCGTAGTAGTAATCGTTCTGCGGTTGACCGATGGCGCTTTCGAGACCGGCTTGATCGCGGATGCCGTCGCTTCCGCCATGTTCGCGCAGCGAACGCCGGTGCAGCTCCAGCACCGTCTCAAAGGAGAGGAAAATGATTTCCGCCAAAACCTCGGTCCTTCACTGCGCCAGCCGCCGGAGCAAGTCGCGATGCTTTTCAAATACTGCATCCATTGCCGCAGGCACATCCGCGTCGGACGGCTGCACAACCCGCACGCGTGGATCGCTCGCGTCCGGACGCTGGCGCAGATCGGAGGCCAACTGTTCGATGTCCGCAAGTTCTGCGGCGCTCAAGTTGCGCAAGGCTTCTTTGATTTCAGCGACAGACATGCCGCGAAACTAGCGCACGCCTACCACCCTTCCAACCCGCAATTCATCCCATGAAAACACGTCGCCAATTCCTCGGCCAGGCGAGCTGCGCCGCCGTCAGCAGCATCCCGATCCTGAGCACGCTGCTCAATCTCCGCCTCGCCGGCAGCGTGGCCGCGGTGACCGCGCCGGCGGCGGGCCAATACCGCGCGCTCGTCTGCATTTTCCAGTCCGGCGGCAACGACAGTTTTAACATGCTCACGCCATACAGCGGCGCGTCGTCCACGGCGGCGAGCGCCTTTGCCGAATACACCGCGAGCCGCTCCGACCTCGCGCTCGGCCAGGCGCAGCTCACCGAGATTCATCCCACGAACACGCCGGGCCGCACCTTCGGCGTGCATGGCGGCATGCCGCAGCTCGCGGCGTTGTTTGAAAGCGGGAACGCGGCCTTTGTGGCGAACGTCGGCACGCTCATCGAGCCGGTGCTCAACCGCACGCAAGTCGCGCAGGCCACGAAGCGCCTGCCGCTCGGCCTTTACTCCCACAGCGACCAGATCGAGCAATGGCAGACCAGCGTGCCGCACAGCCGCTCGGGCGTGGGTTGGGCGGGGAAAATGGCGGACCTCATCAAGAGCTTGAACGCCACCCAAACCGTCTCGATGAACATTTCCACCGACGGCAGCAACGTGTGGCAGACCGGCGTGACCGACGCGGAATACGCCGTCGATCCCGGCAACGACAACGACCCGACCGGCGGGGCCGTGGCGCTCAGCGGTTACGCGCAGGATTATGCGGCGAACCCCTTCGTGGACGCGACCAGCGGGGCGATCGACAGCCAGCTCGCGCTCGCCTACACGAATCTGCTCCAGCAGACTTTTCAAAAGAAACGCCGCAGCGCGCGCGACGCCTACGCGCTCTACTCCACGGCCACCGCCGGCGCGCTGCCGGGCAACGTCGTTTTCCCCAACACCGGCGTGGGCCGCCAGCTCCGCCAGATCGCCAAAGCCATTGCCGGACGCACCGCCCTCGGCGCGGTGCGGCAGACTTTTTTCGTGAACCGCGGCGGCTGGGATCACCACAGCAATACCCTCGCGCTGCAGGCCGCGATGCTCCCCGAGATCGACGCCGCGCTCGGGGCGTTCTGGACCCAGCTCGGCCTGCTCGGGGTGCAGCCGAACGTCACGATTTTTTCCGCGTCCGACTTTGGCCGCACACTCACGAGCAACAGCCAGGGTTCCGATCACGCCTGGGGCGGCAACGCCTACGTCGTCGGCGGCAGCGTGCTCGGGCGGAAAATCTACGGCAGTTATCCGAGCCTCGCCGTGAACCCCGATAGCGGCGCCGAAGTGAACCCGCTCGACACCGGCCGCGGGCGACTCATCCCCACCACGAGCTGCGACCAGTTCTTCGCCGAGATGGCGCTCTGGCTCGGCGTCCCCGCCTCCAGCCTCCCGCTGATCCTGCCAAACATTGGCAACTTCTACGCCGGCAGCGGTGCCCCGCTCGGGTTCCTCGCGTAGGCGGTGTCCGTCATTTTCCGGGGGCTTGCCGGGCGTGGGCGGGTGGGGTAAAGCGGCGGGATGCTCCACGAACTGACCACCCATTTACTGACCGGCTCCGATTTGACGGCGGAACTGGTGGATTTGGCGGTGGTGGGTTTGGTGGCGACGGAGGTGGCGGATGCGGAGAAGGGGGATTTTTTGAAGGCGTTGCGGGCGAAGGGGGAGACGGCGGCGGAGATGGCGGCGTTCGTGCAGGCACTGCTGGCGCGGGCGGTGGAGCCGGGGTTGGAGGCGGCGCGGTTGCCGGGGCCGATGCTGGATGTTTGCGGGACGGGCGGCGACCGGTTGGAGCTTTTCAATGTCTCGACGACGGCGATGTTTCTGCTCGCGGCAGGCGGGGCGTGCGTGGTGAAGCATGGGAACCGCGCGATCACGAGCCGGAGCGGTGGGGCGGATGTGCTGGAGGCTTTGGGGGTGCGGATCGATCTGCCGCCGGCGGAGTTGCGGCGGTGTGTGGAGGCGCATGGGCTGGGGTTCGTTTTTGCGCCGGGGTATCATCCGGCGTTCCGGGCGATTGCGCCGGTGCGGCGGGCGCTGGCGGCGGAGGGCATCCCGACGATTTTCAATCTGCTCGGGCCGCTGCTCAATCCAGCGCGTCCGCCGTTTCAGTTGGTGGGAGTTTTTTCGCCGGTGCTGCTGCCGAAGTATGCGGAGACGCTGCTCCGGCTGGGCCGGACGCGGGCGTGGGCGGTGCATGGCAGCGGGATGGATGAGCTGACGCTGAACGGCCCGACTGCGGTGTGCGCAGTAGCGGAGGGGCGGGTGGAGGAGTTCACGCTGCGGCCGGAGGAGGTGGGGCTGGCGGCGTGTCCGCTGGCGGCGCTGCGCGGTGGGGATTGCGGGGAAAATGCGGTGATTCTGACGGGGATTCTCGACGGGACGGATACGGGGCCGCGGCGCGATCTGGTGCTGCTGAATGCCGGGGCGGGGTTCGTGGTGGCGGGGCTGGCGGCGAGTGTGGCGACCGGGCTGGAGCTGGCGCGGGAGCAGGTGGCGAGTGGTCGCGCGCTGGCGAAGCTGCGGGCGTTGCAGGGGTTCGCGTAAGGGGCGGGTCAGTAAGTTTGGAGGTGTCCGCCGGCGCTTTCGGGCTTGTCGCTGTATTTGATGGTGGGGGCGTCGCCGGAATAGAGGTGGGCGGAGGATTTGGGCTGGCGGCTGGCGCAGGCGGGGAGGGCGAGGGCGAGGGCGGCGAGCAGGAGGAGGCGGCAGGAGTTGGGCATGGGTGGGAGGGTAGCGGGAAAAGGCGGGGAGTCGAAGGAATGCGCGGCGCGGTGGACGTGGGCAAAATGGGATGTGGTGGTCAGCACGCTGTCCCCGGATATGGTCCGTCGGTAAATCCATGCCTCCAACCCGCTTCGACCGTCCGCTGTGGCTGACCATCCTTTGCGCCGCGCTCGTCATGCTCGCGGTCTGGGGAATGATCGACCCGCTCCTGGCTTGGTATTTTCCCCGGACCGCGAACGGGGTGGCGCCGATCCCGCCGTCCCGCCTCGCGACCGAGTTCGGCGTTTGGGCGGGAGTGGCGATTCTGGGTGGGTTTCTTTTCAAACCGGCCAACTGGGCACGGCAGACATTCTTCGCCTACACCGCTGCGGTGACCGTGGCCTTGCTGACCTACGCGCCGAAGGAGGACATTGCCCCGGTCATCGCGAAACTGGTCGGGGCGTGTCTGCTCCTCGCCCTCCCGGGTGCCCATCGCTATTACCTGGGGCGCGATCCCCGGCGTCCGCCGAACACGGAGAAAGAGCCCGCCGCCCTCCAGTCGCAAGCCCGGAAGGGCAAATACGACTACTGAGTGTTACTTTTCAAGCTATGAAGACCGTCACCCTGATTCTATTGTCCGTGTTCGTGTGGATGGGTGTGGGCGGCTGTTCCTCGGGTCGCGCTGCGGAGACAAACACGGCACCTCGCTGGAACATCCTGTTCGTTTTCGCTGACGACTGGGGGCGTTATGCGAGTTGTTACCAGGCACTCGATGGCAGGCCGACGCTGAATGACGTGATTCAGACGCCGAACATTGATCGTGTCGCCCGGGAAGGCGTCTTATTTCGGAATGCCTTTGTGAATTCGCCGAGTTGCACGCCGTGCCGCAGCTCGCTGCTCACGGGACGTTACTTTTTTAACTGCAACCGCGGCGCGATCCTCAGGGGCGCGGTATGGGATGATACGATTCCGACTTATCCGCTCCTGCTCCGCGCTGCGGGCTACAGCATCGGGAAAACCTACAAGGTCTGGAGCCCCGGCGCTCCGGCGGACGCGCCGTTTGGCGGGCAGAAGTATGCCTTTGAAAAGCGGGGCAGTCTCGCGCAGCATTTTTCGAAAAGTGTCGTGCCCATTATTCAGACGGGGCTGAGCGTCGCCGAAGCACGCGCCAAGATCCTCGATCAAGTCCGCGGGAACTTCGACGACTTCCTCGCGGCGCGCACGCCGGGCAAGCCGTGGCATTACTTTTTCGGCCCCACCACCACCCATCGCTCATGGGTGAAAGGCTCGGGCAAGCTGCTTTGGGGTGTCGATCCGGAGGCGTTGAAAGGTAAGATGCCGAAGTTCCTGCCCGACGTGCCCGAGGTGCGCGAGGACGTGGCGGACTATCTCGGCGAGTGTCAGGCCGTGGATGCCTATGTCGGTGCACTGCTCAAACGCCTGGAGGAAACCGGCGAGGCGGACCGCACGCTCGTCGTCATCAGCGGCGACCATGGCATGCCGGGCGTGCCATCTGGCAAATGCAACCTTTACGACCACGGCACCAGCGTCGCGCTAGTGGTACGGGTGCCCGGCGGCAAAGGCGGGCGCATTGTGGATGACTTCGTGCGGCTGCCGGACCTCGCGCCGACCTTCATGGAAATCGCCGGGGTTAAACTGCCCGGGAATCTTTACGGACGCTCACTGCTGCCGCTGCTGAAGTCCGACCAGAGCGGCATCATTGACCCGACGCGCGACTGGGTCATCACCGGACGCGAGCGCCATGTCGCCGACGCCCGTGAAGGCAACCTGCCATTTCCGATGCGCGCCTTGCGCACGCCGGACTACCTCTATCTCCGCAACTTCGAGCCCGACCGCTGGCCAATGGGAACGCCGACCGGCATCTCTGCGAGCGGGACTCCGCTGTTCGATGCGCTGCAAAGTAACACCTCGGTCGCCTTTGCCGACATGGACGCCAGCCCGACCAAGGCATGGGTCGTCACCCACCGCCACGAGCCCGACGGGCGGAAATTCTACGACTTGGCCTTTGGTAAACGTCCCGCCGAGGAACTCTACGATGTGCGCAAAGACCCAGACATGATGAACAACCTCGCGGGTAACACAGACTTCGCGACGACTAAGTCTGGTCTCGCCGAGCGGCTCATGAAGGAACTCACCCGGGCCAAAGACCCGCGCGTCACCGAGATCCCGATCCGCTTTGAGTATCCGCCTTTCACCGATGGCGGCGATAATGGGAACCAACTGAAGCCTCCGAAGTAGGTTGAAGCTCGCAAGACAATGAAATCCAATTTTTGCTGGCGCAGCGCATTCCTGATCGGGGTGCTGACCGGCAACTCGCCGCGGGAAATCCGGTGATCGCAAAGGTGCTGTACAAGGATTCGATTTGGCACTGGGTCCTGATTACCGGAAAGCACGGCTTCAAGTATCTCATCCACGACCCCCTCAGCACCGAGCCCAAGAGTGAAACGATGGTCGCTTATCCGCGCGGCATCTTTGCTCTCCGGTGGGTGGAAAAGGGCTGATGTCCGGGTGAGCCGCGTGACGGCAATCAGCCTGTCGAAGATCCACTCGCGCGTTGCTGGATGGTGAGGGTGTAGCGCTGGGCGCGGCGGCGGAGGCGGAGCGGGGTGGCGAAGGTTTCGGCGAGGAGCGGGGAGGTGAGGACGCGGCGATTGGGGCCGGCGGCGAGAAGGCGACCGGCGCGGAGGAGCAGGGTGTGGGTGAAAAGCGGGATGATTTCCTCGACGTGATGCGTGACGAAAAGGAGCGCGGGGGCGTGGGGCTGCGTGCCGAGACGCTCGAGGAAAGCGAGGAAGTGTTCGCGGGCGAGCGGATCGAGGCCGGCGCAGGGTTCATCGAGAATGAGCAGGGGCGGGCGGGCCATGAGGGCGCGGGCGATGAGGACGCGCTGGCGTTCGCCTTGGGAGAGGACGCCCCACGGACGGTCGGCGAGATTTTTCGCCTCGACCTGCACGAGGAGACGCCGGGCGGCGGTGCGGTCGGCGGGCGTGGTGCGGCCCCAGAAGTCGATCATGGCGTAGCGGCCGGAGATGACGGTGGTGAGCGCGGGTTCGTGGTCGGGGATCCTCTGGCGGATGCTGGAACTGACGAGGCCGACGTGGGTGCGAAGGTCGCGCCAGTCGCTTTCGCCAAAAGTCTGACCGAGCACGGTGATGGCACCGCTGGTGGGGGAGAGGTAGCCGGTGAGCGCGCTGAGGAGGGAGGTTTTGCCGGAGCCGTTCGCGCCGAGGATGACCCAGTGCTGACCGGGCTCGACGCTCCAGGTGAGGCGGTCGAGGATGCGGACGGAGCCGCGCTGGATGGTGAGGTCGCGGACGCTGAGGATCATGCGGAAAATTCGAAATCCGAAATCCGAAACAAATTCGAAGTTTCAGCAAAGGGAAAAAGGAGGAAAACGGGCGGGAGGCGGCAGTTCACGCCACGCCATGGAGTTGGAGGCGCTGGATCTGCTCGAAGCGCAGCAGGTTGTCAACACGGTTGGTGAGCTTCAGGCAGGCCGCGTTGCGGGCCACGCCGATGCATCTTTGATAGAGCGCTTTCATGCTGCCGCTCATTTGCGCGAAGACCCCGGCCGCTACTGGGCGGGCCGGATGCCCGGCGGCGAGTGGGCGGATCGCACGGCCGGCGTGGTCTGGCACACGCAGGGCAGCGGCAAGAGTTTCACCATGCTGTTCTTCGCCGCGCGCGTGGTGCGGCATCCGGCGATGCAGAACCCAACGATCATGGTGCTGACGGACCGCAACAATTTGGACGACCAGCTCTTCGGCCAGATGCCGGTACAGGCACGGGACCGGGAGCATCTGCGCGAGCTGCTTCCCGTGCGGGTGGGTGCGAAAATACTGGCTGCGGGCCTTGCCTGTCTCCCTGCTCCGGGATGATTCGCCGCCTCTGCCACACATCTGCTTTCAGTGCTTGAGGAAATCAACCCAGCGTGCTTTCTCACCGCCATGCGCGGCCCTGTTTTCATTCGGTAGGAAAAAACCACCCACCATGCCCCCTCGCACCAGGACCCCTTCGACCGGCAAAGACTCTTCCGCCAACCTCGGTTTCGAGGCCAAGCTCTGGCTCGCCGCCGACAAGCTTCGCAACAACATGGACGCGGCGGAATACAGCCGAGCGGAGCGAGACAGACTGCCAAAGGCAGCCCGCAGGGTGGACGCGGAGGCGTCCGTCAACCAC
>Ga0163144_10006050_pt1 | contig 26792 bp, 50 predicted proteins | sample OliLak19BULKMAT1_FD_123175 | JGI IMG/M metagenome (GOLD analysis project Ga0163144, IMG submission 123175) | Freshwater microbial mat bacterial communities from Lake Vanda, McMurdo Dry Valleys, Antarctica - Oligotrophic Lake LV.19.BULKMAT1 | ecosystem: Environmental > Aquatic > Freshwater >...
GCACGGCACCCTATACGCTGGCAAGCTTCACAGCCAGCGTGCGAGAGATGGCGGCCAAAGTCGGGGACGCCGACGCCGCGCAAGTCGTCAAGTCGCTGCGTGCGATTGCGAACGACTTGAACACACAAGCCGCGAAGGCCAAGGTATCCGCCTAGCGCGCTAGTCTCCCCTCTTTGCATATAGCGGCAAGGGGGGGAGACTCCCCCAATTTTTAGCGGTGTGCTCTGTGGAGTTTCTCTAGTTCCTAGAGAGTCTCCAGCCTCCCCGGCTGGCGGCTCCCTTGTTGTTAGAGCTCTCGTTCTGTCGCCATTACGTGGCGTGCAGGTCATTGAAGATCTCGCTTTCCCTCCCACGATTCGACAGCGATACAGACGCTGTTGGTCATTGAAAATACGCACCCTAGCTCTCTAGGTGCTAGAGAAAATACAAGGAGAATAGTCATGGAAAATCGCCACCTGCCCCTGCTGCAAACGCTGGAAGTGCACGTGCACTTCCGTCCTCGCGGTCACCACCTCGGCGTCATTGCCGCGTTCACCACCGCCGAGGACGCGTGGGAGTTCGTCGACGCGCAGGACACCAAGACGCCGGTCGCTAGCTGGATGCGCGGGGCCTTTGTGGTCGAGGACATCGACGGTGTCAAGCTCGACCGCGAGGGTCTGCCCATCCCCATCCAACTCTCTAGGACCTAGCGGCCATGCCACGCAGGGTGCGACACCAAGCGAGCAGGATCTCCAGCTACATCCCGTTCGGCCCTCCCGATGAGGTCAAGATCGTTCACGTCGAGGCCGAGAAAGATCAGAACGGTAGGTGGATAGAGTCCCGCTGGGAGGAGCAAGCCGTGGGCCTGGCGGTCGGGCCAGATAAGGCCAGTCGTGGCGCCAACAGCGACGACTTCCACCCCGTCCAGTGTCAAGGCAAGCGCGGAGTTGCGCGAGTGTGGCAGCGGGGCGATCGAAGCTGGTGCCGTGGCTGCTACGTCATGCGGTACGGCACCGAGCCGACCGACCAGTACGCCATCGTGCCACGCGGTGGCAAGAAGAAGACCAAGCCCGCCCCGATGAGCGAGCTCGAGCGCTTGATGCGCAGCAAGGATTCTCTCTAGGAGCTAGAGGGATTCACCACGACTGTTGCTTGTAGTGACAGTCACGAAAAACAAGGGATGCACCCCATGTATGGTTCCACCCGTACCACCCCGACAGGCGTCACGCTGACCCTGCTCGACCGGCCCGAGGGCCACGCTGAAACCGTCCACTCGATGACTGCGGCAGAGCTGATCGCCGCCAATCCCACGATGCGTGTGGTTGATCTGATCGAGACTCCCATCGTGCCGGGCGGGATCCTCGCCACGCACTACTTCGTCCTGTCCACGGCTCCGTTCCCGATGGTGGCCTGCGAGTATGAGTCGGTGATCCACGAGGGTGAGTGCACCATCCACCCCGAGCACGGCGAGGTGTCGCCATGACACGGGACACCTCGATACCGCTGTTCGATCCGGTCGAGTTGCTGGCAGGAGACGGGCCTCGCGCTCGGCTCGCTGACCCAGTGACCTCGCACCTCGCGGCCGACTCGACGCAGTCAGTCAAGCTGGCCTCTCAGCGCTACGTGCTGGCGATGCTGCTTGACTCAGGCCCACTGGCTGACCACGAGATTCTGTTCTGGCATGCCAAGCGGCACGAGACAGACATCCCCGACTGGTCTCCATCCAGACTACGCACCGCTCGCAGGGAGCTCGTCACCAAGGGGCTCGTCGACGTCGTGCCGAACACCACTTCCCTCACCGATTCAGGCCGTCACGCAAACGTGTGGCGGATAGTTCCTCTAGTACCTACAGAAAGGCAAGACTCGTGACCATCATCACCCAACCCTGTGCCAACAGCCCGATCGAAGCCGAGTGTGACCTGTGTAACGAGGCGGCAGCGCTCGCTCGGCAGGTCAAGGATGACGCGGCCACTCGCGTTCACACAGAACGCGAGGTGGGACAAGTGAGCGAGACAGGTTCTGTAGGTCCTAGAGGGCCGGGCGGGAAGCTGATCCCTCGCTCTCGACAGGCACAGGCTCGCATCGACGACGCACTCAGCCTCGCCCCGTCGGTGCAGATAACGCCCTACGTCCTTGAGACCATCGAACGTCTCCGAAAGGCGGGCTTGATCGAGAGCGTGCCGATCGGGGCGCACACCGAGGGCGGTGGAGTTCTCGTCACGTACACCCGGCTCCTGCTCGAGCTTGCCAACGCTTACGCCGCAGGAAAGGCAGGCCAATCATAACCGAGACACTCTCTCTGCGTCACCACTCGGCCGAGGAGTTCACTCTCGACGAGTGGCGCGACTACAGCCAGAGCCCCAACCATAAGCCAATGGGCTTCTGGGTGTCGGTGGCTGGCAAGGATAGCTGGGAGTCGTGGGGTCGATGAGGACGAGCTCGTCATCACGATCGACAACGGCGCCAGCCACCTGTATGTCGTCACAGGCAACCTCGATGCGTTCGCTCGGAAGATCGTCGGCGCATCTCACCCACCACTCATCACCCCTGTAGGTCCTAGAGAAAGCGAAGAGAAGATCACATGAACGCCATCACCATCGACGGCACCGTCGTCACGACACCTCGGCACCTCGTGACCAGCGAGGGTCTGCCCATCACCACGTTCCGCATGTTTCACAGGACACCGCTGATCGAGGGCCGGCCCTTGATGGAGACACAGTTCTTCACGGTCACTTCGTTTCGTCAGCTCGCGACCAACGCTTCTCTGTCGATCGAGAAAGGCGACCGCGTGCTAGTCACCGGGCGGCTACGCATTCGTGACTGGGAGAATGCCGGCAACCACTCGACCAACGTTGAGATCGAGGCAAGCCACATCTGCCACGACCTGAACCACGGGGCGTCATTCTTCAGGCCAAACGCTTCTCTAGTACCTACAGAAACCGAGGAGACGACGTGACCTACAAGGACATCGACGAGGCACGCCGCGCGTTCGACGCGTCGATCGACAGCGCCGCCGACGTCACGGTGATGGGGTATGAACTCACCCCGAGCCGAGCGCTCAAGGCGCTTGAGCCGATCGGCTACCGGCTCGAGCTTTCCACCTGGCTCGAGGGGCAAGGTGTCGTCATGGAAGATCTCGATGGGTGGGGTGAGGCGGAGCTATGAAGAACGAGCTTCTGCACTGGTGCCCCGCCTGCCAAGTCGGCCCGGGCGAACCGTGCACCCAACCCACCGACACGGGTCGCACTGCCGTGGCATGGTTCCACTCCAGCCGCAGCAACAAGGCGGTCAAGTGGTGGGTGCTGCAAGCCAACGGCTATCCCGACACGTTCGGTGACTACTCTGCCTGTGAGGACAGGCGAGAAGTTCAGGAGCAGCTCATCGACCTCGGCTACTTGGAGAACCCGGCGGTCACGGTGTTCTCTGGTGCTCGTCGCCCGTGGACAGAGACTGACCCGTACCCAGACTGGGTGGTCAGCCGGGGCCCACGCGGTGGCGTCAACTGGGATCGAGCATGACTGTGCTCCTGCCCCACCCGCGCGTGCCGCGTCGAGTCCGCTGGGATGGCAAGGTCAGCGAGACTACGTGGATTGCGTACCTCGCAATCAGGCGCCTGTACCTTGCCTCGCTCTGCGACAACCGACCCCCATTATGGGAGTGGCGCATCGCGCAGTTCGTCGACGTCCCTAACTACCGAGAGGAATAACCGTGGTCTCTTCAGTGAAGATCCCAAAGAGTAACAAGCAGAAGAACCTGCGAGCGCATGCCATCTTGGCGCGCATCGAATCCCGCAGCGAAGAAGTGCGCGACCGTGTTCGACACGAGCTCGCGACGTACAACAAGGGTCGGCACCGCGCCGACTCTAGCTCCTAGAGAAAGGCAAGCGCAGTGAAGAACAGCGGCATGCAACCCGTCCCGGCCGGCGACCTCAGAGTCAAGCACATCGGCACGGTCATCTCGGTCAAGCACAGCACGGATGAGGTCTTCTTCCATGGTGTCCTCATGGGCATGACGTCGGAGCAGACGACGCCAGAGGGCGGGCACGTTGTCGGCCTTTGCATCGGCGGAGGCGGCGACCCCATCTTCTTCGACGCCACCACGACGGTCACTCTCCACGACATCAGCATCATCGGTGTCAGGCCCAGCAGTTCCCTGTAACTCCACCCCTCTAGCTCCTACAGAAAGTGATGCACACACTATGAACCTCCCTCTCACCGAGCGTGAAGCTCGCATCCTCTGGTCGCTCTCGGTCGAGCCGACCTCGATCAGCGCAGCGATCCGCTCCGACATGGTCAAATCCGTCAGCCAGTTGCTGGAGAATCCGAAGACCTTCGACGGGATCGAGTGGAGATTCACTGCCGACGAAGCATTGCGCAAGACCTACACCGAGATGATCCGGCTCGGCATTGAGACGCTGATCCCCGGAGATGAGCACTGGCCCACTGAGCGACTGGCTCGTCTCGGTGTCGCAGAGCCGGTCATCCTGTACGTCAGGGGGGACGCCTCGCTGCTGAATGACGAGCGCGCTACCGTCGGCATCGTCGGTGCTCGCGCCGCGACCGGCTATGGCGAACACGTCACGATGGAGCTGGCCTCGACCCTCTCCTCGAAGCATGATCGAGTCATCGTTTCGGGCGCCGCCTATGGCATCGACGGCATGGCGCATCGGGCCACGCTCGCGGCCGAGGGCAAGACGATAGCGCTCCTCGCCGGCGGGGTCGATCGCTTCTACCCAGCCGGGAACGACGCGCTACTGAATCGCATCGTCGAGACCGGGGCCGTTGTCTCTGAGCTGCCGCCGTTCACCCCGCCCACACGGTGGCGGTTCATCCAACGCAACCGACTCATCGCTGCGCTCTCGGATGCCGTCGTCGTGGTCGAGGCGGGTGAACGGTCGGGCTCGATCTCTACGGCCGAGAACGCCAAGGACATCGGCGTGCCTGTCGGTGCCATTCCCGGGCCAGTCACCTCGGCCGCGTCAGCCGGGTGTCACGCTCTAATCCGCAAGGGAGTAGCGACCCTCGTGACCAGCGCCGACGAGGTGATCGAGTTGATCGAGCTCGAGGACGCGGACTTCCCTGAGTTCTTCATCGAAGAGCTGGGCTCTAGGTCCTAGAGGTGGGCAAGCAACCAGACCCCCGGTTCTGGTGGGGGGCGTTCGTTGCCCTCGGCATCGCATACGTCGTCGCGCTGCTGGCCATCATCGGCTCGCACGTCGTCACCACCATCGTCAACCGCTAGACCCCAGAAGAAAGAGAGGTTGCCCCATGGGCGACAGAGATATGTCCACCTCCGTCAACGTCAACTATCAGGACGTTGCCCTTGAAGACCGACCCTCCCAGGCCCGGATGATTGCAATGTGGGCCCTGCATGTCGACGGGGATTACCCAGTTGACGAGGCAGAAGATGGGGGCGTGACCGAGGGCGAGGCGTTCATCGAGTTCTACGATACCTATCAGATCTCGGGGCTTGACGAGGGCGCGGTTGCCCTGTCTGCTCGGTTCCCGCTCATCACCATCACAACGACAGAGGCGTGGCGAGGAGACGAGCCATCCACTGACATCTACCAGTACCGAGCGGGTGAGCTGGTTGCCTCCACCGTCAGCGTGCTCCAGCCAACCCAACGCGAGGTCACGAGCGAGCAGTACGACGCGCTCTGTGCCGTCATCGACAGGGTCAAGCTGGACGAGGCGACGCAGGACACCGACGTCTACGCTGCCGCTGCGGTCGAGGCGATCGGGATGACCCTGCCCACCCACCCGGCGCCCACCCTCTAGGTCCTACAGAAAGGAAACAGTATGGCATTCAGCAAAGAAGATCAGCGCCTGATCGACGCTCACCACGCTCGTCGAGATGAGCTGATCCGCGTGGGAGCGACACTGCCCGAGGGGCGAGTGCTCTACCTCAATCAGTTCTCGGGCAGCATCCGATGCCTCTCATGTGCCGGGGCAACGCTCGGCGCTGCGATCGTCCAGCGTCCCAGCGACCGAACGGTTCACGGGATGAACGGCGAACCGTTCACTCGGCTATCTCCGCGCGAGGCCCGTCTCATTCGCAAACAGTTCCCCGATTCGGTCATTGAAGATGACCCCTTGTGTGAGTGCACATGATGACGCCGGACGCTCCCGAGCCGGAAGACAACCTCACCGTGCTCGGCAAGATCATGCTCGCCAACCACTCCGCCGCCGAGCTTGCGCTGGCGTACAGCATCACGGTTGAACCCGGGAACCAAGACCACGTCCGAGACGTGGGCGAGCAGGCACTGCTGTGGGGCGACATCGAGCTTGACGGGACGCTCACCTAATGGCTGGCCGCTGGTTCATCGTTGCCCACGTAAGCCACGGCAGGCGCATAGGCGTAGAGTCCGTCGGCTCCTTGCCCGGCGCGCTGCTGTTCCTCGCACAAGCGTGCCTCGTATACAGGCTGTTCCCTCGCAAGATCACCATCTCTAGGCCCTAGAGAACCAACAAGAAAGGCAAGACGATGAACAAAGAAGAGGATGCACACCCTCTCATGCCGACCCTGCTCGCCATGCGGGACGCCAATAACATGACCGACGAGTGGGACCAGCCGAGCGAGCTGTTCCTGTGCAATAGCAGGAAAGATGTCTCAAGCATATTTCAAGATCTCGTCTCGCAATTCGTCGTCTCTCCGGGGATCCCGCTCGAGATAGTCAGCGGCGGAATGGGCGTGACGGAGGCGGTCACGGCAATGGCGGGCAGCATCGAGGACGGGATCATCTCCCCGCCACCCACCCCAAAGGGCTTCGAGTTTCGGGGCCTGATACTTCTGTCCGAGGGTTGGGCTCTCGGAGAGAACGCGCCCCAGAAAGATCGCGACAAGGCAGCAAGAGGGGAGCTGCAAATCCCTGAGCACCCCGCCCGTATTGAGGTGAAGCTGTGGACCCTCGTCGTGGCTGAGGGCACATGGATCAAGCCCCACTACCGGGGGCCCGGCGGTGGCCCAGACCTGTTCTTGAGTACCACCGAGGGCCGCGTACCCGAGGCGCTTCGTTCCCTGTTCATCGCCATCACACAGAAAGATTAGGTCCTAGAGATGTTCAGTTTCAATCTCGTAGAAATCACGCCCGGGCAGGTGGTGAATCACCGAGTAGCCGGGCTCGTCTACGGCAAGGTGGTCTCGATCGCAAGCCTCAAGGACTCGCTCACACCAATCGCGGTGAGCTGGCCGGGGGTGAGCCAGCACAGGCACGAGTCACCGGCAGATCTCCTCGTGATCACCGAGCCAGACGGGTCAACCCCCAACGCCGTGACCCGGGAAGAGGTCAGAGATCTCATCCTCGAGAAAGCAACGCTTGCCCGTGACCTGGGGTTGACTGCTCGCCAGATGTACCAGCTATTTATGTCCACGAATATGCCGCGCGAGGCGCTGCTTGCAGCCATGGCGGTAATCCCCATGACCACAGGCACCATGGTTGGTGGCTCCTATGTCCCGGGTTTCCTAGACGAGCTGAACGAGCTCGTCGCTGACGGGTCTCTCACTCTGAGGGAGATGCAGTTCATCATGCAGGGCCCATTCCCACTGGAGCCAGAGCAAGACGAGGACGGCGAGGGAGACGATGACAGCGAGTACCCAACGGTCGTCGTGACGATCAGCCTCCCGTTCCCAGCGGGAGGGACCATGCAGCAACTCGGCGAGCTCCTCAAGGACGTCGGAAACACGGTGGTCCAGCAGGCCCCCGAGAACGTCACGATCGAGGTGGGGCACAGCTCCGCCTTTGCGTCAGTCAAGATAAACGACAGCAACCCACTGGCCCGAGAGGTCGGCATGTTGCCGGTCATCGTTAGCGGCGATGAGCTGGGCCGCAAGGCGAGCAAGGCTTTCGGTGCAGTTATCAAGCACGCAGAAAAAGTGATCAAAGAACAGGGCCTCTAGGTCCTAGAAAGCGGGATGCACACCATGATAAGACCGACACTCGAAGACCTCGCAGCGCTAACGCGCACGGAGTCAGAGATCAAGGCGCTGCCTCAAGTGGGTGACGCGACCACCGCCAAGGGAGCGCCCCTCGTCGACAGCCCTGAATACGCAAGCGCCCAGCAGTGGGCACAGGATCTTGCGGAGTATCAAGCAGAGTGCGGGGGTGGAGACAAGCTCAAGCTCAGCACCTGCACCGGTGAGCGCGTCATGTGCACGGCTCACACAATCAAGTGGCTCGTCTTCGTGGGCGAGCAGGTGGGTGCGGCCCGTGGACTCGAGGCGCCACTGGACCCCTGCCCGGACGGCTGCGGCAAACCGCACATCCTGTGCTGGGTTCCCGTTGCAATCAATCTCGACGGAGTCCTGTGATGGCCCGGCACCGCCTGGACTGCAGGCACCCTGACCGCACTGCATATGCGCTCGAGGTCCAGGCGCACAATGAGGACGAGGCGTTCTATGGATTCTTCTGTTGGGTGCCAACGCATCAAATGCTCGAGGAAGTTGCCCTCTCGCAGAGAGACTTCAGCGTGGACATGGAGCACCGCTGGTATGAGGTCGTCGTGCCAGATACCATCTTCCCCGGCCGGGCGCTTGCCGACCTGGACGAGAGAGAGAGCGAGGTTCTTGCCGAGGGAATCGAAAGAGGGATGCACAGGTCCCGCGTCCTGCCGACCCGCATTCGGCTTGTTCCCGCCCGGTCCAGCCTGTTCCCTCGGGGCGAGGTGGAGTGGGTCAACGCAGGCTACAGGATGAGCATGTCGCTGGAGGAGGACTACCTAGTCGTGGCGCCACCGGTAAGCGCAGCTCGTCACGTCTCTAGGAGCTAGAGGCGGTGGTGCGAACCGCCCTCTACTGCGACCACTCCGGGTGCCGCAGTAGCCTCTTCGTCCTACCCAAGACCAACATCATCGGGATGGCACGCAGAGCCCACTGGTACATCAGTGCGACTCAGGACGTGCACATCTGCCCCTATCACGCAGAAAGGTATGAACATGCGCAAAGCGCTGCAAGTAAATCACGACGGAACACTGGCTGAGATCGACCTCGACAAAGGTGGCGACGGAGTCTTCTCTGTGCTGCGCGCTCTCCAACGCGCGGTCAAGGGCAACGTCGAGTGCTTCGACGTCAGCGACCAGACCACCATGTGGAGCAACGAGGAGGGGAAGTACCAGGCCGGCCTTGAATACAACCCCTATGCCACCGCCATGTGGCGGGAGGCGTTCGGACTGTCACGTCACGAGCCGGACGCTGACTTCATCATGGGCCCGGTCGTATTGACCGGAACCCCCGACGACGAGGGCGAGACTCGCGGGATCACCGTGCCGCAACGCGCCCGCCTCAAGTCGCTCGTTGCGCTCTACGCGGAAGACCTCCCCGCGTCCCCACTGCCCATCCTCTAGGACCTACAGACACCCCCAAGAAAGGACTAACCCGTGTCACAACAACTTGACGAGGACTACCTCGAACAGTACGCAACCACGCTTCAGTTCCTCAAGAGCGCGGAAGCCCTCGACGTTTGGCTCCCTCACCCGGGGATCACCGATGGAGCAATCGAGTTCTCGTTCACCAAGTGGGAACTGCCCCGCGAAATCCGGGACTCAGATCAGGCCAACACAACGCTGATCGCTCGCTTCCGTGCAGCAGCAAAGGCCCTCGGCGGGCGGTGGGAGAAGAACGATCCCAAGGCAAGTCGCCTTGACGACGTGTACTACATCTTCACCAACACGATGCAGATCGGCACGCTCCAGCTCGTGTTGCGCATGGATCGTGACGTCATCTGTGAGCGGATCAAGGTCGGCAGCAAGGTCGTCACCATCCCAGCCGTGGAAGCGGCACCGTCACAATCGGTGACAGAGGACGTCTACGAGCGCGAGTGCAAGCCGCTGTTCAAGGACGCCGAGCGTGACCTCGACGCCGCAATGGGCGAGCTGACCGAAGACCCCACCCAAGTGCAGTGGCTGCACTGACCAACGCAGGACCCACAAGAAAAGGACGGCATGATGACCACCGAACAGATTCGCAACGCGCCTATCCAGCGGCGTGCGGGTGCACGGCTTGAGCAGATTCGAGCCGCCGCGATCGAGATCTACAACACCCCCGGAATTGGGCGAGACCGCCTGACAACGGCCACCGTGGCGGGCCTAGCCAACTGCTCCATCGGCACGATCTACCGCTACTACACAGACCGCTTCGCGATCCTCGAGGACATCGCCCCGAATCGGAGTCAGAGCCCGATCCCTACTTCGATCAGGGATGAGATCGAACTACAAGAAATCGAGCCGTGACACTCGACGAGGGCGCAGACAATATCGGCTCGCTCGTGGTGTACGAAGACGCCACGTTCAAGCACTACGGTCTGATCCAGTCAGTCAACAAGAGCTGCATCTTCGTGCGCTTCCATCTCGGAGACACGGCCGAGGGGTGCGAACCAAGCTCCCTCAAGATGCTCGTGCCGGCGCTCAAGCCCAGCGTCGAGCAGGAAGTGGCTCGGCGTGTGGCGCTCGTCAGGGCTGCGCCGGTCTTGACTGGCGAGACATACAACAAGCTCCAAGACTTTCTGCTCAACACGGTCGCCAGTCGCAGCGCGATCTTGCTGGCGGGAGAGATCGGCAACCAGATCGGGGCCGCAAGACAACGGGCCGCTGGCCTGTAGCTAGACCGCCGAGGGGAGGCCGTGCATCCCCTCCCCTCGGTGTCACCTGGATGCACAGCTCGATAGCTCAGCAGGCAGAGCGGCTCGACAACATCGTCGAGTGGTCGCGGGTTCGACCCCCGCTCGAGCACAACCCTCTAGGTGCTAGAGGAGAACAAGAGAGGAACCCATGCGATACGACAACCCACCGCGAGACGAGGAACATCGCGAGGCTGCGGCACAGGTCTTGTGGCTGCTCGTCAGCAAAAAAGAGGGCTTACAGCCGGGCTCGTTCTTTGAGAAGCTCATCCTCGCAGCGTGTAACGCCGACCAGTCGAACCTCGGCCGGCTCAAGCGCAGCTTCCCGGCCATCGCCTGGGCTGTGTACCAATACAAGAACGTGGACGGCGGCATCGACGTGCTGCGGGAGATGTTCCGTGGAGAGTGAAACTCTAGGAGCTAGAGACCCGGGCCGCACGGTCAACGTGAAGATCGTCGAGACCATCCACTGCAGCCGAGACATCAGGCTCGACTACCTCGAGGAGGCAGCCGGGACAACGCTCGCCAAGCTCGGGGGCGATCTCAAATGGCTAGGCGAGATGGCCCAAGCAAGCCCGGACTCGCCCGCCGGGTTCCTCGAAATGCTCGAGCGGCACGGCGACGTGCAAGGACAGGAATGGACCGTCACATGGGCGGACGAACGAGAGAGGAACGCGACCGATGGGTTGTGACATTCACACAAGAGCCGAGGTCCTCGTGACCCCGCAGCAGTACAACGGCGAGACCAGAGCGCTAGTGGCCCTGCCTGATGAGTGGAAGATGGTCAAGGACAAGATCTTCCCCAACGACTACTACTCGTCGGACATGCCCATTGAGCCGTTCCGCCCGTATGGCAACATGCCGTACACCAACCGGCCATACACTGGCCGCAACTACGAGCTGTTCTCCGTGCTGGCCGATGTCAGGAACGAGAACCGGGCGGGCAACATCTTCGACCCGACAATGGTCTACGCCATGCGGGACGGCTTGCGTCCGATCGCGATGCCGAGGGGCGTGCCAGACGACGCCTCCAAGGGGTGGCAGAAAGAGGTGCGCGAGTGGGGTGATGACCTGCACTCCGTCTCGTGGTTCACTCTGACCGAACTCTTGCAGGCCAAGAAAGATGGCGCCTTCAATCAGCCCTTTCTGAACCGTGGCTACGTGGGCGTTGAGGAGTACCGAGCCCTCAAGGGTGGCGAGATTACGGAGCCGACGTCATGGTCTGGCTGGGACAGCAGGGGAATCTCCGAGCAGGAGTACCTCGACAAAACTAGCGCCGACAAAGACTCTTTCCAAGGGTCTGTCGCCACAGAGTGGATGGCCTCAACAAGGGAGAGGCTTGCCTTCTTCGCTGACGACACCATCGCTGGCCTGCTCAGGCTCGCGCCCTTTGTTGGGCTCCGCCCAGACTGGAAGACCCTCGAGGCCAGCGGAGGGCTGGACCTGCGCCCTCGCTTGACCGACCACGTCCGACTCGTGTTCGGGTTCGATAACTAACAAAACCTCTAGGAACTAGAGAGAATCAGGGAGAAAATTATGGGAGAACGAAGCAACATCGTCATTGTGAACGACGCCGAAGCCCCGGGAGAACCCCAGCGCGTCTGGCTCTATGGCCACTGGATGGGCGAGGACTCGATCGGCCACGCAGCACACGGCCTGCGCTCGGGCCGCGTCAGCGATGGTGCGTACCTCACCCGCATCATCTTCTCGTCGATGGTGGCGCACGACATTCGGGGAGAAACCGGGTTCGGGATCTCGACCACGATGGTCGACAACGGCTACCCGATCATCGTGATCAACCCGACCAGCGAGGGGACGCCGGTGTGGATAGAGGACGAAAGAGGCACGATCCTCGCCTCCCCTGTCCCGGCGAAAAAGTTTGTTGAGGTCGTCGACTCTCTTGAGGCGAACGACTTCGACGAGCTGATCCTCGGAATGAGAGAGTCATGACCCGCATCAACAGCAGGCAGGTCATCCAGATGGTGGACGAGCAGCGGCTGGTGATCGTCGATGAACCGGCTGAAGCAGAGATCATCCTGCGGGTTTCAGGCATCGACGCGATCGTTGCCGCCCTGCGCTACTTCCAGAATTCCGCTCGCGTTCCGGTCGAAGAGCAGGTCGAGGGAGTGACCATTCACTCGTTTGCCAACATCGAGGAGGCCATGAAGTTCATGGGTGTTGACGAGTCCAACGAAGACGACCACAACTAAGCGTGACGCAATACAGGTCACCGTCCGGCCGCTACTGGGACTGGGGTGCGATCGTGCTAGCCGCTCGAGCGCACCCCGGCAAGTGGGTCGTACGCCTCCCCAACGAGAGAGCGGCGATGACTCAGGCCATAAAGCACCGTCGGTCACCCGCGCTTCATCTCCTCGACGGGACCCTAGAAGCCAAGGCGGTACACATCTACGTCGACGAATACGGGCAGCGCCGTGCCGACATTTACATTCGATTCACACCCGCCAAGAGGGGGGAACAATGATACCCTTATGAATGAGGTAAAGCACCTCTTAGGGAACAGGAGAAGACCATGGGAATCAAGAGAAACCTACGCATGTCAAGGGATCAAAAGCACCAGCTTCGTCGGCTTGCCGCGCACAGGGACATGACGATGCAGGCTGTCGTGCACGAGATCATCGACGACTACGCGGAGGGAAAGATTCCGACCTACGCTGGAGCGCCCAGCCCGTTTGACACGGACTTTGGCATCGAGGTGCCCGGCACCTACGGGGCGGCACTGCTCCGAGCAGAGAATCACGGGGCGTCTCTTGTCGAGGTCGTCCGCGCCGAGATCGAACTTCGCTGGAAGGCAGCATAAGCATGGGTGCAGCACACCGCAAGGAAGACCACAGCCATATTGCCGAGGGTCGCAAGCGACTGCTCGTGACCGGCTCGCGCGAATGGCCTAGCGAGCCGGCCGTCGTCGCGGCGATTCTCGCCCAGTGGGTGGCGTGGGGGCGCCCCCCCATCACCATCATCCAGGGCGGGGCGCGCGGCGTGGACACAATGGCCGCTGGGGCCGTAGACATAGATCTCGTTGTTCGCGGCGTCAGGCCGTTCAAGGTCGAGACCTACCCTGCGGACTGGGATGTCCATGGCAGGGCTGCAGGGCATATCCGCAACGCAGAAATGGTCTCTCTCGGTGCCGACCTCTGTCTGGCATTCATCTTCAATGACAGCCGTGGAGCGACTGGCTGCATGGAGCTGGCCGAAAGAGCGAACATCCCCGTCGTGGTCCACCGGATCAACGACTACCGCGAGCGCACCCCCTAGCGGGGCGTCTCGCCACACAGACGGCGGTCCACCTCCGGGTGGCACCGCTCATCGGCGCGCTCGCGCGTCAACCCTCTCTAGGAGCTAGAGGGGTCACTCAAAAGAAAGATGCACAACTATGTCACCCAAGACAAAGTCTCCGTCTCAGATGCTCGAAGCGTTGTTTGGTGCAGATGCACTGGCCACGCTCACCGGCACGATGATCACCGGAGAAGAAGTCGAGTTCCACGACCGGAGCAAGATCGTGCTTCCGAGGGGCATGACCTACGAGAACGCGTATTCGATTCTCGAGCGACTGCAGCAGGAGGCAGAAACGCCGACCGAGTTCAACCGCCGGTTCATGTATCGCGCCAACGACGGGGCCTACGCCACGCTGCAGGCGGTCAAGAAGCTCTATGGGATGATGCTCGGCAAGGCGTCGTGGTTCCAGCCAGCGACCTCGCGCACCATCGCTATCTCTCCCAACGAGACCATCCAGGTCCCGTGGGGCAACATCGAGATCCCGACGTTGCCGGGGCTTGCGATCAACCTGTGCGACGCACACCCCGACAAGGACTACGGCGCGGTCTTCGAGGTCCACGCCATGGGCCCGAAGAAGTACGAGGCGGACATGGAGGCGCTCTTCGAGGAGATTGCCAACCAGCTTCGCACCAACTCGATCTACCGTGGCCGCGCCATCATCGGCTCGGCCTCGCCAGAGTTCCTTGACCTGAGCGGGTTCCGTCCCGAGCAGGTCGTGTTCTCCGACGAGGCCACGGCCATCCTCGAGGGGTTGCTCCACACTCCGATCCGGCACACCGAGAAGATGCGCGCCCAGGGACTGCCGCTCAAGCGTGCTTTCCTGCTGGAAGGGCCGTTCGGAACCGGCAAGACCAGCGAGGGCATGATCCTCGCTCAGATCGCGGTCGACAACGGCTGGACGTTCATCTCGGCTCGGCCGGGGCGCGACAAGGTGGAAGACGTCCTCCGCACTGCCAAGCTCTACCAGCCAGCGGTCGTGTTCATCGAGGACATCGACGGCGAGACGAGCTCGGGTGAGACGGATGACGTCACGCTCATGCTCGACGCGTTCGACGGCATCACGGCCAAGGGTGGGGAGCTCATCGCGGTGATGACGACCAACCACGTCGAGAAGATTCACAAGGGCATGCTGCGACCGGGGCGTCTCGACGCCGTGATCCACATCGGCTCGCTGGATCGCAATGGAATCGAGCGCCTTGTTCGGGCGCTGATCCCGAAGAACGAACTGGCCGAGGCGATCGACTTCGATGCGGTTGCCGGCGCGATGAGGGGCTTCTACCCGGCCTTTGTCAAAGAGGCAACGAACCGCTCGCGGACAATCGCGATCGGCGGCTCCGGCAACATCATCGGCACCGACGAACTGGTCACTGCGGCGCAATCCTTGCACTCGCAGCTCGAGCAGCTCGAGGGTGCCGGCGAGGGGACGCGCCGCGCTGGCCTTGACTCCGCCCTGAGCGGTGTTGTCAGCGACGCGGTCAAGAAGCTGGTGCTGGTCGACGCTGCACGAGGCGCCAACCTGCCCATCACGGACGCTCCCTCGGAGTAGTTCGGCCAACACAACCGGGGGCCGGGCGACTGGCTCGGCCCCCGGCCTGTAGGACCTAGAGAAGAAAGTGAGCGTAATGTCAAAACGCAGTGAAACACTTGGGAAAATCAACGGAATAACGGTCGAAATCACGACCGACAGTGACGGCGACCTGGTCTACAACATTGTCGACAGCGGGCAGGTGGCGATGAGCACAGAGAACCTCGAATACTGCCAGCCCCAGGACGTGATGGAAAGGGAGGAGTTCTCGACACAAGTCGACGACATCCTCACCACCGCGCTACTGACCCGTCCAAACCGCAAAAAGAAGTAGCCGACCACAACATCTAGTGGTCGGCTCTGGTCCTCGACACAACCCAAAATCCCCCGCTTGCACAATGGCTGGCGGGGGATTACGGTGAGCACTGTCGAGGAACCCGATCAGCAGTCTACCTGCTGAACGGGTCTCTGAGTACCCGCTAGGTGGAAAAAGTTCCAAACCGTCGGGAGCAATACAGACCGGCCGACTCACCCTCGCCGCTGACCCGTTAGATGGAGACGAGTTCGTCGTGCCTTGTATCCAAATCCACAGGATCGTCCCACTCGTCGTGACCGAGCAACCCCACGACTTTCAGCGGTGTGCCGAGAAATCCGTTGCTCCCCGTTGGGGGAAGAAACACAGTGCGCAGCTCCACTCGCAACCACTTGCGCTTCGCGCACCGCCGCGCGATTGCTGCGCAATCACACGCCCTTGAAAAGATGACGGGAGATAACGAGAAGAACAGTAGCGACCTGCTTGGCCACGGAACGCAAGGCCCGGGGCACTCGCCAAGATCCTTGGTGGGCAAGCCGCTCGTCAGCAAGAGAATGAATCAGCCACAGAAACGAGGGCAGCGGATCGCGCAGCGATTCGTTGGCGCCACTCTGTAGGCCCTAGAGAAAGAGAACAGAACATGCAGATAAACCTCATCGGTCCCGTCGGGGAAACCCATGTGGAGAACCAAGTCCTTCGCGGGATCCGGATGTCCAACGGTAAAGAGCACTGGTCATCCCGTGCAAAGTCGAACAGCACTGACGTCCCCAGCTACGGGACCTTCAATCTTGACGACCCGGCCTCCCGCGTACGGTTCGAGGACTGGTTGAGGGCTCGCGCCGCCAGCGCTGGGGTAACCCTGCCGAGCGAGCCCTACGTGATGATCTCCCGAGACGTCATGATCATCGTCAGGAAGACCGTGGTGGCCGGCGAGTGAGCGATGCGATGCCGGTGATGCTCACAGTGCGCAGATCAGACGGGAAGATCTCCGTCCTGCTGCTACTGGAGACTCCGGATGGGCTAGCGCTTCACGAGGACGATCGGTACTTTGCTATTGGCCAAGTCAGGAAGTCCGAGTGGACAGAGAAAAGCCCACGAACCGGTGGAATGATCGAGAGGAAAGGCTGGGTATGGTATTACGACGAGGAGGGCTACGGCTCTCAAAACGGCAAAGAGATGACAGAGCGCGCGGCAGTTGCCGCAGTCCTGTCCGCCGGGAACTATGTCGAGGCCCCGCCCAACGCGGTCAACCCCGGCCTCTTTCCGGCGAGCTGACCCAGTGACCCATCTCTCGGACAGCGCCCTGATCAAGCTGTACGACAAGTCGTTCGAGGGCCACCTTGACGACCGGCCGAAAGAGGAGTTGGGCGCAGCCCACCTGCACGCGCTTCGGATGGTCTATGAGCGCGGGCTGACAGACGGAGGCCAGAAACAGGGACGGAGTCGTGCCTGACTTCACCCTCGCCCAGAGGCTCAGAATCCTTGAGCGCGATCGTTCGCGTTGTCTGCGGTGTGGCGGTAGGCCCGTCACACTGCAGCACCGACGAGCAAAGGGCATGGGGGGTCTAGGTCCTAGAGGCGCCAAGCTCACTCACGCCGACGGATGCGCGCTCTGCTTGTTCTGCAATCAGGGCGCTGAGGCCGAGTTTCAAGAGCAGTGCCTCCAGCTTGGCTGGAAAGTCAGGCGAAACTGCCCGATCGACGCGACCGAGATCCCGGTTTACGACTTCCTTTCGGGGAGCTGGTGGTCACTGACCGCAGATGGTGACCGGACCTGGGTCGAGAGCGACATAGCCAGAGCAGCGGTTCGTCTTGCTCTGGCTTGACGATCCATCGCCCGACGATGACATGCCGAGCGACGTCACGTTCGGGGTGTGGCTGGCCACACTGAAGCCAGAGGTCGTTATCAAGGATCGCGAATCAGGGTTCACCGACCACGAACAATCTTGGCTCCTCTACATGAGAGGGCCGCAACAATCTCCGGGGACCTCCCGGTGAAACAAGAAAGAGGGATGCAATGAAAGCCACAAAAATGGTTGCCGCACTCGCGGTTTCCTTGGCGCTCGCGCTCGGTGGAAGCTTCGCGGCTTCTGCCGTCGAGAGCCCCGATCCCGACGTCGGAGTCGTCGTCGAGACGCAAGCCACCACTGAGGCTCCGGCCGCAGAGGAGGTCGTCGAGGAGGGTGAGGGCGCACCGTCGCCCGAGTCTCAAAAGACGTTCTTGCCGGTGACGCCGGATGTTTCGGCCCCTCCGGGGATCAGCTTGCCAGCTTCGCCGCAGGCGATTACGCCGGTGCTGTGGGACGAGACACTGACGTACTTGTACCAGAAGCTCAACCCAAGTGCGCCGGCATCATTCTCGAACTCCGGCGTGCAGAATCTCATCGCTACGTTGCCCGGACACGGCAATGAATCGGTCACCCTTGCGAACATTGGCAAGGCGTGCGGGCCCGGCTGGGCAATTCAGGAAGACGACATTACGCATAACGGAAGCTTCGTTGCGCCTCCGTCGTTTGTCCCGCCAGCCACTCCGCTCAGCAATGCTGGGGTGCTGGTGAATGCGCGGCACGCGAACCTTGAGACGTACCTCACGGTTCCACCTTGCAAGGGGCCACCGATCCTGCCCGTCTGCACCACGGTCACCAGCGACGTTGCCATCATCGGCGACGGCGTTATCACCGTGGAAGGCGATTGGGAGGAGCAGTGGATTGACGTCCCGTTCACTGGGACGTTGAAAGACATCGGCACCGTGCTCGACATTCAGGCCAGTCCTCTCCAGTACGTCGGGCTTCATATCGACACAAGCGTGGGAACGATCGTGTTTGAGTACGGCCCCGGCTATGACGGCAGGCTGTGGTCAAAGGCACCTTGGAGCGGGGTTAGCGCCGGCATGGGCTACCCAGCGTTCGGTAGCATCTCGGAGTTCATCGCTGAGAATGGCGATGTGGTTGTGACGGGCATTCGGTTGCTCTACACGCACCCCGAGGAGTCGAGCACGACGGTAACGTCGTTCACGATCGGGTGCACGGTGTTCACTTTCATCCCGAAAGCGACAGCACCGGAGCCGGACGTTGAGAAAGAGTTCCGCGAAACGCACGATTGCGTGGCACTCACAATCACTACGACGGAGTTCACTCGCACAACGGGTGAGCCGACGTACAACGCCAAGACGAACACCTGGACGCAGGGTGCGTTTGGTGAGTGGGAGCAGGTCGGCCTGGGAATTACCGAGCCGATGACACCTGACCAGATTGCCAAGTTGGAGTGCGCGCCGCCGGAGACACCTCCGGTAACGGGCAAGTGGGTAACTGGCAAGTACGAGTGTGGGGACAAGCAGGTCACTGAGACCCGCACCATCTCCACTACGACCTACGTGCCGGGTGAAGGTGTGTGGATTGACACGGTCACGGTAACGCTCGAAGAGCAGACCCGCGATCTGACCAAGGACGAGCTCGCCAAACTGGATTGCCCAGTGCCCGGCGTGACCGTCTTGCAGCGCACGGGTAGTGAGCTGGCGACTGGCGGCATCTTGGCCGGAGGGCTCTTTCTCCTCGGCCTAAGTGCGCTGGTGGCTCGACGCGCAACTCGAGTACAGCAGTAGCGGGGACCTGGCTAGGTGCAGTAAAACTGTGGGCGTTGACTGATCATGGTCAACGCCCACAGGCGCATGATGGGCCAGCACTCCCGCTAGGTCCTAGAGAATACGAGAAGAGGGAAGTCATGCGCATTCGATTCATAAAGCAGCGGCCCGATCGAGCCGCCCAGAGGGACAGGGTCGCCCAGAGCCTCGCTGAGAGGGCTGCGCTCGCTCGCGCCCTGCCAGACAGGACCCAGAGTGGCCTTGTCTACGAGACCGGCCTGAATTACCACTGGAGGGAGGACCCAGTGGTCGGGGAGAAAACCGAAAAAGAGCTGCTCGCCCTGCTCCCAGGTCTTCTTGTGTCCCCGTACTGGGAGGATCGCGTAAGGGCCAAGTACGCCGCCCGCGCGATTCAACACATGGCGACAATGCCGGATGGCATGATTGCCATTTACGAGGCCCCTGAATCGCCCAACCTGCACGACAGGGGCGGGACTCCGGCCCGAGGTTCAGTGTGGGTGCAGCACCCCGACCCTAAAGTGCTCGAGGAACTGCTTCCGATGTATCAAGCGCTCTGGGATGGCTACACGGCGCAGTGGGGCCCGGCCTCTCGGAGAGTATTCGCCCTCGGCCCAGTGAGTGGAGCACGCGTGAACGTGGTCTATCTGCCCTCAGTAACGGCGGACGAGATCCTCAAGCGCACGGCCAGCCGACATGACATGCCGCGCCACCTACAGCAAGCAAGAGAGGCAAGGCAATAATGGACGACACCAAACAGAGGCCGTTGCCTCTCGAGGAAATAACCGACGAGCAGCTCATGGAGATGCTCGAGGTTCAGCCGGCGACCTCGCGAGTGATCGTGCAGGGACACCTGCCCCACGTCAAGCAGTACAACCCGAACTTCGAGACCATGCGCGACCTCGTGTACTCGTGGCCGGGCGGGCCGCTCGCGGTCGGGGACATCGTTCTCTGCCCCAAGACGCCGTACGGGCCGGGCCCGTTCGAGGCGATCGTCGTCAGCCTTGACGCGGCCGACCACCCCTACAGGGGCCCCGTAAGGTCGATCATCAAGAGGGTCCGATGAGGGTGCCGGAGCGACGGTTCGAGCCAGGAGACATCGCGCTCCACGCGAGCGGTACGCTCGATCCTCGCGAGGTCGTCAGCGTGAGTGAGGATGGTCTGGCAATAAGGATTTGGCTGGTCACGCGAGAAAGCGAAGAGTGGTTCCCGGCCGAGAACTACACAAACCTGGGGCCACGTAAAATCTCTAGGGCCTAGTGAACCCTATGTCGGCCGGTAGGGCCAACGCCTCGGCCAGCGCGGGAGTCGCCTCGGGAGGGCGCTCCCGCGCTATTCTTGTCCTTGTCAAGAGGAGGCAAGATGCCCGACGTTGGATTTGGAACCTACGGGTCTGGCACTCGGAACACCAGCGACTCTCCCCTGTACTCGGACGGCATCGGCCTGCCGACTGGACGGGTGTGCTCTGACGGAGCGAATCGCGCGGCGATCACGGCCCTCCTAGCCAACGCCGACCGCTACAACAGCGGCTCCTCGGTCATGAGCCTCACGCTCGGCAGCTCTGGGACCGGGAACTTCGGCATAGGTGGCGGCGGGCCGACAGCGGGAAGCACTGGCTGGATAGAGTCAAGCCTTTGGGTCGTCAGCGACGGGTCAGCGCGATTCACGATCGGCTTCAACGCGCGGACACAGTTCGGCGGGGCGGCACCGGGCTCTGGGATCTATGACGGTGTCGGCTTCTTCTGGGCGGGAATGCTCTCCGGCGCATACCGCTTCATCCAGCCCCCAGCAGCCCCGGCAATATCCAGTGTCACCTCGAGCGCAGACGGCACCTCGGCAACGATCGTTCACTCCACCCCTGCCGACACCGGGCAGTCAGCGCTCACTGGCAGCAGGATCCAGCGAGCCACCAATCTTGCGTTTACAACTGGCCTCGCCACCGTGGACGCGACCGGGCTCAGCACAGTCATGACCGGCCTCACCCCCGGCGTCACGTATCACTACAGGACAACTTCTCGGAACGCGTTGACCGACACAGCCGGGGTTCTTGGTGGAGCGTGGAGCGCCAGTTTCACGAGGCAGCAGGCAGACCCAATCGGGCTTGGTCGCCAGTTCCGGGGAGCCTCCATGGTCGAGGGCGACGGCCGGCGCTTCAATGGCTCTCTTTGGCAGGACCTCGAGGGAAGGCGCTTCGACGGGTCCATCTGGGGAGAGATCGGCCGCTAGGTCGTCGTCACCGTCGTGGTGGTGGTGTGTGGCTTGGGGGTGATCTCAAGCAGGGCCAGATCCTCGGGGGTTGGCATCGGCATTGGGTGAGAGCTCACAAGTGCCCACGCGGACTCAATCTCGTGGAACCACGCGCGGACAATCTTCTTCATCTGCTTGATTAGGCCCTCGGTCGACAGGAGCTGGGACTGTAGCTGCGTAATGCTTCCGTCGCACACTTGGACCTTGGCTTCCAGGCTGGCAATTTGCTCCCCCTGAGCCTTGATTCGGAGGTCTTGCGCCTTGAGTAGCGCGTCAAACCGAGCCGTGTCGTTCGCGTCTCGGACGTTTTCAGCGTTTTCCTTGTTGTTCTTGCGGAGCGACAAGGACGTCCATATGACTCCCAGTACAGCCAAGAGCGACGCGATGAGCGCAGCACCCTCGGGGGCGGAAAATCCAAGCACGAAGTAGCTCCTCTGGGTTGGGCGGTGGCCTAGAGCTTGCGCTCTTGAACCATCGAAGCGATGCTCCGAGTTGACTGTTCGACGGTTGTGATTGTGATTGGAGCGAACTCCGCATCTTCCGCGATCCTGACGAGGTCAGCCTTCCTTGCCCCGCTGGGAGCCGTGTCGCCAAGCATTGCGCGCAGCTCTGCGACCGTATAGCGGGCGAAGTCTCGAGGGGGCAGGGCGGTGGTCGTCGTCACGATAGGCGCCCCGATGGGTGCCTTGAGGAACCCGTGATAGGTCGCCTCCGCTGCGATGTAGATGACAACGGCCCAAAGGATCGTGATGCCGATGTCATAGGGGATCCCCGCCACGACGGACTGTACGAGCTCCGTGAGGACGGTAGTCAGGAGCGCAAGTCCAGCAAGGATCATTCGCTTCCAGAACGTGGGGACGGTCTGGACCTTGGTGACGTAGCCAACGAGCAGCGGGAGCAGTACCGGCAAGACGAGAAGAGTAACAAGGTCAATCCACGAGACAGACGAGACGATCATGAACAGCTCCTATTCGCGGGAGCGTCTGCCCCCAGAACAAGTGTGCCACCTCTAGCTCCTAGAGATTGGCAGGATCTGCCCAGTGTCGGTGGCTTGTGCTACACTATTAGCAATAGGCTCCATGGAGAAACCTATCCATACGAAAGGTGAACTAATAATGTCTAACCCGGATTCCCCCGAATTGCCGTGGCTGAAACAACCTCCAGTGGAGGTCAAGACTAGCCATGGAGCGCGGCCCACCCGCTGGTCTCCCGCGCTCATCCTTGGGATGATCGTCATTCTGATCCCGATCCTCGCCCTCTTTATCCCTCTCGCCGTCTTCCTCACGAGATTGGCCCTCGGCTAATGGCGGGCGAAACGCAGGTCACCGTCCGGGGCAACCTCACGGCCGATCCAGAGCTTCGCTACACCCAGGCCGGGATCGCTGTTGCCAACCTCACGATCGCCTCGACCCCCCGAATGTGGGACAAGCAGGCCGGAGAGTACAAGGACGGAGAAACGCTCTTCCTCCGGGCCAGCGTCTGGCGTGAGTTTGCCGAGCACGTCGCCGGGTCTCTGACCAAAGGCTCCTCGGTGATCGCTGTCGGCGCACTCGAGCAGCGCTCATACGAGACGAAAGAGGGTGAGAAGCGCACCTCGATCGAGCTTGAAATCGACGCTATCGGGCCAGATCTTCGGTTTGCTACCGCTCAAGTCAGCCGCGTCACGAGCGGCTCCAAGACCCAACAGAACAACCGAGCCAGTGCCGCGCAGCAGCCCGAGGAGCCGTGGGCAAGGTCCACCTATTCCGACGAAACGCCTTTTTGAGAGGAGCAACCATGGACACGACTGTAATCGCAGGACTTGCTCTGCTGCAGGTCGCGGTATTTGGGGCCTTGGCCTCGACCGCGCTGGCAATCAGGCGGGGCATCTACGCCACCCAAGACTGGCTGCTTCGCAGGTCACAGGGAAAGCAAGAGGTCGAGATGATTGAGACCGCCATCGCCTTGAATGGTGTGATCGATGACCTGATCGCGCTCGACGTCAAGGTGAACCGATTCCGCCACAACATCCACTGCCCGGCGTGCGGTCGATTCTCGCGTCAGGCATTTGAGTGGCCGGCCGGCACAGCCGACTGCAAGACGCACGGCATTGGCTTGCGCACGAGCGAGTGGACAAACTCCATCCCCATCACTGTCCTTGCGGTCCAGCTTGAGGTCGCGTTGACCCCGGTGCCGGAAACGCCAAGCCTTGTGCTCGACCCCCCGGTTGCTATCCCTGACTACATCGACGAGCTAGTAGAACATGCCGGGAGCTAACCAGTGAATAGGACGGAGATCTTGGATCTTGCGGCCCAAGCAATGGGGACGGATCAGTGCGTCCCCGCCCCGGGGAGGAAGTGGCCGACCGTCGTCACCTACGAGGGGCCACGTATCGCCCTCCATCGCATCGTCTGGATCCTGTCTGGCCGGCCGCTCGCGAGTGGTGACTTCCTGTTGCAAGACTGTCCGACAAAGGCGTGCGTCAACCCGCTACACCACACGGTGTCGCGGCAACCATTCCGCAGGATGCTCCACTGCCCAAGCGGCCACCTGTACGGCGTGTTTGACGTGCTCCCGGACGGCCGTCACCGGTGCCACGTTTGCAAGTCAAGGCGCGACGAGAGACGTCGCGCAGAAAACACGGGCGGCGACCCAAACTGGAGAGCCCAGATGAAACGGAGATTCTGTCCTCATGGCCACCCGTACAGCACAGAGAACACCTATCAGTACCCAACCCCCAGTGGCGGGGTGCGGCGCAAGTGCCGTACGTGCACGATCGCTCGACGTCGCGGCAACGACCCCGCAGACGCTGCTGCCGCCTGACCCAGCCTCTAGGACCTAAAGAAAAGAGATCAAGTGCCGAATCCCAAGAACGCAGCCGTAGACGCGACGGAGAGCGCGCCCGAAGATGGGCTCAGCAGCGAGCCCTACTACCCGCCGGAGCCCAGCCCCGGGCCCGGAGCGCTGACGAAAGCACAATTCATCGCCCTCATGTCCAACCTCAATGTCGGCCGAATTGCGACGCGCACGCAGAGCGGTTCCAAGCTGTCCTACCTTCAGGCGTGGGACGTGCGAGCGTCGCTAATCCGCGTCTTTGGTTTCGGGGGCTTCTCGATAGAGGTGCTCAAGAGCGAGGTCGTCGAGGTGGAGCGCGACGTCGCCAAGGCCAGCGGCGGCACCACCGCTTTCCGGGTGACCGCGCTCTGCACGGTTCAGCTCAGGATCCCCCAGCTTGGTGCGACCTACAGCGAGTCCGCCATGTCCAGCCAGTCCGGTGCCGTGTTCGGCGACGTCGGTGACTTTGCGGTCAAGACCGCAGTCTCTGACGCCATGAAGCGGTGCGCGATCAACCTTGGTACGCAGTTTGGGCTGAGCCTCTACAACAACGGCTCGAATCGAGACATCATCGCCGTCGTGTTTGAGCCGACGCAGTCTCGCTACCTTGCTGAGCTTGCTGCCGATCGGCCGGACCCAACTCCCCAGCACGCTCTCGAGGGGATCAACAGCGCAGACCCAGACATGAAGACCGGCATCGAGGTCGAGCGCGCACCAAACTTCCTTGAGATCGCGCAACAGGCGAAGAGCACCGAGGAGGTACTGAATGCTTGGCGATCAGCCAAGGGATCGGGGGCTCCAACTTCCGTGCTCGAGGAGATTATCAAGATCGGTGAGACGTGGCGAGCGAGGGAAGAGGACGCGGTCATGCCTGCCGATCCGGTTGAGGGCGCCAGTGAGGCGCTGCAGAAAGGCTTTGGCAACCAGTCATGACCAGCGCGATTGAGGCAAACCAGAAAGGCTTCGACCTCCGGGATCGAGTGGTCGAGGCGGTTCGCTTGGCTCGAGCGAACTCGGAGCGGACCCAGCAGTCGAAAGAACGGGTCCTTGGCATGAGCGACCTCGGTGGCTGTCGCGAGTTCATTCGGGCCTCGATCGCCGGGGAGCCAAAGGACGCCGTCGACGGGATCAAGTGGGCGGCTGAGGTGGGCACCGCCGTGGGCGACTACGTCGAAAGGATCCTCGGGGAGACCGGCGAGTTCGACGTTCAAGAGACCGTGGTCCTGACGCTGCCGAAGACCGGGATCAAGGTGACCGGGCACCTCGACGAGATCGACGCGCTGAACGACTTGGTTGCCGACAACAAGACCGTCGACGGCTTGGCCGACGTCACGCGCGAGGGGCCGAGCTTCAAGAACAAGGTCCAATGTGCGGGCTACCTTGTGGCCGGGGTCCAGGCCGGCAGGCTGACCGAGCAGGGCACGGCTCACCTGTTGTACTTCGATCGCTCCGGCAAGAGCAGCGAGCCGTACGTTTGGAGCACCAACTACGAGGGAGCCCTGCTGATCCTTGACGCGGTCGAGGACAGGCTGCTGGACGTTCAGCATGCGCTCGCCACCGGTGGGCGCGAGGGGCGCGACGGCCGGCTTATGACCGACGAGCCCGAGTCGTGGTGCTGGGCGATCAAGTGCCCGTTCTACTCCAAGTGCTGGGACGGCTACACCCCGACCGGCAAGGTCGAGCACCCCCGACAGCTTGAGGCCGTGCGACGTTTCGTTCAGGCCCGAGCGGACGAGAAAGATGCCAAGGAACGGCGCGAGCTGGCGCGCAAGGATCTCGTCGGGGTTGAGGGGATCACCCCCGACAGCACCATTATTCGGTGGACGCTCTCGCAGGCTCGCGAGGGCCAAATGTCTGAGCGGCTTGACGTTCGAGAGCAGAAGCTCTAGGTCCTAGAGGAAGGAACCCAATGGAAGACAAAACAGAAACCCAGCAGACCCCCCACAGCAGTGACCCGCCGCAAGCGGAGACTCTCCTCCCGCAAACAACCATCGCAATGCAGCGGGCGGGGGCAGACGGTGTACCAGATCGTTTGGGCTCAGGGGCTGAAAGAGCTGGGATCGTGACCGTCGAGGGGCCGCGTGGATCACTGACAAGCATCCACGGCGCCAGAGAGATAGCCAATTCAGCCATGAGAGAAGCGATGTTGCGCGGGCTGGCAGGACTCACAGGGCCTCAGAATCAGTTGTTTTCCCGGATCTTTGGAAGCGAGGTGCCGGACTCGAGGCTGGAGCAGGCTTGTGACTTGATTCAGAGGACCTTGCGCAAAAACGAGGCCGCATCCACAGCGGAGGTGGCCGACCATGTACTCGACTGAGCCCGAATACCGACGCGCACGAAAGTCGCATTGCTGTTCGACGTGCCTCCGAAAAATCGACCCCGGTGAGACGTATAGCCACTCACGCGGGTTCGA